>Ga0214923_10003175_pt1 | contig 20881 bp, 16 predicted proteins | sample LL1510_MetaG_FD_177993 | JGI IMG/M metagenome (GOLD analysis project Ga0214923, IMG submission 177993) | Freshwater microbial communities from Lake Lanier, Atlanta, Georgia, United States - LL-1510 | ecosystem: Environmental > Aquatic > Freshwater > Lake | place: USA: Georgia | collected...
ATAAAGAAAATTTGTAAAAAAGGTAGATTTTTGTTTTTTTATCATATATTTTGATAAAAATCTACCTTTTTTACAAATTAAAATATCATATAATATTATAATGATAACCATTGAAGAACAGATGAGAGATGATGCACTTAAATTTATTAAATTAATAAATAAATTGTTGGATAATCATCATAAAAACTTAAAAGTAAAAAAAAGACATTATACTAAAAAAAACAAGTAAAATTTGTAAAAAAGGTAGATTTTATGCATTTTATCATATATTTTGATTAAAATCTCCCTTTTTTACAAATTATTAAATATTTAATATAAATTAAAATCTAATTTATATTATATATGTCAAACCCGAAAGATTGTTTAAGAGAAGAGATAGCACAACAGATAAAAAATAAATTTCCTGATGCAAAAGAAAGGAAGAAATTAAAAATAAAACTTAGTGGTTCTAAAGCAGAATTAACTAAAATTATTGAAGAACAAAAAGTTCCTTTATTATGCTTACCAAAAGCAATGAGACCAAAAAAACCAAAAAGAACTCCAGCAAATGCCATTATATTATATGAAAAAAATGATGAAGGAGAAAATAAAAGTGTTAGATTTAATAAAATAAAACCTGATGATTTTCAACCTTTTGATATGGAAACTGATTGTATGATTAGAGGGATGAAAAGTTTAATGGCACATCAACGAAAATTTAGTGAAAGTTTTTTTAATTCAAATTATCACGGTGCCCTTGCTATTCACGGTGTAGGAAGTGGTAAAACTTTATCAGCAGTTGTTATTTCCAATTGTTATTTAGATTTATATCCAACTAAAAAAGTTGTTTTTATTGCTCCATCAGCATTACTTGCTAACTTTCAAAAAGAATTATATTATTTTTATTCAAAATCAATATTTAAAGCTGATGAATTGCCATATAATCCATTAACTGACCCTAGATATTCATTTTTCTCATATGAAAAATATACAAGAAGTCCTATGGATTGTATTGATGGTTTAATGATTGTTGATGAATGCCATAATATGAGAAGTAGAATGAATGTTGAAGAAACAACAATGTATGATGCAGATGGTAAAGAGGTTAAGGTTCAAGCATCAAAATCAAATATTAGAGGTTTTAAGATTCTTCAACATTGTGCTAAAAGAGCAGATAAAGTTTTATTATTAACAGGAACACCATTAATTAATACACCATCAGATATTGAAAATATGATGGCATTTATTGATGGAAGAGACCCAGAATATGACAATGTTGTTTATCGTAATGAATTATTACAATCAATTAAAAGACAAAAAGAAATAAAACCAGATGATGAAAAGAAAGATGAAAAGAAAATTACAATTACAACAGTTAAGAAACCAAAACTTCAATTTAATAAAACAAAAGTAAATATTTTACAAAGTGAAGTCTTCAAAAAATATGTTGATTATTTTGGTTATAAAATATCATTCTTTATTCCATCAGAACAATGGAAAAAAGACAACTTTCCAAGAAGAAGAGATAATTATGTATTTTTTAATTTGAATACAGAACAAGAAAAGAAATATGCTAAAGCAAAAGCAGATTTAAGCGGTTATTTTGGATATAATCCTGATGAAGATGAAGAAAAAGAGAGAGGAAAAAATGAAAATTTTTCTAAATTTCCTCTTTTACAAGGTGGGGCAGGTGATAAAGACCCATTAGAAAGTTTTTTTACAGGTGAAAGACGACTTGCAAATGTTATGGATATGAGTTTAAAAATTGATTGGATTGTAAATTTAGTAAAAAGTAGTAAAACTGATAAATCATTAATTTATTCAAATTATTTAGATACAGGAGCAAAAGCAATTACGGATGAATTAAAAAGTAAAGGTTTTAAAGAAGGTAAAGATTATGCTTTTATTAATTCAACAATAAACAGAAGTGATAGAGATAAATTTCAAAATGCTTATAATAATGATGAACTAAGATTAATCTTTTTATCTCGTGCAGGTGCCGAAGGTTTAAGTTTTTTGAAAACAAAAAATGTAATTTTATTAGAACCTAATTGGAATCAATCAATTGTAGAGCAAATTGTTGCACGTGGTATTCGTGCAGGTTCTCATAAAATGGTAGATGAAAAAGATAGATATGTTAATGCATACTATTTAAATATGGGAGTTGAAGAAGCAAGCAGAACCGCAGTAATGGAGTTAATATGGGGTAATAAAAAATATATTGATATTGGTGATTTAAATGAAACAAAAGATGGTAGATTATATGATATTTTTTATAATTATTCAACAGGACAAAGTAATAAAACATATTATACAAAGGAACAAATAGAAGATAATACAAAATTTATTTTTGTTAAAAATGGAAAGCAACATATTCTAACAACTGATGATATTGATAATATAATAGATAGTCATAAAGAAATAGAAAAAGAAGGAACCGCACCTTATTCAGTAGTTAATTATGAAAATTCACAACAATTATATGATAAAAATGGTAAATTAATACCATCAAAAGATATAGTAAAAAAAGTAGTTCCTGTTGATTTAAAAATATTAGAATTATCAATTTATAAACAATCACAAATTGATGATATGATGGATTTATTAGATAAAGTTCCACATATTGAAGATTTTGTTAATAATGATATTGAAGATTTAAATAAACAAATTAAAGAATATGAAGACCAAGCAAAATCAGAAATGCCTTATAAAATGAAATTAGAATTACGAAGAGAAATATATGGAAAACTTGCAAAACAACAAATTAAGAAAGTTGAAGATAATATTCGTAAATTTTGGGCGAGAGTTGATAACGAGATTAAGAAAAGAAAAGATATTACAAAAGAATTACAACAATTATATAATTTCATCCCGACACCAGTTTCAGTAATAGATAAGATGATACAAAAATCAGGTATTCTCACAAATATAGGAAGTTTGAATGTTCTAGAACCAACAGCAGGAATAGGGCATATTGTAGCGCAATTATTTGATAAATCAGTTGGTAGAGAAAGTAAAAATTTAAATTTATTTATTGATATGTGTGAATTTCTACCAGCAAATAGAACAAGTTTAAAAGATATATTTAGTGATAATCCAAATATTAGATTGTTTGATGAACCCGATTTTATGAGTTTAGATACATCAACAGCATACGATTATATTTTTATGAATCCACCTTTTACAATAAAACAACAAAATAAAACATTATATGCAGTTGATTTCATAACTAAAGCATATAAAAATTTAAAAGAAGGCGGAAAATTAGTTGCTATTCTACCACCATTTGATTTTAAGCAGAATAAACCATTTTCAACATTTAAGGAATTTATTAAAGATAAAATAATACATACTGAAGATTTAGGAGATATATTTAAAGATGATAAAGAAGGTGCCCTTGTTTATACAACAGGAATTCAAACAGTTTTAATAATTCTTCAAAAACCAGTTAGTTCATTATTTGGAAATCTTCAAGAAGAAAAAGAAGAAGGTTTTGTTGATAGACTTGCTGAATTAGGAAAAATGGGAGTTGTTGATTATTCTTCATCAAGCACAACTAGTGATTTATTACAATTATATTTCTTAGAAAAATATAAATCAAAATGTGCTATAAGTAGTTATTATGATAAGGAAAAATTTGATAAATCAGCATTATATAAGGATAAATTAATGAATGGTATTGATACTGATTTTTTAACACCTAAAAATTCTGAATTTATAGGTAAGCAATTACAACGATGTATAAAAATTGGAGAAAAAACAATTGTTATACCATTAAGTATTCCTAGACATAAAAATTTATTAATTTATAGACCAGATTTAAAAGAAGTTTATAGATTTGAACCTCACGGAGCATATACAAGTTCTAATGAAAAATCAACAGAAACATATAATAAAAAAATTGATAAATTCTTTCAATCTATGAAAAAATATATTGGTGATGTTAAATTTTATTCACCTTTAGAAATATGCCCTCGTATTGATGGAAAAAGCGTTAAAGGTTTTCAAAGTATGGAAAATAGTTGGTTATATAAACAAGATAAAACAACACAAAAGAAATTAAAAAAAATTGAATCTGGTGGATTTTGTCAATTATGGTCTTGGTTTTTTGCTGAGATGGTTTTATTAAATCCTAAATTATCAATAAAAGAAGTATATGAAAAAGCATATAATCTTATAGGAAAAGAACCTGAAAGATTTAGACAAGTTATAAGAGGTTTTCATCGTAATATTGATAATGAATTAGAAAAACTTAAAAATTCTTTATTAACTCTCAAAGGAACTAAACTTAAACCACAATGGAAAGACATCATTATTTTATATACTGATGAAATAATGAAGAAACAAAAAGTAATGGAAACTATGGCAGGTTTTGGGAAAGACACAGTTATTTATCCTTATATTAATGATGGTAGGGAAAATATGGAAGGTTTTTTATCAGGTTCAGGCATATTTGATTGGGTAAGTGAAAAAGCAAGTAATGCTTATGATTATGTTAAACAAAAATATCAAGATGTAAAAAAAGAAATTGCTGATAAAGGTAGTGCAGTGTTAACAAGAACAAACTATGTTGGCCCGTGGAATCGTTTAGACGATGAATACCTACGGACACATCCACCCGTAGATATTATTGATGAAGGTGCGATGAAACACGACCTAGAATATTCAAGAATTGCAAAATTACGAGATGAGGGAAAGATTGGTGCTATAGAAGCAGATAAACTAATTAGAGATTCAGATATAGCATTTTTAGATAATATTAGGGATAATTGGAAAGTGAACCCGTGGGCTTCAGCTTTAGGCTACGCTGGAATTAGAAATAAAAATTTATTAGAAGATTACGTCGGATTAGATAAAAATTTATTTGTAGGTCAAGGGAAAGATTACCCTTTACACGCAGTTATATTTAAGAAACCTTATGATTTAGATAAAGCAAAACAAGAAGCTAAAAAAATTATTAATGATGACAAAAAGAATTTTTATAGAGAAACTGAAACTAGTTATAGATTTAGAGCAATTCCAAAAACTAAATTTGAAAAGAAAAGTTTTAGAACTAAAAAAATTAATAAAAATATTAGTCTAATATTCGGAAAATTAAAGTAGATTAATACTTAAATTATATTATTATTTTTATTTTATACTTAAAAATTAATTTCTAAGTATAATATATATGCCTTTTGAAACAATTCATTTTGAGTCTGTAGATAAGACTCTTATTATTAGTGATTATCTTTTAATTTATCAATATACTGAAATTTGTTATCATAAAAATAGAATAATGTTAAGACATCATTATATTAATATGGATTCGGGACTAAAAGAAATTAAAATAGAAATATTTAATAAAGTATTATAATACTCAACTGTAAAAAAAGTAGATTTTCTCTAAAATCATATACTTTTTGATAAAAATCTCCCTTTTTTACAAATTATTAATTTCTAATTTTATTATATAATATGCCTTATATAATAAAACCTGTTAATAATGGTTATAAAGTATGTAAAAGAGATGAGCCTAATAAATGTTTTTCTAATAAACCTTTACCAAAAGAACGAGCAATAAAACAAGAGAAAGCTATTATATTATCAGAATTAAAAGGTGGAACACATAGACTAAATTTTATTAAAAAATATAAATTAGATGATAAACCATATTCACTAAATGAATTATCTAAAATATCTTTTGTTCCATTAGATATATTACAAGAAGTTTATAATAGAGGTATTGGAGCATATAAAACTAATTTACAAAGTGTTAGACTTAAAAACTCATATGTTAAAAATATTGATGCCCCACCATCACAAAAACTAAGTAAAGAACAATGGGCGATGGCTAGAGTATACAGTTTCTTAGATGGAAACCCAAAACACGATAACGATTTAAGAGCAAATTTAAAAGGTGGAAGCTTATATGATATTGATGAAGATTTATATATGGCAATTGCTAAAATTAAAGCAGAACATACTGGATATAATCCCGATTTATTAGAATGGGCTGATGATGATATCCATAAATTAAAATACAATGGTGTTAAATTTGGTAGAAAAGGTTATGGCGATTTCATCATATATGCTATTAAAGCAAATAACGGAGAAATCACTAAAGAAGAAGCTTTAAAGCATCGTAAAAATTACCTAGCAAGAGCAACCAAAATAAAAGGTAAATGGAAAGACAATAAAGAAAGCCCTAATAATCTTGCTATATCTATTCTTTGGTAAGTATTTTTATACTCAATATATTACTGTAAAAAAGGGAGATTTTTATCAAAATATATATGATTTCTAAGAAAATCTACCTTTTTTACAGTTGAGTATAATGATACTTTAATTTATATTTTACTAATAAATTTAGATACAATCACATCATATGGAATTTTAAATTTATCTTTTATGTGTTTCATCAGTTGATAATATTCATTTAAGTTTCTATTATATTTAACTAAATTTAATATTCTAAAACAGCAATGTCTTCCACAAGTATTTATTTTATCCGATGCTTCACTTTGATAGTCTATTGGATTATAAATAACTTTCTTTTCTTTATTCAATAAATTTGTTAAAATAGCGTGTCCTTGTCCTAATTGTTTATTTGTTTGGCAATCTTCCCATTTTAAAATTTCTTTGTCTTTATTTCCATAAGGGTCAAAGAATTCATATAGTTCATCATATTTAGATATACAACACCAATGCCCGTTATTTGGTGATGACTGATACAACACAAAACAATAGTCTAATGGTTCAGTTAGTAAATCATCAATATCATTATATTTTCCTAATTCTGAATATTTTAATATTTTAGCATCTGGAAAATAATGATGTATATCATCATCACCCATAGGCGTTTCTATTATTTCTTCTAATTTATTATAACCCCCTTTTAAGATTGGTTGTTTATTTCCCATTAATATATATATTAATATAGAAAATATATTAATATAAATAAAATCATTTAATTTTCATCATCAGAAAAATCAATTCCATAATCTAAATCGTATATTACTCTTTTAAATTTTTGTGCTGGTTTTTCATCATCAATAAATTCAAATACTTTTTTATCTGCTTCTTCCTTTTCTTTCTTTTCTTTTGCTTTATTATCTTTAATCATAATTTCTAATGCTTCTAAAGTTTCCAAATATTCACCAATGTGATATGATGATTTTTTGCCGTGATATGAAATACCGATTGCTTCACATCCTAATTTACTATTCAATAATTTTGATACTTTTTGATTTACACATTTTAGTCCTGCTTCATTAACTGCGTAGTTTTCTCTAATCCACATATTAGTTGATTCTGATAGTTTCATATTATTAGGGTCTAATTTACTTAAAAGTTCTACGTTATTATCTGCTTTAATCTTTTTGATTAAATCACAGTTGATATTTTTAAAATAATTATCTAATTTCATATTCCATACAAACTCACGATTAACCATATCTAAATGTCTAAATTTAATATCAAAATAATATTTTTGAACTTGAAATTTTTCAATCATTGATGCTTCCATTTTATAGATTTTTTCAATTTCTAATTTTTCACATTGTAAACTATCAATTTCTTCAAGTGATTTATAAGGAACTAATATTTTGCATTCTCTTGCTTCAGTAGAATTTTTTATTCTAAGATTTTCACGAATACTATTACATTGGTAATTTGTTAAAGAACAAAATTTAAGAAATGTTGTTTCAAAATCGCTTTGTCTTTCTAGAAATACATTATTGATTAAATTCTTGTATACAATATCATCAGTTTTAATATATTTTGCATTTTTATCAACAATATCCTTATTAGTTGTATCAAAGAAATAGATATCCATTACATTTTCATTAGGTTTTCTAATTCTCATTGATGATTGAATAACATCTCTAATATTATTAACCGTTCCAGATATCATAAGATATACTTTATCAAATTTAGAACCTTCATAATTTACACCAACTGTAATAGATGATGTTGTTAGAATACAATCATATTTTTCCCATTCTTGTTGAACGTCATATAATGTTTTTCTATTAACATCGCACATATCGCCGTGATAAACCATAATTTTTGGTTTTCCTTGACATCTCATAATAAGAAGATTTCTTAACTCTTCAATATTATGTTTTTTTGAACTTTTGAAAGCGTGAAATATATATAATTTTTTACCATTATTTAAATCATTAACAATACTACTTATTGTTGCGTCATAATGTAAATGTTGGTTTAAAATCTTTTGTTTTGGTTTTGCATCTGATGAATATGTAATAATATCATTTACTTTCATATCATTCATAAAATTAATTGTTTTCGTTGTTGTAAAAGCATCTAATAAGATTACTTTTTTAGAATTATTAATAAGTTCTTTAAAATTAGACCAGTTCTTATCAATATTATCTCCGTGAGTTGCAGAATCCCAATTACATAATAAGGTTTCAATTTCATCAACAATAACTACATCAAATTTACTAGTATCTTCTAATTTGTGTAATGATTCGCAACTAATCATTAGTTTATCATATTTATTGATATTATCAGTTTGTTTTTTGCCTCCTTCTTTTTTGTAATTATATACATCCATTTTTTTGTCTTCAAATCTTTGGTATGTATTCATTACTAATGAAATTCTTGGAGTTAACCATACAAAACTTTTATTAGTTTTTTGTAAATATTCAACTGTCATTGATGTTTTACCACCACCCATACCAATATTAAAAATTACGCATTTGTGAGGAGTTTCAAAATGTTTCATTTCTAATAATTTATCAATCTTAACTGATGGAATATTGAATGAATCAATAAATGATGCGGTATTTAATGTTTTCAAATCCTTCTTAATAATATTTAATTGTGGATAGAAAAATGATAATACTTTAATCATTCCTGATTTAGTCATTTTATATTCTTGTTTACTGATGGTTTCAAAATGTTTAATCCATTTATTGCGTCTTTCTTCTGAATCATCTTTTTGTTTCGTCCAATTCCAAAAATCATCAAATGTCAAACCATTCCAATAACAAAATAAAGCAACTTTCCAAGTGTAAGAATGAGATAATGTTTTATTAGATGGTGCCATCATTAATAATTTCTTGCTATCTTCTAAATCCGCCGTTGTAAAATCAGCAGGAACAACTAAGTTTTTAATACTATCATCAACAACTACTAAATCCTTAATATTAATTTCTTCAGTGTATGTATCTTCATTGTCCTTAAGATATTGAAGAGGAAGTTCATTTCCAGTAAAAAAACTATTAATAAAATGATGTTCTTTGTTGGTATCTCTAATAATCATTTGTTGTTGTCTTTCGGGTTTAGATTGGAAGATGCATTTCATCGCTCTATTTTTAGAATAAACAAGAGTGTCAAAATATTCACAATCAATCATTTTAATTTTTTGAACTAATTTTTTCATTTCTTCTAATTCATTAATATCTTTAATAATCATATTAGGGATTGTAATATGATATGATTTTTTAGTTGCTTCTTCTGAACCACTAATTGCTAGTTCAACATCACCAAAATATTTATAAATTATCATAATAACATCATCTAATTGTAATTTTTCAGGTTCATCACAATCAATATCAAAATAAACTTTCTTAGGATATGATGCTAGAACTTCACAAATAAAACCATTATTATTTTCAATCAAATCAATAATATTGTCTTCTTTTAATATAGTCCATCCGTGCCCGTATTTTGGATGAACCATTTTAAATAATCGTTCTTTGTTGATGGTTTGCATCTTCTCAATTAGAGTCTTTTGATTACCTTCACCAAAACCCCATTTAACGTTAAAAACTTTTCTTGAATTTTCCATTTACTATATATATATATTAGATATTATTTTTTTAAGTAATTTAATACTCAAATTAATATTTAAAGAATTTTAATTTTCTATACATTTTTTTAAAGTTTTTATAAAATTTAAAAAAACTAGATGTTTTTATCCAGAAAAAGAAATTTTCTTTAAATGGTATATTTATTCAATATTTATAGGTTTAGGATTTTAGGGGGGTTATTACTTTGCATTTGTAATGCTTTCTGATGCTTTTTAGTTGTGATATGATGATGTTTATTAAATATACTATATGAACCATAACAAATAGGACAATCTATTTTAGGGTCATTGCGATGTTTATTAATATAGGTTTTGTAGTAGTCTTTATTTTTGTTTTCTTGGTTTTCCATTTTACTATATAATATATATTAGATATTTTTTTAAGTCATAATATACTTAAAATATATCTAAAGGTTTTTTCTTTAGAAATTCTTTTTATTTAAAATCAACAATTATTTTATTATCATCTTTTTTCTTATTTGTTTTGCTCTTTTTCTTTGATACTATCATATCATCTTCTGAATTTAATTGTGATTCATCTTTTATATAATCTTGTATTGCTGTTTGTAATGTGTGCCCCATCTCTTTTGCATCTTCTCCCATTTCTTTTATTACTTCTCCATATTTAGAACTTTGTCGTGAATGTCTAAGCATTGATGAACCGACATTTTTCCCGAATACTTTATTTAAAATTCTTGTAATACTATTTACTGTAGAAAATGGTGATGAATTCCAATATACTAAAAAGGGTTCATTAGTTGTTTTCTTCATTTTACCTTTAATAATTGGATGATGTTTTAGATACATATTAATTACATCTTTTAACGGTTCATTAAAATTAATTTCTTGTTGTCCTTCTTTCTTTGCTGTTTTATATACGTTAAAAACAAACTTATTGTTTGAATAATCCAAGTAATTTTTATCATCTGGTAGTTTTTCATTAAATTTATATACAATATTCATAGTCATATAATCTTTATTTCGTCTTGGTTTTGCATAATAATATAATGATAAAACCATATATGATAATAATATATTATATTGTGTTTCATTAATAATTTTATTACTAACAAATTTATCAACTTTCTCTTTTAATTCATTAATCTTTTCTTCTACTGCATCCCATTTAACCCAATTTTCTTTTTGTTCTTCTGTCATTTCTCCTTGTGGTTTTGCTTTAATTTCTTTGTTTTTTGATATCATTAAATTATAATAAGCATCAGCCATTTTACCAATCTTTTTATTATCTTTCATAGTATTCAATCCCGATACAATAGATATATAATATCCTCGTTGTGTATTTGGTTTATAATTTTCTAATTTCTTTACAATATTATCAGTATTTTCTAAAAATTTAAAGTTCTTAAATGGTAAATCATCATTGAGTTTTTGAAGATTTCTAATATAGAGAGTAATTGAAGAAGGTGATAAACCTTTTTCTGTCATTTTACTTTTTAAAGTTTCAATAAAATTATTATGTTCCATAAATATATATATTAACTTAGATATTTTTTTTTAGATATTTATTATATATTTATTATTATTCATCTTGAGATAATAACCATATTTCATTTTCTGTCATCATTACTTGTGGATAATTTTTAAAGATAGTAGCCCATCTACTTTTTGATTTCTTAGCTTTAATCATATCTAATTTATCTAGACCTACATATTGTTCTAATAAATATCTCAGTTGTCTTAAACTCCCAGAATGAGGAAAATATACAACTGCCGAACATTCGTTCAATACTCTTCTTGTGTCCTTTCCTGCTGTTGGTAAATGATTAGTAATTATACAACTAATTTTAAAATGACGTCCAATTTCTAAAACTTGATTTAAAACTGTATAAACTGCTTCTCTATGTTTTTTATTTCCTATAACATCAATATCATCAAAAATTACTAATGATTCTTCAAATAATGCTACATCAATTGGGTCAGATATTAGACTATCATCTATTTTAACTCTTTTTAAATTTATACTATCTAATGTTGTATCTTCTGATAATGCTGAAAACATATATATATCTCGTTTCTTAAATGCTTTCTTATATTCAATACAATAATTTTTTGTATAATGGCTCTTACCACTTCCACTCGCACCTGTTATATACAAAATTTCTCTTTCAGTCTCTGTATTTGGTATTTGTTGGAATTTACCATCAGCAATTTTTATATTTGTATAATCCTTAGTTATATTATCATCTGTTTTATCACTAACTGATATGATTTTATTTTTATATTTTCCTCCTTCAATCCTTGCTAAAGGACGACCAATCTTATCAATATTTAATGCCATATATATATATATTTAGATTTTTTTATAAATCTATAGAATTTATAAAAAATACTTAAATTTTGTAAAAAAGGTAGATTTTTATCAAAATATATATGATTTCTAAGAAAATCTACCTTTTTTACAATTTATTCTTTCCACAATTTATATTCTTTTAAAAAGTCTTTACCCGCTTTATTAATTGTTGTATCCATCATATTGATAACTGAATCTAGATTCTCATTATCATCAATTTGTAAATCAATTAAACCTACTTTTATTTTCTTATTTATATCATCAGTATTATGATGTTGTTTTAATAATTTAATCGCTTTTAGTTGTGATACTTGTTGGTATAATTTACCTATATTACTATTAAAAAATTTAGTCATTATTACTAATAAAGGTATATTTTTTTGTTCTATTTTATATAAACTAAATAATCTTTTTACAACTTTATAATAATTACCTTCTTTATACAATTCTTTAATATCTTCTTTTAATTTATTTTGTATCTGTTTTACATCTACTAGTTTATTGAAACTATAAATAATAGATAATTCTTTAAAAATATTACTAATAAATATAACATAATCTATTTTTATAAAATCAACTTCTTTTAATGATTTATTCAACTTGAAATCATTAATTTTATAGAACTTCTCTTTTGTATCATCTTTATATTGAATTTTTATTTCAATTAAATACATATTTTCATTTTTTGTAGTATTATATAAAATATTTTTTATTTCTTTATTAACTGAACTTCTTGTTTCTTTACTTTCAATTAAACTAAATAAATCAATATCACTACTATATTCTTGTGATGCTAATCCACCACTTCCTAATAAATCAATATGATTATTTTTAAACTGTAATGATTTTATATAGTCTAATATATTAGAAGAAATATTTCTTTTTTCAAGTATATTCATATATATATTTATATAGATTTTTTATTATTGGATTCCTTTTCTATAGAAAAGTAGGTTATTAAAAACTTGTTTTTAATAATTTCCTTGAAATAAATAAGCATCATTTAATAAATCATTAAAAGGCATTGCTGGTTCTAATTTCTTAACTTTATTCATCTTCATTTTCTTCTTCTTTTTACCTTCACCAAAGAAACCAGCAAAACCAAAATCACCTTCATCTTCTTCTTCTGCTACTGGTGCTGGTAAATCTGGTGGTGGTAAAACTTCTAGTGCCTCATAAAATACATCATCATCTTCTTCTTCATCTCGTGCTTCCATCTCTAATAAAGTATTATTAACTTCTTCAAATAACTCTTCCATTTTATTTGATAAATCTAATATTATTTTAGATTTTGATATGTTTCTTGTTCCTTTTTTCATATAATGTCTATATAAATCTTTTAATTGTTCTAAACTATAATCTGGTATGTTATCTATTATTTCTCTTATTTGTGCTCTTGCATTTTGTAATCTTTGATATACTTCATCAAAATCTCCTTTTTCTTCTTCAGGATTTATATCTTCATCTTCTAGTAATACTACTGGTAAATCTTGAACTAAATCATTAATATTTTTAACTTTTGATACACTTGTAATAGGCGACCAATCATTACCATCAAATTTATTAGATAGTTCTTTAACTTGTGCTAAATCACTAAATTTATATTCTTCTGCAATGCTTAAAACTTGTGATACTAATGGTTTTAAGGAATCTAACAAACTATTTATTTTTTCAATATCTTTATTAGATATACTTCCTCTCATAATTATATTTTTTAAATAACTTACTGCTGTATTCCAAAATAAAACTATTTTTCCTGCATCTTGTCCTTCTTCAATCTCACCACTATTATATTCATCAATTGTTCTAATCAATTCATTTCTTAAATCTTCTAATAGTTTTGTAAGGGTATAAGCGGTTATTCTTTCAAATTTACTTTGAAATTTAATAGGATTATCAAATTGCTCTACTGCTTTCCCTTCATCTTTAACAACCCGAGACCATATATTTCTATCTGCTTCATCAAGTTCATTAAAGCGTTTTTGTTCTATATTTCTATAAATTTTAGGCATTATATATTATAAATTAGATTTTAATTTATAATATAATTTTTATGTTTTTGTAAAAAAGGTAGATTTTTATCAAAATATATATGATTTCTAAGAAAATCTACTTTTTTTACAGTTGAGTATTTTTATACTTTAGTTAATTTACATTTTATTTTTCTTCATCATTGCTTTTGCTTTTACCATTTCAGTAAATTTACGACGGGCTTCTAGTTGTTTTGCTGATGGTGCTTTTTTAGCTTTTCCACCACTTACACCTTCGCCCATATTAGCTTTTCCACCACTAGCACCTTCGCCCATCTTATTCTTTTTACCTAATCCAACAGCACCTCTTACAGTTCCAACAGCATCATTTATTTTATTTGCAATAGGTAATACAACAGAGTTAACAGTATTTGGTAAATTTTTAAAGAAATTTGTAAATGAATCCCACCAACTAGCACCCATCATTCTTTTAGAGTTTGCCTTACCATACTTACCAAGACCAATCCAACTTTTAACTTTATTAAAATCAAAACTTCCTAAATCTTTTTTAAATTCTTCCCAACCTTTACCAGACATCATAGTATGTTTCTTTAATGCCATAAAATCTTTTGGTTTTGCCATCCCTATCCAATCTTTGATTCGGTTAAAATCAAATTTATTTACATCATCTTTTAGTTCTTTAGTTCCTGAACCTTCTAACATTACTTCTTTCATAGGCACCAATCTATCTTTTTTTAGTTTCCAAGCTTCATCAGGACGGGCGATTTGATAAGCAGGATTTGCATTTGGTATAGGTTGCATATTTAAACCATTGCCCATTTTTGATTTACGCCCTCTTTTAGCTTTGGCTACTTTACCATAACCTAAAGCAGTTAAACCAGCACTTAATGGTAAAAGTCCTGTTGCAGTTGCAAGCGGTTTTATTAAATATTTACTTCCAGGTTCAAATACCATATTAAAACCTCTTTTGAAGTCTTCCCAAAATCCAGAACCAGTCATTATTTTTGTATTTGCTTTTCCATACTTTCCAAGACCTACCCAACTCTTAACTTTATTAAAATCAAAACTTCCTAAATCTTTTTTGAATTCTTCCCAACCTTTACCTTTTAATTTTAGATGCTTACCCAATCCAACCCAATCTTTGACACGATTGAAATCAAATTTATTTAAATCATCTTTTAATTCTTTAGTTCCTGAACCTTCCATACTATCATCACATAATTCAGGATTTTCTTTTTCCATAGTTTTTACACCGCCAGTATTATTTGTATTTGGTCTAAAATTTTTAACTTCAGCACTTCCTAATGATTTTTCAAAACCAGTATCCATTCTTGTCATTTTTCCAAATCCAGAACCACCACAGCAACCACAACCACCACGAAGAACATTTTGTATCATTCTATCATTAAATGAATCATTAAACTCAATAGGAGCAGAACTACTTCTACCCCCACTACTACCACTACCACGAAGAAATAGAGGCATCTCGTATTGTCTATCTAAATTTAAAATGTATCTTTCATCACTGCTTTGAACTTCTTCTGCTACTCTCTTATTATAAGGATTATCGTAAGGCATTTATATAATATAGTTTAGATTTAAATTATATTATATATTTTTTATTTGTAAAAAAAGTAGATTTTTATCAAATTATATGATAAAATGCATAAAATCTACCTTTTTTACAGTTTACTCTAAATAACTTTAGTTAATTTACAGTTTATACTAAATTAATATCTCTATAGGGTGGTGGTTTATATGAATATTAATTTATGCTTGAGGATTATAAAGAACCCAATTATAAACTGAGTTTTCAGTTGAGGCAGCAATACAACGAACAGAAAATGATGTATTAGCAACCTTAGCAGAAACGAAAGGTTGGCATAATGGAGCATTTGCACCAACAGTATTTAATGTTAATACAATTACTGAGGTTGCTAATACATCACCATCAGCAACAACTACAGGGGTAGCACCGTTTAATGTAAGTGTGCCAGATGAGACGGGGACATAACGAAGATTATCAATATACATTTTATTATATATAATATATTGTAGAAAAAAATATTATATATATTTTTATAAGTTTTTTTAATTATTTATTTTACCCTAAATAACTTTAGTTAATTTACATTAAACGATTTTGAAGACCGCCAGATTTACCATAACCTAAAGCACCTAAAACATCAGCACCTTTTTGTGCGTATTCATTATCTTTTCCTACGTGTTGTAATCCTTTCTTAAGATTAGATGCGGTTAGATGAGGTGAAATATATTTATTCCAAGCACTTTTCAAATCATCAAACCAACCACCACCAACGAGACGACGAACATCTGAACGTTTATATGGTTCCATCTTTCCCGCTTCCAAAACATCCGCCTTTGATAATAAAGCGGTATAAGTTTGTGATGTGCCACGTTCTGAAATAAAACATCCTGAATTCATTGTGATGAGGCATATTTCAGGAGTAATTGCACCGCCAGAGTTATTAGTGCAATTTACATTTACTTGCAATGAAAAATTTCCCAATGACCCTGGAGCATAGAACGATTCTGTGAGTTGAATATGACGTCCAAATTCTAAAACCAATAATGACCCAGTTGTATTAACAGATGCACCATTACCAGTAATAGCATTAGAACGTAATGCTTGACCTGAGAATTCATACCAAGATTGATTACTGCCAGACTCAACTGAAAATCTGTAGAGGTCTTGAATATTACTAGATGAAAGAATACCAGAAGAATTATTAAAATTGATTGATACTGTATTAATTTTAAAGAAACTATCAGTATCTTGATTTAATTGGGCGCTCATTGGTTTTCTTACAATAATAAATAATTTATCGGGTATTTGGTTAAGGGCAATTGTGTTGGATTGAATTGATTTTGTTTCGTTAGCAGCAAATGCAACGCCTGGAGATGACAAATAACGAGGTAATTCGTAATATGGAACTACATTGCGACTAGGCAATAAAAGATTTGAATGTGGAGTTAAGAACTGAAATGTTAATTTAGAACCTTGAAAACTTTGAACTGATACACCAGCATTTGCACCAACAGTAAGAAAATTTCTAGCAGTTCGCCATACACGAATTGCATCGGAAATATTCATTTGAATATTCATATTTTGGATGCCATAGAAACCTTGATTATTTGATTGTGGATTGCAGAAAATGAAAGGACTGAGTAATAATGGTTCAGAAACAGTAAATGCAATATAAACAGTTTTTAATGTAGCACCATCGCCTACAGTTTGCAATACAGTTGTATCAGGAAGACCACTAGCAAGTAAAGCACCACCAATTAATATAGGATGAGCGCCACGAGGGATTAAATCATTATCAGCAATATTGCTATAACTACCAAGAGGATTGTTATTAGCATTAACACCATCAGCATATGATTTATAAGTATCAAACATTACAGGAGTTAAACCATTATAACGTTGTAAATCACGTTTATCATTCATACGAACAATAGCACTTAAAACATCACGAATATTAGTGCTGACAGTATTGTTATTAATTGTTGCTGAAATTGTAGAGCATAACTGATGCAATGGAAAAGGCGCTAGAGCATCACTGCGTCCTACGTCCACCAAAAATTCGTTAATTCCGGGGGTTCCAACGAGTTTTAATACAACAGTTGAAGTCCACATTACCCTTCTATCAATAATGGTTTGTTCTGATGGGACTTGAATTGAATATGTATGAGACGATGTGCCTTGTGAAACAGCGTTAAAATCGGCGGTTGTGATGTTCTGACCTCCTTGAGAAACTGCATAATTAATTTCATTAGTGCAAGCGAGGCGGTCATCTAGAACAAATTGTTTCTTAAAATCTTGAGACATTTAGATATATATAATATAATATAGAAAAAATATTATATATATTTTTATTTATAAATTGTTAAATTGTTTTTTTCTAAACATTAATTTTATATTTGCATTTCCGACAATATATAACGGTCTTAAAACATTTAATTTATCTTTCCAATAAACTTGGATTTGTATAGCATTTACAGGATTATTTCCATTTAATGAAATTAATCTATATTCACCCTGAGGTGTATAATTTATAGATGGTTTATATTCAAAACCCTTATCTAATGGAACTTCTAAATCAGTTATAATATTTGAAATATTAGCATTATTAGCACTTGATGTCAATACACCTGAAACATATATTTTAGGAACACCTACTAAAGCAGGAGTCATTGGAATTAATGAACTAACAAAAACTATACTTTGTATAGGAGTCCATAATGGAATGGTTGGGAATTCTTGATAAAATTGTAAATAAATAACCCCGCCAATGGTAGTAGTATTATTATTTGTATATGTTGTTAATTGATAATTCTTTCCAGCAGTAATATTATTATAACCTAAATATGTGCTATTGAATGAACTAAATAAATTATACATTGGAGTATTAAAAAATATTTTAATAGGATTAGCAAGAGAAGAAGCATAAGCAGTTTGTGGAGCATTTAAGATGCATTGATATGAATATGGGTCAAATTCCATAAATGGAGCAGTTAATAATGGTAAAGCAACGAGAGCATTTAAACCAACAACAGCATTTGAAAAAGCACTATTAACTGATTCCATTACTTTTGTATATGACATACCATAATAATAAGATGTTGATAAATCTTGTGTGGTTGTTGGAGCAGCAGGAGTTGGAGCATTTAAATTAGATGGTGAAAATAATAAATATTCTTGATATTCAAATCCTAAATATTGTAATGTTATGGAGTAAACTGTCTTATTAACATTTGCTTGACCAGTCATAATTTGAGGTATCCAGACGGGGAGTGTTGGAGTTTCAACGTTGAATCTCACGACTGACATCAGATAATCATCTGGATTAGTTAAATATGGATTACTTCGTATTTCTTCAAATACCAATGGAACGGGGGGCGATGAACCATTATTATCTAAATTTTGTAATGCAAGGTCATAATATATGTGATTATCACCACTACCAAATAAAACACTTCTTAAACTTTGGGACATTTACTTAATATATATATAATAAATTAGATTTTAATTTTTATAAAGTTATTTATAATTTGTAAAAAAGGTAGATTTTTTGAGTTTTATCATATTATTTGATAAAAATCTACTAATTTTACAAATATAAGTCTAGATTTTTAATATTAAGTATCTTGATTATATATATAGTTTATTTATAGCACTTTACATAGAATAATCTATTAAAAATAACGTTATTTTTAATAGATTAATAGCATTAAATAACTATATATTAGATTTCTCTTAGATATTTACTGTAAATATCTTTATTAAATAAATAAAATCTAGATTTTCCATTATCGCCACCATATATAATTCTACTATAAGTCTTATTCATTATATTCTTCTTAATTGTGTTAGTTGGTATTATATATAGATTATGTTTAGTCTCATCTATTACTTCATAATATGCATAATGATTTGCTTTAGTTGTTGTAATTCCTGATGGTATATTATTACATTGAAATTCAATACATATATTATTAGTCTTCTTCATTAGTCTATCTGCTTTGACCTCAAAATATATTATTTTATTATCTATGTTGATTTCTACATCATACTCTTTAAAGTATCCTTCCATTATTTTAAAATCATCATAACCAAGATATTTAATAAATTCTTGTTCGTATTTATTTCCAAATTCTAAATCAGTTTTAAAAGTCATATATATTATACATTAGATTTTATTTTTGAAAAATCTAAACTATTTTATTGAGTTTTAAAATACTTAATTAAACTATATATTTTTTAAAAAAATAAAATCTAAATTAATATATATATGTCATTTAATCTTTCTAATAAAGTTAATAATTTAGCAAATTTAATTAATTCTACAATTCCAAGTTCTGGAGTTGTAGTTGCTACTAATCTTACAGCAACAACTGGAGCAATTACTAATCTAGCATCTACCGCAATATCATCTGCAACTTTAACGTGTGGAAATATTACCGGTTCATTAACATATAATTTAAACCCTGCTACAGGTATGTCGGTCAGTATTAGTGGAACAGCTATTGGTATCTCACTTGCAACCGCTAATGCAAATAATTTTTCAGTAGGTCAAAAGGTTGTCGTTCAAGGAAATGCTAACGCATATTTTAATGGTGTTGAATATACAATAACACAAATTAACTCAAGTTATATTCTTCAAACAAACAACCCTACATCAATTCCCGCCTTGGAAGTTGGAGGAGGTGGAACCGTTTCAGGTGGTATAATAACAACAAGAGATTTAACCGCTACAAATTTAAATGGTAAAATCAGTGTAGTGGGAGCAACGAATAACTCTGGAAATCTCGTTTTGTGTAATAATACAACATCAACAACTGGAAATTTTGATTTATTAACTGATTCAAATCAACATTTAAAATTTACAGCAACTAATAATGTTTTGACAGTTGGAGGTGCAACTAATGGGTCTATTGTAATTCCATCAACAAATGGTTTCATCACAGTCCCCGCAGTTAATGCATCATCTGGTATTAATACAAATTTAATAGCCTCAACTGGTTCTAATACAATAAGACTAAAAACAAGCGATGCTACTTATTCAACTTATTTCTCATCAGCGGGTTCTTTTCCAACAGGGACACAAGCCGGTATGTTTATTCATACATTAAACACAGCAAGCACACTTTATTCATATAATAATATTGGAGGAAGTGGAACAGCAATACCTATGAATTTTCAAGCAAGTGATTACACCTGGCAGGCAGGAGCATCAGGGGCATCGCCATCATTAA
>Ga0214923_10003176_pt1 | contig 20878 bp, 23 predicted proteins | sample LL1510_MetaG_FD_177993 | JGI IMG/M metagenome (GOLD analysis project Ga0214923, IMG submission 177993) | Freshwater microbial communities from Lake Lanier, Atlanta, Georgia, United States - LL-1510 | ecosystem: Environmental > Aquatic > Freshwater > Lake | place: USA: Georgia | collected...
ATACAACCTTCCATTCTTTCGAATTTTCAGCATATATTTATCTTGTCAAAGTTAAGTCATGCAATATTAAATTTTTCAATTCAATAAAGGCCTAGCGTGGCAATGAGACCAAAGGCTATTTACCTTTTGTCCCTCAGGAGTATCATTTTAATCTTTCAACAAGACTTGGTTATCGTCATATTTGTTTGAAATATAAATGATACTCCTGAAATAAAGACGAGTATTCCTTTAAAACACAATTGACTGTAACAATCACTAACAATGAATCAAAAATTAGTTAACTGTTAACAGCCTTTATGTTTTATGTCATAATTGATTAGAGCTGCATGTTGGAATTTGAACCACCATTTATTACCTACATTTTTCCCCACAACACCTTTTGTATGAACGTGTCCATACAGGATATGACCATCCAGTTTCACCTTGGATGCACACACTTAACGTGGGATTGGTTTATTTAACAAAGTACGTGCCTATCAAGCACAACAACAGCATCAATTAGATACATATGAAGCAAATAAATTTATTGGTTGCTTAGAAGATACACGTGATTACAGCACTATTTCGTTGATACTTTCGTGTTGTCGCATCACACACTTTCGTTTGATTACAAACAATCCAGATAAAATACAAAGTTTTAGTCACGAATTTCAAGTTGAACATGTTCCATTGACCAAGTACATGATCCATCAAGAAGCTCAAAAATACATGCAGGCAAAAGTCAAAAAACATGGTTTAAACTATGGTTTGTGTGACATCGCAAGTGATTCACAACACGAAGATATGAACAAACATAAAGGCTTAGTTTCTTGCAACATGAACACAAAGGTCGATACACCTATGAAAATCTGTATTATATCAACATGCTGGAATGCAACCATTGTAGACCAATTAGTCAATGAATGTATGGACGAATGTGTTCAACTTGGTGTCAAGCACGTTATTTGTGAAAAAGTTCCTGGATCATGGGAATTGCCGTATTTGTTGAATCAAAGACGAACTCAATATGATGCCATCATTTGTATAGGTGTGTTGATCAAAGGAGAAACCAAGCATTTTGATTATATTGCACAAGGTGTATTTGAAGGTATCATGAAGGTACAATTAGAATCTGGTTCATGTCCGATTATCAATGGTGTTTTAACAGTTTTGAATGAACAACAAGCAATGGATCGTATATCGTTAGCACGAGGATGGGCGCAAAGTGCAATACATATGGTAAATGCAACAACTAACTAGAAAAGGGAAAATCAAAATAGAATAGAATGAAAACATTTTTTTTTTATTTTTTTCGTAATCACAAGTTAAAGAAGGAAGTAGAATGCCAGCTCGTAAACATTCAACAAAAAAACACACAAAGAAATCATCTCACAAACGTTCAACAGCACGTAAAGTGTCAACCAAACGTTCCCACGGTAAACGTAAGAACTCCTATGGTCAAACCGTATCTACAAGCATCGATTCATTAAAGAAATGTGAAGCTGAACGTTTAGGTAACAGACAAATGTTTAACGTTTGTTCTAAACAAATTGAAAAATTACAAAAAGATTTAGCTGATGCTCAAGCACAAGTTGCAAAGTTAAACAAAGGGATGGAAATTTGCCGTAAATAAAAACCAATAAACGCAAAAAAAACAAAAACGACCATCTAGTCAAGTTAATAAAATCATACATGTTTTATTACACACATTTATTACAACACATCTAGTGATCTTGCACATCTAGTTTTTAAGAATCGACTTTGCACAAACACATCCATTTATCTAAGCATCGTTGTAACATATCTGCTTGTTGAAACTCGGTCTTGTCTTTGTACAACAACGACAAATCCAACCACATGTTATACACAGAGGGAAGATACATGCGCAAGCACACATCAGAAGCAAACGTGTTTTGTAACGGTCTTGTTTGATACTCGTAAAACGCCGTTGAATTGTACCTAAGCAGTAAGTTAATACATTGTTGTACAATCGTGAGCAGTGACACCATCTCGCTGATGGTGACTTCACGTTCAATGATCCAACAATTGTAATGTGGTTCGTCGCACGATATACGTGTATAAAATGCTTTACCATCCGGTTTAAGAACAACAGGTGTACCAACAATCTCTTGGGTGTCTGGGTCAACGTGAAAAAATTCCTCACCCAATTGTGCTAACGTTTGTGATTGTGATAATTTGAAAAAACGTCCTTGTTTGTACATAAAATGCATTTCTGCAATTGTATTCGATTGAAACGTCACCAACTCACTTTCCTTGAACGAAAAGATAGGATACTTGATTGTTTCTTGTACGTCTGCGTATACATAGTCGAACAATTGATCACAGATGTAAGGTGGAAAATGATATGTATCAACTATTTCTTGTAATAACAATCGCAATTGAAACGATGATGTACAATGCATAAACGGATTTGAGAATTTTGTGTATTTTGTGTATTTGATAAAACAAACCGTATTTATTATACAAGTAACTAACTTGAATTTTAAACAGATGAGCACAAAAAGATGAGCAAACAACAAAAGAATGAAAAAATGACAAAAAACATCCATTATACAGGGTCATAATGAACCGATCTACACAGTTGAAACCAGATGGGTATCATACGTTCAAAACACATTTCTTCTCCATCGGTCAACGAAATCCAATTAAAATCAGGATGATACCAACTATATTGTGAACCTAACATATCAGGATCTTGGTTGATATCTACGTACTCATTCGTATGCTCATTTATGTGTTGTATACTGATTCGTACTTGAGATATTACCATCTCTCGCAGTTCACACACGCACCTGAACAATTGCAACACATCCTGTTCTGTCACAACTCGTTCAAGCATCCAAGCATCGTAAGCACGATAATACTCTTCTTCACAATTAGGGTGTTTGGCAGTTTCACAAATGGTGTAAAACCCATCTGATGTAAGCATACACGTGTGACCAGGTATATCTTGTTCAAAAAACGTCCATCCTTTGGTATCTTCCCACTCTATTTTACCTGCTTTACGTAGTTGATAAAACTGTCCACGTACGTATCCAATATGTACTTCAAGGTTTCGTAATTGTGGGTGTGTGAATGTCTCATCTTCTAGGCTTAAATGTGGGTAATAATGTGCTTGATTGTTGGTATTCCAACCGTAGATATCATGCTTCAAATAGTCTTGAATAATCGGGAGAAGATTTGATGCATCCAATAATCGTGAATCTAATGTAGATTGAAGATGATGATACATAAAACAAGTTAAATTATGATCATATGGATGATATGGATGATATGGATATTTGAAAGTTATTTTTGTATGTTTTACACATCTAAAGTTATGCGTTTATTGTTGCCTATATACAATGTTTACGTTAGCCATTATAGGAGGCGGCTTCGTTGGAACCGCTGCAAAACTCTTCGAGAATGAATCCATTCGTTGTCTCATATACGATCTTGATCCTTCCAAGTGTTCTCCAGGTATCACCATGATTGAACAAGTTGCACACGCTGATTTGTTCTTTATTTGTGTGCCTACACCCATGAATACAACAACAGGTGAATGTCATACCGGTATTGTCTCCAAGTGTATCGACAATATACGTCAAGTCCGTCCGGATGCACAAATCGTGATTCGTTCAACTGTTCCAGTTGGATTCAGTCAAGCCCATGGGTGTCACTTTATGCCTGAATTTCTTACGGAACGAAATTGGTATCAAGACACGTTTAATTGTCCTGAGTGGTTTTTAGGTGTCGATGACAACTCAACTAACGCGATCGAAACGTTAAAAAAGTTATTTGCATTGTCTCCATTCGCAAGTGCAAAATGTACTGTTGTAAGCACAAAAGAAGCAGAAGCTATCAAATATTTTCGTAATTGTTTTCTTGCTGTAAAAGTAGGATTTTGTAACGAGTTTGAGCAATTCTGTTCGACAAGTGGTTTAAAATATGAAAATGTAATAGAATGTGCTGCGCGAGATTCACGAATTGGATCCTCCCATACTATGGTACCTGGGCCAGATGGTAAGCGGGGCTTCGGTGGTACATGCCTGCCCAAAGATATGAATAGCCTGCGCTTTCAAATGAAAACACTTGGGGTGAATCATTCTATTGTATCCGCAGCTATTTTACGAAATGAAACAATTGATCGTGTGGAACAAGATTGGAAAGAAGATACTGGACGAGCAGTACTATAACTGTAAGGATTGTAATATAACTGTAAAACTTCAATCACCACTACGTTAAAAACAATACTTTTTTTAACACAACACGTTTTTAAAAATTAATTTAAAGGCATCCATCACTATATATATATGTAGTTATAGGATCAAGTGAAAAGTGTCCTATTTTGAAGATGTCGTCAACTTCGTTATCATCCTCCAGTAGTGAAAGTGAAAATGCTGATATCCAACAACCTACTTTAAAACGCAAACCACGTAAACAAAAGGCGTCAACACCTGCATCCGAAAGTAACAACACAGAAACCAAGGTAAGACGTCTAGGTAAAAAGTCTACAGATACAGTAGAAGACGTAGGTGAAGTTGTTCAACCAGAAACCGAAGCTCAACACGTAGAAGAAACCGATAAGGCATGCAGCATTTGTTGTAACGATTTTAGTAGTAAAAATACAAGGGTCATTTGTGCTATGTGCAAGTTTGCAACTTGTCGTCAATGTTGTCAAACCAATATTAAAACCAAGTTACAAGAACCATCGTGCATGAATTGTAACCATATATTTGGGGATATGTGGATGCAACAAAACCTCAATAAAACCTTTGTTTCCAACGATGTCAAAATCATACGTAAAAATGCCATATGGCAACGTGAACAAGCGTTATTACCTGCAACCCAAGATCAAGCACAACAAGCCTTACGTACTCGTGAAGTTACACAACAAGCACTTTTTCAATCATACAGACTTGACTCGGTGTCTAACGCAATAAAAATCGTTAGAGGCAAAATCAACCAACTACGTGACCTTAGAAACTTGTTAAAAGAACGTGACAAGTACAGCAAACTAGAACAAGCACAACGTGTTCAATCGTACGAGATGCAAATACGAAACCTGTGGTATACATATAAACACAATGTGGAACTACAAACCAATGAAGAAATGCAAGAAAACCAAGACGCATTTACTCTTCCTACATCCGAAGAAGTAAAGAAAGAGCTAGAAGATGAAAGGAGAGTTGAGATACGGTTATCAAATCAACAAACAAGTATCTCGTATGAAGGTAGATCTGCAACGTTTACGCAGAGACATACCGATAACAATAGAGAAACCCAAGAAGACGGAAGTAAACAACGTCGTGTTTTTACTCGTGCATGTCCACAAAATGATTGTCGTGGGTATATTACCCCAATGCCTGGCAACAAACAGTTAGGCTGCTCTTTGTGTAATACCAAGTGTTGTATTCGATGTCATGCCATCGTTGGTGATGAAATTCGCACACACGAGTGTAAAGACGAAGATCTTCAAACCGTTCAACAGTTGAAAAACGATACCAAGAGTTGTCCAAATTGTCATGCGTATATTTATCGTATTTCAGGTTGTGATGTTATGTTTTGCACAGCATGTAATACATCGTTTTCATGGAATACAGGCAAGGTGCTAGATTCAAGACGTGTTCACAATCCACATTTGATGCAATTTTTAGCTAGGATGGATGCTAACGCAGGCGTAAATGTAGGAACGAATGCAGGCGTAAATGCAGGCGCAAACGTAGGTGGTAATCCAGGTGCAGCATGCGTCCAACCTGTTACATCTTTGAATGCATTTAGCAACTTTAACTCATTGTTTAATTATATTGTGAATAATATACAACCTGAATACACAGTTACACAAGAAGAACGAAATGCAATAACTACATTCCGTAATATTGTGAATTCTGCTAACTTGATTCTACGAGAGAGTGGGCGTTTAGAACGTAAATTGAATCAACAAAGTATGGACGATGTATGCCTTAAATTTCGTGTTCAATATCTTATTCACGAAATCAATGAAAAACAATTACAAACCAACATACTCAAGGCAACCAAAGAGCACAATTTGTTGTTTGAAATCTCGCAAATCTATGATGCCTATGTTCGAACTTGTATTCAAATTATTGAACCATTGTTTGCAAACTGTTCTAATATGCAAATCACTCAGATGAACTTTCATCTGAGAATGAATACCCAACACAAAGATCAATTATACCAAATGATACACCAACTACCCGAGTACATTCAGAAATTGACACAAGTACGTGAATTTTACAACAATTCTATCAAGTTGATTTTAGAACGTTTTGAATCTTCTCGTTTGTTCTTGACACTTGAGAACGAATTTGTTGTAAAGCATCATCATTAAACGAGCTTTCTTACGTAAAATTCGTATTATTTTTTGCACCTACACGTTCAGTATAAAAACTGTGTTTTATACTCGTATTCTTTGCTCGTATTATTTACGATTACGTTTACGTGTTTTAGAGTAAACAGACCAAACATATTTTTTCTATTTTTCTTTCTTCAACAATAAAAGTAAGAGTAAAAGTAAGAATACCCTCACGTTAACATAAAATGAATCCTAAAGTAGAATTTTTAAAACAATGTTTCCTTCGTGGTGAATGCTCCGTTCATTCCCCATTGTCATCCTCGTTTTCACCTTCTGAATTACAATCCCTCATCGATGTATTTGAAGCATACCCTTTGACTACACCCATGAATCGTCAACGTTATGACCTGTTGGGTCCATCCTTGTTTGTAAAATGTATCTTGAAAGAAGAAGGTATCACAGACGCAGAGTTAGAAGCAAGACGTGGTGAACTCAATTTACAACCTGGTCGTATCTATCACATCTCCAAGGACGAATTTTTACGTATGTGTCAATTCAACACCTCCTCGTCTGCCTCAGATGAAGCATACGAAAGACGCTTGAAACTAGGCAATCAATTACAACAATGTCTTTTGTATAACAAAGTAGGTTCAGATGCTGAACAACAACGTGTATGTCAATCACTCGCACTTCCAACAGACGTGGCTGAACGCCGACTATATCTCCTTGGACACTCGTTGTACTCTAAATGTACATCAGGTGGAGGAATCACCAAACAAGAACTTGATGATCGTGCACAAATCATAAGTAAACAATTACGTCTCAATATTCAAAATCAAGATTTATACGATATTTGTCAACTGCGTTCTTTCGTCGTGAAAAACACCAATGTCATCAACAATTTACATCCTGTGTTTTTAGAACAATTGGACAAACTAAATCCTGGGTTGAACAAACAAATCTACATAGATCAATATTTGTCACATCCTATTTATCAAGCTACATTGACCACGAAATTTGCAGGCACAATTCCAACGGCATCACCTACAGATGAACAATTCGTCAACACCTTTTTACAAGATATCATCGAGTTAGTATATACATACCTAAGTGTTGAAGGAATGATCACAAGTATGAATGCATCGAAATTAACCAAGATAGATGGTGTAAGCATCTTAAATGCGGTGAATAAGTTGTTAAAAGACATAACACAAAAATCATTTACATCCTATTTGTTACAACTGGATGTTAAGAACAACATATTACAATCATTTATGGCGTTTTTAGATTCTAAACCACGTGATTACACTGGTATTGAAGACTATGGACATAAACAAATACGTAACATCAGATCTCATTTACAACAAGCATATCGCGTATAATAAAACAGATTGATTTTATTATTTTTTCACAACTACTTTTTGAAGGGTAACAACCACCAAAGAAATAGGTTCCGATGTCTTGTTACGATCGAGACTACGCCAACAGAATTTATCAAACAGAAGCATTTGTTCAGGTTGTAACAACAAGTGTGCTTTCTTCATATCGTAGATCTTGTGATCTTTCTTGCTACGAAATTTACGTTGTAAGAGTTTTTGCATGCTAGGTTCTTCTTGAATTCCATGAGAAAAAGGTATGTACAACAACGCACCTCCGTTGTCCATCGTTAATGCATTGTGTTTGGTATACACTAGTTGATAACACTTTATGCTTGCGTTCGTGGTATTTGAACCATCTGTTGCAGGTGTTATATTGCCAAATGTGAGTGTCCATTTACGTTGATCCTCATCCGGTAAAAGAACGATTTCTTCTTTGTGTATACAAACCAACGTAGAATGTTTTGGTATGACAGGCATTAAATAGTTTACATTTTCCAACACACCGTTTGGTTGTATTGTTTCAATATCTTGACAAAACGGTAAGAGTTCAACACCAAGTTGTGACATTTCAATCTTGTTTTATTTTTATTTTCATTTAAAATTTCAAATTCATAAAATTAATTCTCTCTTCTTTCGTATATTTTTTGAACCGTTCCATAAACAAAATGACAACCTGGTTACAACCAGCAAATATCGCAAAATATATCATCACACCCAGAGTACAAACAAAGACATGGTTCTCTAGTTTATTGTTACCTACAATTCCAACTCGTTCTTTACATCTTCGTCCACAAGGTACTCCTAATCCTTCTTCTGTCAAAATCCAATTAATGAACCAACAATCCATCGTACCTTTTATCCATCAATCCATAGATGTTGAACCATCGTTATTACACCAAGTTCATCATCCCGTATTACAACGAATGTGTCAAGCATTTTTTCAAAATAAAAACATTACAATGTATACTTAACACCTGAGTTTATTACAATCAACGTAAAAGAGAATCAAATGTGGCAAACACACTACGATGACATTGTTCGTGTGATAGAAGCACATTATTACCTTTCGGTGCTAGACACCATCTTTCCACCAGGTGACGTGAAACCTCGTGAAGAAACAATTGTCGTACCTATTGTACAAGCACAACAACGTGAATTAACCGGGTTAGAACAAGAGATTGAAGAAATTATAGAACGATATATTCGTCCTTCTATTTTAGAAGATGGTGGTAATATTGTGCTTGATCATTATGATGAAACATCCCATACAGTTTATATACAATTACAGGGTGCATGCAAGACATGTCACTCTTCGTACGTTACTTTGAAGAACAATGTTGAAAATACGCTCATTCATTTTGTACCTGAGGTTCAAACAGTCCAAGAGGTTAACAACAATCGAAGCTAAATAAGATAGAATGGAAACTGAGTGAAAATGAATGAAACGGTGCAAAGAAGAATTAAAGATAACACCAACGTATTGTGTATGCACAGCTATAGATAGATGCCTGTTTACTTTACCACAGTTTTCAAGTATAAACATACATATGGTTCGTTTGTTACCAAAACGCTTGCACATATGAACAGGATTTTAGAAGACTCGGACTTTCAACGCAAGTACGTTTGCAAGCATCAACTCATTCAATATTATGGACACATTATAAACCCAAATGATATCGTAGATGCAAATAACGGAAGCATCATCGAGTACACATCTCAATCATTTGATGCCACCTCTTCTTTTGAAACTGCGAACTTGCCTGTTAAGTAACGATTCAGTTGTTCATTTGTGTAGTTGATTTATACACTTGAATAAACTTTCTTTTTATTCTTTTGTTTTTTTTCTTGAAAAAAGAGATATAAGGTGCAATCAACCTATATTTTATCCTTATAAATGAGTACCGCTTGTGCTATTCCTGATGTTAATAATGGTTGTTGCTCTATTTGCACTCTAGATTATACCTCTCAATTACGTAAAGAATGTGCTTGTCCATATTGTCACACATCCGCCTGTAAACTATGTTATACCACGTACTTCTCCACCGTTTCGACACCTATGTGTATGTTTTGTAAAAAACATTGGAATCTGAACTTGTTGTCATCTTGCTTTTCTAGTACATGGTTGAACCAAACATTCTTCAAAGAGATTCAGCGTAAACGGTTGATCGATCAAGAGACGTCTAAGTTGCCACTCACCTCTGAGTATATAGAACAACTAAAACACGCGAAGTTGCTTTATGAACAAAGACAACGTGAACTTGATAATGCACGAACTTTGTTACAAGAAGCAGAAGACGCATACAGACAAATCCAAGGATCTACAGACACCAATTTTCAAACGGGTTTTCCAACTGATTCCACCACAAATTCTTCCCTTAAATCTCATTCTTCAAATACGTTTTATATGCCTTGTGTTATCAATGAATGTAGAGGATATCTTACCAGCAGAAACGCATGCTGTACGCTCTGTAGAGTTAAAGTATGTCGTGATTGCCACAAACCGTTGTCTAAACCTATACTGCAAGAACAACACATGAATAACGAAGGTACAAATGAAAACGATGAAACATCAACTACCGAAGAAGATACACAACAAGAACATGAACCTCATGTTTGTAATCCTGATGATGTTGCATCGGTCAAACTCATCGCCAAAGAAACCAAACCATGTCCTTCGTGCCATACTTCCATCTTTCGTATTTCAGGATGTGATCAAATGTTTTGCGTGAAATGCAACACACCTTTCTGTTGGAGAACAGGGAAGATTGAGAAAGGACAAATCCATAATCCTCATTACTTTGAGTATTTGCAAAAAAACCAAGTCCAACCAAATGAACATCCACAAAATGAACGTTGTGGTGGTAACAATCGTGGTGAAAACCAAGATGTAACACTCTATGATTTACACAATAAACTAGGTGATGTCCGTCGCATTCCTCGTCATTTTCAACAATTTGAACAACCAATTACGTTCAAAAAAGGAGACTTTACAGGATTCAAAAAACAAATTGGACAACCCTCGTGTTTTCAAAAAGACTTGCAAGCAGCAAACGTACTTCTTAAGGATTGGAACGCGCTGACCCGTGTATTAGAATCATGGATCCGAATTTCGTGGCACATTACCCAACCAGAATATACACGATTGCAACTACAAACGGAAGACGAATTAAATGAACGTTTGTTCAAATGGAGAATTGCATATTTGCAACAAAAAATCACCAAAGAACAACATGCTGATAACTTGGTTCGTTTGGAAAAAAATCAACGGTTTATGGTTGAATACGAGCAATTAAAACAGTCGTTACACTTGGTGTTACAAACCACATTACGCAATATTATGGGTTTGATCCGTACGTACAATCCAATGCGTGAACCTGAAGCTTCAAGTGTAGGACAATATTTACAACAAGGACACACCTTCGTCGAATATTACAACCAAGAATTACAAAAATTGTGTAAGCTCTTTGGGTACTCCAAGTGTATTTTTATCATTATCAACTCTGTTGGAGTCATGACATCTACTTGAGGAAAACAAGTATTAGAGTATAAAACATAAAGTTTTTATACAGTTTATATACAAATCGTTGCACTTACCCGATAGAAAATACAATTCAACGTATTATGTAGTTAAAGAAACTAGCTAGCTGGTATCAACATTTCTTTCATTTCTTTCTTATCACGCATGTCTGTATATCTTCAATCCTTCTTACAAGAATGTTTCCATTCGGACCTCATTGATGAAAAACATGTTGAACAAATGTATCAAACCTATCGTCACCAACTATCTATTGAGGATGTCTATATCATCAGTTTCAACTGTATCACCAAGAACCAGTTTCAATTATTTATGTTTTTTGCACATACCATTTGCCACCACATTTCCGTAAAAACACATCCATCGTATGCACAATTATTTCTTCAACTTGAACAAGCAAATAAGTTAGACTGGGCAATCACCATGATTCAAACCCATTATTTATCTTGGAGAAATTGGATTACAAATTATCATCACATCATTCCACAATATTTGTTTACTCGTCTGATTGAACCATTTTTAGACGAAGATATGTTTGTTGTATTAATTGAAAACGATGTAGTGTATGCATACCAGCGTGAAAACAATGACTTAGTTTGTACTATCAAACCATGTTTACGTACACGTATTTTTGATGTATTTCAATCGTGTATTCAACATGATTGTATACAGACTCTACAAGCATATTTTCAACAGAACGAATTTCGAACGACGCATGTCTACACAGCGATTGCATCTTGTTCATTGCACGTGCTTGCCTATTTATTAACCTTTATTCGTGTTGATCCTATTGTGCTTATGAACAAGGTGTGTGATTCATTAATTGGCGGGCATCCGATTCAGTACAAACTGATTCATATGCTTATACCTATTGTTGGAGTCGATGTGATGAGAGACACACGATTTTATAAATTGTTCAAAGCATTAGAATATAATGCTGTGAAAGTTAACCTAGAGGACATGTTGTGGAGGCAATTATTGTTTGGTCACGAATCATTGCCGTCTGCGTTATCGGCAAAAGTCAAACAAAAGCAAGAAGAAATAGTTTTTTATCAATCCATCGCACATATGTTAATACCATTGCCACACGATGTTATTGAACATGTATTATGTGCATATTTTTAACAAAAAAATGAACTAGAAATGAACAATAAAATTTTTTAAAATGATTTTATAACCTGTGATGGTTAGTAAGAACAACAACAAAAAATCAAAGCATTAAGATGCCACGAATGACAGTACGATATTGTAAAACAACACCTGTGAAAAAAATGGGTTTCAGCCAGAAAGCTAGTTGCAAAGCACAAGGACTCATTGCCAGAGCCGATGGTAAAAAACGTAAATCACCAAAGTATTCAGGTAAAAAATCGAGTAGAAAATCAACTCGTAAAGTAAGTAGAAAAACTTCTCGTAAAGTACGAAAGTAGGTAACAAATAAAACACATATATCTTTATTTCACCATCGTAAGCACATGACACCAAAACAGAGTTCATGCAACTTGAAAATAATCACACAACCGATTGTTAAAAGACACACTATCATACACATTTTAAACCAATCTGTACGTACACAACGTCTTATTCGTTCATAAAACGAGTTATTGCTTACTGTTGAACCAGTGTTTACCGTTGAACTTGTACTATTTAGCAACTCTTCGTTTGTATCATTCGTGTCAACATCGATAGAATACATTCGTATTCGTTTTTGTACACAAACTATTCTTACACAAACTATTCTTTTTTAAAGTAAGATACTAAAGGTAATTAGTATACACGTTTCAATGTCGATGCAACACACGAATTCATTACTTTGTGGTGGGATTGACAGTTCTTGTCATGTATTATTATCCAATGGTAAAACAAAAGCATTACGTGATTTGAACATACATGATACCCTCATGGCAGAGGATGGGTCACAACTCTCGTTACTACAAACTCCATTATTACAAGAAGAAAATGTGTTTTTGATAACACCCATCCAGTCTGAACCATTTTATTTATCCACACAAGGATCACTCCGTGTGAAAGCACGTTGTGGATCAATCCGTGATCATTGTTTTTCCATTCCTGCTGTGAAGCTTCTTTGTGGTCCACGAAAAGAGTATAAAATGTATCGTCATCCTATGGCTTTTTCAACCAAAGAATTACTTCATCACCCATATGTATTTGGATTCTGGTTAGGACACGGATCCACAAATTCTCATAGTATTTATCGATTGGTTCATCCAAAACATACATCCGAACGTCAACAACAGTTCAAACCTGCGTTCGAATACATTGAAGAGTGTTGTGGTTGTCAAGTCCAGGTAGACACCAATCAACATGCATTCGTGTTAAAAAACTACAATAAACCATTGTTTGACCAAGTATTGAAGCATATTCCAAACGAATATAAATTTTCATCCATTGAACAACGACGTGAATTACTAGCTGGAATCATGGATTCATGTGGTCATGCAAAAGCTTGGACCTTCGATGTGACCACTGTCAATGAACAATTAGCAGATGACATCTATTTTGTTGCTTTGTCGTTAGGTATTAAAGCAAATAAGATATACAATTGTTTACGAAAATTACCTAAAAAACGTGCGAAAATGAACTCCATACGTGTGTTGCTAAGTGGTAAAATGGAAGATATACCATGTAAAACAGAAGCATCCGAGTTTCAACCAAGACAATACTTACGTGATTTAAATGTGTTCGGATTCAAGATTGAACCAACGTCTGAAGTCAAAGAAGTTGCATGGTTACAACTCGATCGTCAAGTACCGTTTTTAACACACACATTTTTACCATGTTGAATAAACCAATCTACGTTTACTTAAAATTCATATGTATTTTTTAAGTTACAGTTTCCCTTGATTCAACCATAAAAAGATATGCATATACAATCCAGAATAGATATTGCCATATAAAACTCTATATCCAAGTCCTTTCCACCAAGTTGCCCTTTCCACCAAGTTGCTAATTTCTGTTTGTATACAATTTGTGTGCGCCAACGATCGATTGCATATGTACAACACGATGCTGTCGTACAACACACAAAGATAGATGGTGTTCGTGACCATCCTTGATCATTCGTTAAGAAATTGAGAAGAGGCATATAGACTGCATTGTAGGCACAAGAGTGTAATGTATTTACACATCCAAACTTGGTCATCATCTTTCTTGTTAATCCTGTGGGAACTTGCAGTTGACGTTGTTTTTTCAAAATATCAAACGGCGTATCTACCAAATTAGATACACAAGCAGCTGTAATACTAGAAGCAAATGGTGTCAATTTATACTCTTCACGCATCGTAGAGTACGTTTTCCAAAATAAAAAGGATGAAGGAATCGAACCTACTAACTCGGGTGTAATTCCTTTATAACTTACCTTCCAATTCACAGGTTGTTTGGATTGCAGTTGCGTTTTAATGGTATCGAATGGATAACATAAACTGGTTGCTAACCCGGATGCCAGTATTCCATTATACGCATCTTTCATCAATCAATCTTCTTGCTATTCCAACATGATCACGGTTGCTTTAACAACTAATTTCTTAAATTACAAGCTTAAATAATGTTGGCATGGCTTGACTTAAACAAATGACACTCTCGTTTACATTTTATCAAAATCCAAACACCAAGGTTGTGCAAGATAACCAAGGACAATTTCGTATGTATGCAACTGACACAATTGGAGTGGGTGAATTGATTTTATGTGAATCCGTGCTTTGTGGTAGTTTGCCATTTTTACGTCTGGCATTAGCTCGTGATCCTGACTTGTACAATACCTTGTATCCAAGAACACCTAAAGAGCCTCCTTCATTTCCAACTGAGATGAACGATCGTAGTGCTTTTATACAACAATATTTAGCATGTGTGGAAAATCCATTATTGATAGAAAAAATTAACTGTAACGCATTTACATCTCCTCATATGGATGACAACTTTGTGCTTGGGCACGTTTGCACGAAAATCAATCATTCATGTAAACACAATATGACATGGTATGCATTACCACCTATTGAAGAAATGAAACAAGTTGCAACCAAAGGTGTTAAACCAGAAGATCAACGTTTGTTTATAATCATCGCAAACACCGTCATAAAAGCAGGTGAAGACTGTGTTCATTCCTATGGACCTCGTGTCGGTCATGACGATTCGGTTAAGATTGACAAATCGTTTGCTTGTTCATGTGGTATGAACGAGGAAGAATCAAAGGCGTACGATACACAAAAAGACAATGTGTTGAACACAAATACGAACAAATATGTGGTCAAAGCCTTGAAGAAAGTCACCAAGTATATCATGAAACACATCGTCAAGAAAGATTCACCTGTTCACAAGGTGTGGCAAAAACAAGCAGAAATACGATTAGAACTTGATATGTTGGGTCAATATTACTCTTCAACTTAAGATAATCTTTTTTGTATATATTGTTGTTTGTATTGTTGATTTTTTTGTGTTTGCAACTATTTTATTACTTGGAAAATAGTAAGAGTAATAAACAATCGTCTTTTATGTCAAGTGCTCCAACATCATCTACGATTCCAACTCAGTTTGTGTTGATGCAATCACAACCGAACATGTATCCAAATATACAACAACAACCACAACAACAACCCAGTGTGTACCTACAACAACCATCATACATGGTTCAACAACAAGTACAACAACAAGTTCAACAACCACGTCATTCCCATTCACAACCAGCAGTTACACCGTCAAATCAACCACCAAATAACGAGAATATGAATTTAACACCTGCGTTACCACCAACCATTAACGTCAAATTAATCACCCAAAACCAGGAGTTTTCCTCTGGTATTTGCGACTGTTGTGTTGATGTATCAGGTTGTATCTTTGGGTGTTTGTGTCCTTGTTGGTTGTTTGGTAAAAACGTACAAAATCTATCTAACCGTTCATGTTGCAGTCATTGCTTATGTTATATCTGCTGTGGTCCTTGCAACCATAGTCCGTATCGTAGAATGTTACGTATCAAGTATAACCTCGATGCTGAACCATGTAACGATTGTTGTGTTGCATTGGTGTGTCCATGTTGTGCATTGTGTCAAGAAGCAAGAGAAATCGTTTATCAAACCGATAAGGCACACAAACAACAACATCCTAATTTGTTAGGACCTCAAAAAGCTCGAATGTGAAAAAATGCAACATAGAGATAAGTTGAAATATGTCAAATGGATAAAATAATAAAATATATGTTTTTATTACCTAACGTGTACATTGAAGATCGTGTAATATTTTTTGCAAGTGTTCAATATGCTTTTCTTGTTGAATTGTTTGTTTTTCTAAACGCTCGACGTATTGTGCATGTTGTTGTACTTGGTGTTCCACCTGTGTTTGGATTGTGTGTTGCTGCTGTTGTTGACATTTGGTGTATTGCTCATACACGTGTTGATAGCTAGATTTTGCATGTTGAAGGTCTTTTTGAAGGGTGTCAACTTGTTGGTATAACTGAAGTATAAGCTGTTCGTTGATACCTTTTTGGTTTGTTTGATTGGTATTTTGTTTATTATTACTGTGTTGTTCTTGCTTGGTTGTGTCTTGTTCTCTTGATGGATTATTTTCCTCGATCATTGGGTTAGTTGATGAAGGTGTTATTGACTGTGTTTCAAGATGTGCTTGAGTTGAATAAGATGCAAAAAATCGTTGAAACATTTGACGAAGTAATACCAAGTTGTTTCATCATACTCTTGGTTAAAGTTTAAGTTGGTTTTTTTCTTTTCATTTGTCGTTAAGACTTATTCAAGGATTTCAAAGGATGGAGTTGAGTTGGTCGTATTCGTATCTGATGATGTAACGACTGTGAATAAACAAACGATCAACAAAACTAAAATAGCTATCCATGTGTAATCAACCCACTTTGTTGTTGATGATGATGATGAACTGTTAAAATACTCATCACCTTCTTCGTCTTCTTCGTTTGTTTCTTCTTCCTCCTCGGTTTCTTCGTCTTCTTCGTTTGTTTCTTGCTCTTCATCTTTTTTCTCTTTTTTGAGAGTAGTTTTCAGGCCAAACTTGGATCGTAAAGCGTTGCCTTCTTCTTTCATCATCTTACTTTGTTCTTGCAAATTAGCTTTTAACAGGAGAGCTTGATCTTTCAAATCTTGTGCTCGTTTCAATTGTTCATATGTTGTTTTTAATTGTGGGTATTTACCAAATAAAACGTTTTGGTTCTTAGTGAGTTCTTGTATAATACCCTGTGTTGTGAACAAGTTATTAAGTTTGACATCAACACCTTGTGGAAGGGCATTTTGAAACGCAGGATTGTTAGACAATTCATCAACTACATTCTTAAGAATAAATTCTCCCAATGCTTTTGGATCTAATTTGAGTTTGTTTTCTTTATAGACTGCATACTTTGGATTGTCTGTTGTTTTGGAACGAAGATGACAGATTGCATAGTTTGCTTTTACTAGTGGCATGAAGGTTGCAGGAACAAGGTGTGTATCGTTCATTTGTAAGACAGACAAGAACTTGTCGTTTGGTAGATTGGAAAGTACGATACTCAATGCAATAGTACATAATACTTCGAGCATGATCAACAATAAATTTGCAACTGCTTTGACTGGTGGAGAATCGTGAGGATGAGTCAAGTAGTATTTCATGGTGTCTTTCCACTTTTTATATGCTTCTTGACCCTGAGGAGAATTCCAACATTTTGCATAAAATGCTTCAATTTCATCACGACTCTTGCCTTCAGCAGACTTGCTGTTTTCACACTCAAAACCTATAAATCTACACTTTTTTTGAGATGGAGTCATAGCTGCAAATAGTACAACGTTGCCAACAGCACTGGCTAAGAATGCCAATATCTTCATCAACACAAAATAACCTATTGCTAAACCTATCATTGCAGGAATGACTTTATCCACAATAATGTTTACAGTTGCACTCGCAACTAAATTGCTCATCTTTGACATTATACCTTGATAAAATAATTTTTTTTGTGTTGATAGTATACCAAACATGGACTTGGACTACTATCAAACAGAACAGTCAAGTAACGAATACTATTATGGCCTTGGAAAATCACTTGCAAAAGGCGCAGGTAAAGGAGCAAAAGGTGCTGCTAAGGGTGCTGCTAAGGGTGCAGGTAAAGCAGCAAAAGGATCAGCTAAAAAGGCTTCTAAAGGAGCTGCTAAAGGTGCAAAAAGTGCAGGCAAAAAGAGTAGCAAAAACTCAGGCAAAAAGAGTAGCAAAAACTCAGGTAAAAAGAAGACCAAAAAATCGAAGAAAGAGAAGAATAAAAAATCCAAGAAAGATACGTCTCAAGACATAGTAGAAGAAGAACCTGTAGAAGATGATTTAGTTGACGAGGAAGAACTCATAGACGAAGAACCTGAGGAAGAAATCATAGACGAAGAACCTGAAGAAGAAATCATAGATGAAGAAGACGAAGAAGAAATCATGGATGATGAAGAAGACGACTTGGAACGTTTTTATTATGAATCTTCTAATCAAACATCCAGTCATTTGATGTTGTATTTTATATTGGCGCTGTTAATCATAGTTTTATGCCTGATGGTGTACAACAAATAGTACCGAAACGAATAAAAAGTTATGTATTTTATTAAAACATATGAACAAACATATAGGCTGTTACTTTAGGCTGTTATAGACAACAATGAAAATGGAATGGTTTCTTGAACGTTAATCACACCATTTTTACATATATACAACTTATGTCCTTGTTCAAAAAAAGCAATCAGGTCAAGTTGCAAAAACAAATTACAATCTTTACGACACTTGGATCTATCAGTTGTAAAATGTATGTAATTACGTTGCATACGTTGCAATCCATGTTGTTGTATTGAAGTTAAATGCCGTTTGTAGGTCCCATGTATGACCTTGGGTGTAGGTCCAAAATGTTGACAAAATGCATCCCATGAATGAATTTCTATGTTCATTGCGTCTTGCACTTTACCAATAGAATGTCCTTGCACTGCACGTATTTTCTGTTCATGTATTTGAAGTTCAAAACGTTGCTTTGAATCCGTGTCTACAATTTGTTGTAGTTCATCCATCGAGAATGGACGATATTGACGAAGCACATCCAACGTACACCAACCATGTTCGTCAATTTCATGATCTTTCAATCCATGGCGTAAAATCCAAGACAAGTATTTTGAACTTAGTACTTGTGTTGAAACATTGTTGTTGTTATAACTCATTGTTACCTAACGTGATTTATATTTTGGAATTTGTTTAAACTCAACACACTACTTAAGATGTCATTTGATGTAAACGATAACAAGCACTATTGAATGTTTTCATTCTCTTTCCACAATTAGAATTACAATGTTAAATAGATACTCATTGTGTGTGTTATCACTATTTATTTAGCAATCTTTCAAGATGAAAAACAAAACAATTATTCAACAGAAACAACATACCTACTTGAATGGACGGTTTGAAGTTGTAGACTACAGTGTCTCTCGTCATTTAGATGATGATGAGGCATATGCAGACTTGGACGTTTGGAAATCCCTTCCTCGTGGAAAAGCTGAAGTATATGCATTGTCACCTAGTACCAAATCGAAAACATTGGTTCACACTTTAGTAGGTATGCACAAATTCGGAGATGAGGATCAATCCTTTGGCTTCAATCGCAAAGAATGGACAACGTGCATTGCAACCGACAAAGCCAACGGTGAATGTTTTCACCTGTCTTTTTTTGAACATGAACAAGAGGTGTTTTGTATCTTGGGTAGTAAACGTGTACACATTATTTTAGATCTACAACAATCTATTGTAGAACAAGTAACGCAAATTCATCAAGAACAAGGTGAACGTGTCTCGTATGCATCCAAGATGGCTCTGTTTGTATTCTCCAAATATCCTATGACTTCCTCAAGTGTGATGCAACATAGTATCGAATTTATTCTTGAACACAAAGTTACATTTGTAGGTGAATACATCAATCCCCTTCATGAACACATCGTATCATACGAGGAGGAAATGTTGCACATGTTTGCGATTTGCCATCCATCTCATTACTATTGTTGGTGTCCTCCTTTAGAAGCAAAAGCCATCTTTGCACGTTTAACATTACCAACTGTCGATATGCAACTCATCACAAATGAACAAGATCTCCAACAAATCAAACAAACCTATTTTGACAAATCCAATTCCGAAGGATTAGTATTGTATTACGTGTATGACCAACCTTCCAATCATGTTGCCAATATTCACAAATACAAAAACAAGCAATACACCATCTTACGAACCATACGTGAATATTTCAATAGTGGAGCCAGTGTTGGAAAATTACGTCAACGATTACGTACGTATCACATCGCACTTACAAACGAGGAAACCAATGACTTTGTCAACTTCTTTTTATGGTTGAAATGTTTCAAATCAAGAGATGATATTTACAGCACCGAGTGTTGGAATGATTACCTTGCTTCCTCGAAACAAGTTCCTATCAAGACGCATAAACTTGTTATCTTGATGGTTGGTATACCTGGTTCAGGCAAAACCACGATTGGAAGCCAATTATTGTATCATTGTTTGCAACACAACATGCAAGCACATTATATAGATCAAGATCATTGTTTCAGTAATTTTCAATTATTACAAAAACAATTTCATCAATGTTTGCATCTGCCAATGAACAAAGTAGACGGCAAACTAGACTGCAATTCATCCCATGAATTA
>Ga0214923_10003177_pt1 | contig 20877 bp, 24 predicted proteins | sample LL1510_MetaG_FD_177993 | JGI IMG/M metagenome (GOLD analysis project Ga0214923, IMG submission 177993) | Freshwater microbial communities from Lake Lanier, Atlanta, Georgia, United States - LL-1510 | ecosystem: Environmental > Aquatic > Freshwater > Lake | place: USA: Georgia | collected...
AACCGTTTGTATTTGCATCCTAAGCGTGACTCGCTAATCAAGCGCATCTTCTCTGGCCCACCGGCACAGGCAGAGTTGCCAAACGCAATCAATCGAATCATCACATCACAGTCTCAGCCCAATATCACCGGCAATGTGAACCTTGGGCTGGAGGGTTCTAACCGTTATATCGCAAGAGTAGCGGAAGAAACGGTGGAGATGAGAGAATTGTGGGTATGGAATGACGACACAAGCGATTATCAAGTTGTTACAATAGCAAATCCTGATGTTGTTGTGTATGACAGGTCAGGTGAGGCAATGTTCCTCAAGGGCGAATGTCCGTTCATTCAGATTTGCCCTAATCCTTTGTATGACTATTTTTGGGGTCAATCGGAAGTACAGAAGTTAATTTACTTGCAGATGCTTCGTAACAAGCGCATAGGCGAGATTTCCACTTTGCTGGCAAAGCAGGTGAATCCTCCCAAGGCTTTTACGGGGTTCATGGGCATCACGGATGAGAAAGCATATGCATTGAATATGCCTAACTCCTACGTCATGTCCGACATGCCGGGAGCCAAAGTCGATGAACTATCCCCATCTATTCCAAACGATTTGTTCAAAGAAATCGCCGAAATTGATGCCATGTTCGCAGAGGCTTCAGGAATATCTTCTGTACTCCAAGGTCGTGGAGAAAGCGGGGTGCGCTCTGCTGGACACGCATCGCAACTTGCTCGTCTTGGTTCATCCCGCGCCAAAAAACGTGCATTAGTCATTGAAGACAGCCTGGAAAAGGTTGCAACCCTGTATCTCAAGCTGATGCAGGCTTATGACAACACCCACTTTGTTGGTGATGACGGCAACCACTTCATTGCCGAGCAATTCACCCATGATTTTGTTGTCAAGGTGGATGCACACTCAAATTCACCCATTTTCATGGAAGATTCCAGGGAATTGGCGTTCAAGTTGTTTGAGGCCAAGGTTATTGACCGTACTCGTCTGATTGACTTGGTTGATCCTCCTATGAAACAATTGTTAAAAGACGATCTGGCAAAAGCAGAGAAAAAGGAAGCACAAAAAGCAGCAATGCAGCCTCCTCCTCAAGCTAAACCAGAGCAACCGAAAAAAGGTGCATAATGCTCACAATCAGAATTGGTACAGTTGGTAAACCGGAAGTCAAAAGGAGTTCCATGTATACTCGCAAAATCAAACGTGGTCGCAAGACTCGTAGGTAATTCCCCGCAAGGAATGGGTTATGGCTGCTTCACCCTGAGTAAGTGGCCGCTGTTTGAAAGGTCATGAAAATGGCACGTAAAGCTCGCAAAGGCCGCAAGAGCCGCAAGTAATCTGGCGGGGTAACACCCTCCAGAGAACTCAGGTTCTTCCCCTCTCATTGGACGTTGGAGAGATGAACTAACGTCCACCCATTGAATTGAGGATTGATATGGCAACGGACAGAATGATGGATTTGATTAAGCAGGGGCAAGCTCAAGGGCAGTCTCCTGAAGATTCCAATTTGCCCACTCCCGATCAAGCTGGCGCTGGCCCTGATTCTGGTACGCCTCCTATGGCGTCTGCAATGACTACGCCAGAACCCAAAATGGGAAGCAAAGAAGCCGCCAACGTCAACTTGCAAATGGCTATGGATTTGATGGAACAATCGCTACCTGCGCTTGGTTCCGAATCTGAAGAAGGCCAAAGCATTATGAAAGCACTCAGTTCCTTGCACCGGGTTTTTGGTAAGCGCGAAGCAAAGAACCGTGAACTGATGCCAGCAGAAATTCTGCAAATGATTCAAACTCTGCCGCAAGCTGGTGGAGCAACGCCAGAGCAGCGTAGCATTGCTCAAGCACCCGTACCGGGTATGTCTCAACCTCCCATGCAAATGTAACCGGAGAATATCTTGGAAATCTTCAAGCCGAAAGGCAACCCCTCGATCCGCAAGCCGACTGACAACAATATGCAGAACGGCCAAGTTTTCAACCCGCCTCGGTTTAGCCAAATCGGTGGCGGTGGCGACGGTACTGCGATCAAAAGCCGCATGACCAAAAACAAAATGACCCTTGAGAAGCCGGGTGGCACTCGTCGGGTTGTTTGATTCACATAGGGGATAAATATGTCACTTGAAGATGTTTCTTTTGAGGCGCGAGATGAACTCGCATCTTTGTCGCGTCGGTTGTCGGAAGACCCATCGACTCGCAAGGAGTTTTTGCGTCTGACCAAAAAGGTTCGACCTGATTTGCCAATTCCTGAATTGGACATTGAAGACCGTGCCATGTCTCTGGTGAGCAAGTCGGAAGACCGTGTTGCTCAGATGGAGGCAAAGTTGGCAGAACGTGATGCAATTGACAAGCTCAAAGAGCGTCGGGCAAACTTGCTGAAAAGTGGTTTGGTTAAGTCAGAAGCAGAGATTGAAGAGGTGGAAAAAGTCATGATTGACAAAGGTATCCACAATCATGAAGCTGCAGCTGAATACCACGCATGGATGAAGCAGGCGGCAACGCCTACTCCAACTGGCTACAATCCAAACCCATTGAAGCAGTTTGATATGTCTGCGTTCCGCAAAAACCCTGTGCAAGCCGCAAGGGATGTTGCCGCGCAAGCATTGAATGAAATTCGTCGTCCTACACGCCCTATCGGTTTGTAAGATAATTTGGTAAATAGGGGATTGTTTTTAGGAGATTATTATGCCTATTGGTGGCGGTATTTTGCCAGCAGCGGGTTCGGCGCAATACACCGAGTTGTCTTATGTGACTCGTCGTGCGTTCATTCCCAAGCTCGTAGTTCAACTCTACAACTCAACTCCCCTACTCGCCGCTTTGCTGGCTAACAGTCAGCAAGCATCTGGCGGTGTGTCGTCAGTCACTGCGCCCGTCCAGGGTTCGCAGATGGTGACTTCTCAGTGGTCGGATTACTCCGGTTCTTTTAATCAGCCTTCTGTTCAGACTGGTATTACCAACGCTGAATTCAACCTGAAGCTGATGATTGCCCCGGTTCCGTTCCTCGGCATGGAAGGCGCAATCCAGCAAGATTACGCCATCATCCCTCTGATTGAAGCTCGTATGAATGACGCTGCCAACTCGATGATGGATTCGATGGCAACCTCGTTGTACAACAACACCACCAACGCTCAACAATTCATCGGCCTGCCCGGTGCAATTGATGACGGCACGACTCTTGCCACCTACGGCAACATCAACCGCACCACCAACACCTGGTGGAAGGCCAAGCAATACGCTGCAGGTTCGGTCAACCCGACTCGTCAGAACGTGTTGCAATACATCTCGGGTACTGTGAAGAACTCCGCTGAAGTTCCGACTTTCGGCGTGTGTGGTTTTGGTACTTGGACGCTGTTGGCTCAAGACTTTGTTGGCCAGGAATCGTATGTCATTACCCCCGGTAAAGGCATTGGTTTTGACAATGACGCTGATGGCCCTCAGTCTGGTTTCCGCGCCCTGATGGTTGCTGGTGTGCCGATCTATCCGGATCCGTACTGCCCTGAAGGTACTGTGTACCTGCTCAACAGCAACTACCTGTCGCTGTACATCCATGAGATGGGTTCGTTTGCCTTCACCGGCTTTGAATCCACCCTGCCCAACTGGCAAATTGGCTATGTCGGCGCGGTGCTGACGATTGCTGAACTGGTTGTTACCAAGCCGAAGTCGATGACCAAGGTGACTGGTTACAACTCGCTGACCATTTAAGGAGAAAACAAAATGGCAATGAACTACATGGGTTCTGGAGTTCGCTCCACTGCGTTTAGCGCCCAGCCGATCAACCTGCCCAGCGGTGACGTTTACCTCATCCCGTCTGGTCAGTATCAAATGATTCTGGGTAACTACACCACCCTGCAAATGTTTGACCCGGCTACGCAAATCTGGCGCAATGCTGTGCCGTGCGCTCAAGCTGGTGCAACGCTGGTATCGTCTGATGGCGCAAACTTCCGTCTGGCAAACATCACCGGCACCGTTCAAGGTGTTGTGATTACCAACGCTGGTACGGGTTACACCAACGGTATTTACCCGGCTGGTACTCAGCTTGGTACTGCCGCCTCGCCCTCCGTGACGTTTGCGGCTGGTGGTGGCTCGGTGTTGGCAACTGGTAACGTGATTGTTGGCGGTGCTATCAACACCACCGTGACCATCACGACTGCTGGTTCTGGCTACACCAAGGCTCCCATCCTGGTTGTGTCTGCTCCCCCGGCTGGTGGCGTTCCCGCAACCATGACCTGCACGATCTCTGGTGGCGCAATCAACGCTGTTACCGTGACCAACCAAGGCGCTGGTTACCTGACGGCTCCCACCGTGACTGTTGTTAACTCTCAAGGTGATACGACTGGTACTGGTGGCGTTCTGACCGTGAATGCAACGCTGGTTGGCTCTGGAACCATTACCGCCATCACGATGGCAAACAATGGCGCTGGTATGACTTCGGTTCCAGCTATCACGTTCAGCCCCGCTTCGACCACCGCGGCAACCGCTGTGATGTGCCTGACTGCTCTGACGCTGACTGGTGCTTCTGGTGTTGGTAATACGGTGGGTACGTTCCCGCTAGTGGCTACTTCCACCGTGACGGCTGGTTCGGCAACGCTGACCAACCCGGCAATCTCCACTGGTGTGTTTGTTCCCCGGATGGCTACGGCTGTGGCAACGACTGCCGCAACGACCTATTCGACGGCCATTCAAGACGGTGGCTTGCACCAGGTTGCGAGTGTCGCCCAAGGTCTTGGACTGATGGGTGGCGCAGCATTCGGTACTACGGCATACACCCCGGCTGCTACCTTTGGTGGCGCATCCGACTTGTCGTACCTCCTGCCCATCTAAGGAATCAACATGGCATCATCTCGCGTTGCAAATAAGCTGCCAAGTCAGTTTGGTAGCATTCTGCTGGCAGTTGTGCCAAGTTTGAACCTGAATGCAACGGGCGATACGTTCGTTGCCTTTCCTGATACGCCGACCAAGTTTCGGATTCGGGCCATTGCAATGACCAATGGCTCGATCAACCCGACTACGGCTCGGTTTACTGTTCAAACGGCTGCTTCTGCCGGTGGTACGGCAATCGTCACGGCTGTTACGCCTTCGCTGGCATCTTCCGCTGTTGTACAAGATTTGAGCATTGCGAACACCAACGCATGGTCGCAATCTTATCTGTACATCAACGTGGGTACGGCGCAAGGTGCGGCAGCGACTGTTGACCTGTACATCTACGGCGACATTCTCACTGCTTGATATGTGGATCACCAACAATAGCGGGAAAAATCTTGAAGATGGATACGATGGCAAGCGATATACGTTTGTTGCTGGACAATCTTTGGAGGTACCCGCTGTTGTTGCGAGACACATTTTTGGTTTTGGTGACGACGATAAACGTCCTTACCTCATCCGCTTAGGCTGGATTCAAAAATCCAACGATTACGATTCTGCTGTCGAAAAGCTCAATCAGTTTTCGTTTTCCTCGGAAAAGCCTCAGCAACCCGTCCACTCGTTATCCCCGGTGGTTGATACTGAGCCAGTCCCCATGTCTAAACGGCGTGGGGCTGGCAAGGTTCAACTTGTGGCTTAACACCATGAGGAGCATATGGCACTCTCTGACTACATCACTGAATGTCGTAGGCTCCTGCATGATGCAACGGGCAATTTCTACACAGACCTTGAACTGACTGACTACATCAATGCCGCAAGGCAGCGTGTAGTCCGTGATACTGGTTGCCTTCGTAGCCTTCAAGCCTCATCGGTTGTTCAAGGCCAAGAAGTTATCTCGACAAGCGCCATTCCAGGTGGCAGCAACACGCTGGACATTATTGGCATCAATCTGATTTGGGGCAACACCCGAATCTATCTTAGGTATCTTCCTTGGACTCAGTTTAATGCTGAGTTGCGCTATTGGCAGAACTATCAAGGCAGGCCAGTTGCTTTTTCAATGTACGGTCAGTCCTCGATTTACATTGGGCCTATCCCTGACCAAACGTATTCAATTGAACTGGATACGATTGTCATGCCTACTGCATTGTCAACAGCGTATCCAACAGAAACCATTCCTGACCCGTACACTACGCCGGTTGCGTTCTATGCTTGCCACAAAGCCAAGTACAAAGAACAGGCTTACGGTGAATCGGAAATCTTCAAACAAGAATACACGAACCAAGTCAAAGCCGTCTTGTCTAGCGTGTTTACCCGGCGTCTGTCTACACCTTACTCTATGGGGTAAGCATGGCAGCGCAAGAACAAAAGAAGGGTTACCACGTCACCAAAGATTTTGCTGGCGTCAACACCAAAGCCAACAGAACGGCAGTCAAAGAAGAAGAATTCTCTTGGCTTGAGAACGCCATGCCGATTGGTCACGGCAACATCAGGATTGTGCCTGCTCCAAGCACAATTGCTGGCATAACATTTTCAGTTGCGGTGTCGTATTCAGTGTACGGCAACATTGGTACAACCAATTATTTCTTGGCATTCCAGACAGATGGAAGTTGTGAGGTAGTCAATCTGACCACCAACACCAAGACAAGCATTGCGGCTGCTGGTACGTTTTCTGCGTCAGGAATGTCTGCCACCAATTGGAACAACACGCTTGTTCTAATCATTGACCCTGTAAAGGGATACTTTACATGGGATGGCACAACGCTTAAAGCATTTACTGGTGCTATCCAAGCGTTGACAGTAACCAATCTTGGTAACAGCTACACCAAGTCTCCAATACTCAGTTTTTCGTCTGGTTCTGCTACAGCAACTACCACCATCTTTTTAACGCAAGCAGAACACAATGCGGGTGGCTCTGGTTATCGCGTTGGTGACGTTCTGACTATTTCAGGTGGAACATACACCACTCCTGCAACAGTAACTGTTTCAAGCATTGGCGGCGGTGGAGCAGTCACCGGAATTTATGTCAGCAATGGTGGTGTTTACACTGTTGCGCCAACAACAGCAGCAGCTACTGTAAGCCTTAATGGTTCGCTTGGCACAGGATGCACTGTTGGCGGTGGTGGCAAATTATTCATCTTTAGTATTCTTGCAGCAACCATTACCAACGCCGGTTCTGGATACAGCAGCGCACCTACTGTAACGGTCACAAACGCATCAGGAGACACGACAGGCAATTCTGGCGCTGTTACTGCATCTATCACTGGTGCGCCGTCTTCAGGCACGGCAATCGCCTCTTTTTCAGGCAGAGTATGGATTGTTGGATCAGGAGCAAATGCCAGAACAATCTATTATTCGTCCTCGATCAGCCCAACAGACTTTGTGACGGTATCTGCTGGCAACATCACGCTAAATGATGCAACACTGATTGGCAATATTACCAATCTTGTCAGCGCAAACAACTTCTTGTACATCTTTGGTCAAGATTCGATCAATGTGTTTTCTGATGTTCGTGTTGGAAACACAGGCGTAACCACATTCACCAACACCAACATTTCAGCGTCTGTTGGTTCTGATTTGCCGTATGCCACGATGCCGTACTTTCGGTCAATCGTGTTTATGAACCGATACGGTATGTATGCGCTGGTGGGTTCAACAACATCAAAGCTAAGTGATGGCCTGGACGGCATTTTTCCGTACATTGACTTTACAAAGACGATCACTGCTGGCCCGGTGTTGATTAACAACATCTTGTGTGCTGCGTTCTCGTTTACCTACAACGATCCATTGTCGTCAGCCAGGGTCATCCAAGCGGTGTACTTTGACAAGAAGTGGTTCTTTACATCTCAGTCAGAGATAACCTGGATGTCGTCTGTTCCTGTCAATGGTGCAGCAAAGTTGTATGCCACCACAGGCACTGACCTAAAGACGTTGTTCACCGACAAAACAATTGCAATCAGCAGCAAGATACAGCCTGCGCTTTTGCCAATGGGTGACAACATCCGTGACAAGCAAGCACTAAAATTTGGTGTCGAGGCAATTCTTAGCGACACAAATGCAAGCAGCATCACGGTTACTGTTGACAATGAAAACAGATCATCGGCTGGTACAACGCTGTCCAATACGCTTAACTCATCGTGGGTTAACAATCTAGGAAGCACTGTCAACTGGTCAAATGTATCGTTGTCATTGGTAACCTGGACTTACATCATCAACGGGTATTATTTGTATCGGTACGATGCCCAGCAGTGGGGCAAGTACATTGGCATGACAATTACCAGCACGTCACCAAACTTTATTGTCAGTGGTGTGCAATACGAAACTGAATTGAGAGCAAGGTTCTAACATGACTATTCCGTACACTTTTGCAAGTCAAGCAGGGCCAATCCCGTTGTCTCAATTGGACAGCAACTTTGCGTATGTTGGAAACAGCAGCGGTGTAACGTACACCCCCGCAGGCACAGGCGCTGTAACTACGACGGTGCAGACGAAGTTGCGGGAGAGTGTGAGTGTTAAGGATTTTGGGGCTGTGGGTAACGGGGTGGCTGATGATACGGCTGCGATTCAGGCGGCGTTAACTGCCAAATTGGCTGTAAATTTTGGCGATGCAAGCAATGTTTACAAAATCTCTGGGGAATTGACTGTTCAGTCGGGCGCATTCTTGTTTGGTAGTGGTGCAACCATTCGTCAAACAACCAACGTAACGTCAATGCTAAACATCGTCGGCAAGACAAATATCTACATTGATGGGCTGACGTTTGATGACACCGGAGCCGGGTACGTTACCAATGATGGAACGCCGAATGCCGCCATTTTTGGCGGTGCTGGAACGCAGTATGTAACTGTCACTCGCTGCAAGTTCACAAAGGTGACTTATGCGGCGATTCGGTTTGTTGGCTCTAGCAACATCACCGTAAAAAACAACACCATTATTGGCCCCGGTGTTGCCACATTACCTTCAAACACCAACTTGCGCTGCTATGGCGTTTTATTTGATGCAGCTTGCAATCGGTTTGTCTGCAACGATAACCAGATAACTGGCACAACGCATGGAATCCGAATTGAACAAGCAACCAACGGGGTGTGCAATGGCAACAACATATTTGACATCCCGGGTCAACACGGTTTTTACATTGGTGCGGCATGTAGCAATCTGACTATTTCAGGCAATTCCATATCAGTCATCGCCTTACAGGGCATCAAGATTCAAGCCCAGAATTCCTACTCTGACGTGTTGAATATTGCGGTGGTTGGAAACACACTCATATCGTGTTTGGATTCCGCAATTACGACCAGCAACGGCGCAGGGGCGACTGCGCAAACAGCCAAGTGCGGAAACATCACGATTGAAGGCAACACTATCAGAACCAGCGGCGGCTCTGGTTTGAGCATCCAGAATACGGTTCAAGCGGTTGTGTCGGGTAACTCGATTCAGAATTCAACTTTTTCGGGAATTGCTTTTAGTGCCTGCGATCACATTTTGATTTCCTCAAATGTGATTACCACTGCCGGGTTGTCCGGTATTCGTGATGCCTACCAAAACACAACATTCAAAATCGACAACAACACCATCCACAATGTTGCAACCGCTGGAACTGCTGGCGATAAATATGGCATTTTACTGCAAAATATTGGTAACTGCACAATCTCCAACAATCGCGTGACCAGTTTGACCGCAACGATGCAGTACGCGTGTTATTTGGTTACTGGCGATCAAACCACAACAATAGTTGAGGGCAACAAATTCTTTGATGCCACCGATTACGCATTGCGGGTTGCATCAGCCGCAAATAATTTCTTGGTCTATAAAAACAACGCGCTGTATGGCACTTTGGGGCAGGCATACAACTCTTCTGCGTTACCGGCGGTTGCATCAGCGGCAACCATCACGCTGCCGACTGAATCTGATGTTATTCGCATATCTGGCACAACCAACATAACCACGATTAATACTAACGGTCACACAGGCCACCAAGTGACGCTTTTGTTTGATAGTGCATTGACAGTTGTTCGCGGGAGTACCATTTATGCGGCCAGCAACTTTGTGACAACGCAATTTGACACCATTACATTTGTTTGCGATGGCAATTATTGGTTTGAAGTTTCCAGAAGCGTGAATTAATATGACCACCATCCTCCAACTCTTAAAATCCCGCACAGTCTGGTTTGCTTTGCTGCTGGCCGTACTCAGCATCGTGCAAGGCTACGTTGCCCTGCTGCCGATCACGCCAGTGCAGCAAATGTTTGTCGGCTGCGGCATCGCTGTAGCCATTACGTTGCTGCGGATTATCACGACCCAACCGATCTTTGAAAAATGACGCCAGAAGAACGCGCCCAATTCGCCGCTGATCTTGTCGCCGCTTTGAAAGCAGACGATTCTTGTCTTAACAAAGATGAGCAGCAATGGGTGCGTCTTGCTATTGCCAAACAGGAGCAATCAATCAAGTTGCGTCAGGCTGTGATTGAAAAGACGTTTGCTGGTCTGGTGTGGTCTGCCATTGTTGGTGCAGGGTATATGTTTGTTGATTTTCTCAAAGGACATGGCTTCAAATGAACATGGACGCTTTATCAATGGTGAAGTTTGGTGACGTTGACTCGTTGCAAGGCTTGCTGTTTGAGAATGGCATACAACATCAGACTTTTGCTGACATTCTGGCTGATTCTGGCGTACAAATTACCCGTTTTCCCATCATGGATGCCGATCCTAATGACCTGGAAGACTGGTTATTGGCCCATCAATCTGAGCATCAAAGCATTGCAATTGCACTGAATTTAAGCAATCCAATCAATCTTTTGGACTCTGATTGGAACAATGAAGACTCGTTTTACGATTGGTTGAGTACACATCTTTCGTTGCATCAACAAATTTCTGCCGCACTAGGATTGTGATATGCCGGTGACCAACCCTTCCCCCCCACCAGAAAAAAATCAGATTTCTGGAAAAGTCTTGAGCATCATTAGGGATACCCTGATGACTGAAACCAAGGATGCTAACCAGACTCAAAAGCTGATTGGTGGCCTTGGATTGCTGTTGAAAAAGCCTGGGAACAAATTGGTTCAGTTTGGCAACAGCGTGTTTTTGGTTTCTGTCAAAGCGCCTGGTGAAGTGGAGTTTCACACATTCAGCAAAGAAAGCACAAACAACCTTGTGCAAAACTATGTCAAGTTGGCTGAGTATTTGAAGAAGATTGGCGTCAAGAAAATCAAGACCTACAGCGACAACCCTGGGTTTCAACGAATTGCTCAAAGCACAGGTTTGCCAGTCAAGGTTAACCAAACAACTCGGCAGCAAGGCGGCGAGATGCGCCCTATGTACGAATACTCTTTGGAGTTCTAAATGCCTGGCATTCCCATTTTGGCTGCTATTGTTTCTGTTGCCGCACCTGAATTGATTGCTGCGGCTGGCGCTGCCATTCTTGAAACCGTTGGAGCAACAGCTATTGCCGGGGAGATTGGCTTATCTGCGGCAACTGTTGGTAGCGCGGCATTGGGAGCAGCAGGAACAATTGCCTCAGGTGGGTCAGCAGAAGATGCTTTGAAATCTGCCGTGTTAAGCGGTGTTGGCAGTGCGGCTGGTAGCGCAGCAGTTGGCGCATCTGGTTTAACTGGAACTGCTGGTTCTGCACTTGGTGGCGCTGTATCCGGTGGAACACAAGCGGCATTGACTGGCAAAGATGTTGGTCAGGCAGCGTTGCGAAGTGGTTTGTCGTCTGGGTTAACGTCAGGCATCAAGCAAGGTCTGGATGTGCTGAACCCGCCTACGGCTAGAGAATTGCAGGAACTGTCTTTGCGAGGGGGGGCAAATCAACCTCCATCAATGCCGGAATCTATTGATCTTAGCCCAGAAAGAGATTGGGAGGCGGTGGCAAGAGAACAAGCTGGAAAAGATGGTCGTCCAGAAGATTGGACGGCAGAAGATGCACAAAGAGAAGCCAGCCGACAAGCCGGTGCAGAAAACAGAGAGTATTCTCGTCAAGTTGAAAGTTTTGCATTAGGAACAGAGCCATCAAAATCTAAATCCACCAACAAAGAGCTTGCTGGAATACTGTCCAAGGGTTTGACAACAAGTTTGTTTAGCAAGCCCAGCGGTTCTACTGGTGGGAAAACTCCAGCAAAATCAACGACAATTGGGGGAGCTGTTGGTGCGTCACCAATGGCATTTGGCGCTGCGGATGTGCTTGGTGTAGACACAACGCCTGGCGAGGTTGAATCCAAGAAACGCGCAGGAACAGAGGAATATCCGTGGGGTGAACCGACGGGAACGTCAGCTTTGAAACAAGGACTAGGAATCTAATATGGCTACGAAACTTGCGGCACTGCTACGCACATCCTCGATGGGCTTGCCTGAGTTGGCAAACGTCTTGCAATCCAAAGGACGCAATGGCGACACTATTCTGGCGCACATCAATCCCAAGGAAGCAAGGTTGCTCAAGCGCATGGGTGGCGCTGGAACGCTGAATCCTCACACTGGATTGCCTGAGTTTTATTCTGGTGAAGATGAGTTTTTGTTTCCAAGCGAAGACACATCTACACCCGATTATCAGCCATCTGTTGGCAGTGAAGAGTACAAGGCACAAGAAGGCGCAACCGTAGGAGATCGTACCCCGTACATCACTCAGCCGATTGAACCCGCAACAGCGGCAACGCCACAAGTGCCAGAGGTTACTGCTAGTCAAGGTTTGCCTGATGTTAATTTGCCAACGCAAACCGCTGATATGGGAGCATATACAACTCCTTTAGAAGGATATTCATTTCCATCAACTCAAACAACTACTCCAGCCGCGCCATCTCCCGCTGGTCAACCTTTGGTAGGTATTGGTGGTGTTGGAACAGATGTGTCTGCAACCTCACCCGCATTTACTGAAACTGAAAAAGAACAATTGAAACCCAGCTTGTTTGACAAAGCTGGTGACAAGATTGATGCACTTGCCAAAGCATTGCAGACTGATCGTCTTGGTTTGCTCAGGTTAGGCATTGGCGGTGTTGGTGCTTTGCAAGGCGCTGGTGCATCACGGCAAGCACAAGGTGCAGCAGAGGCCACACAGAAGCAGATAGAGAGCCTTGGTGCACCCTACAAGGAACGTGGACAGCAGTTGGTGGCAATGGGCCAGGCTGGTCAACTGACGCCTGCACAACAACAGTCATTGGCGGCACTTCGCGCACAGCAAGCACAGCAGTTGCAACGCATGGGCTTGTCTGGTGGTGGCACTGCATCGATGCAAGCCGAGGCGCAGATCCAGAACCTGGCGCAGCAGTTCGCGCAGCAGAACATTGACCAAGGCATGAAGCTGATTAACCTCAGTGACAAGTACGTCATGGATGCCATCAAGCAAGGTTACTCGCAGAGCAAAGATGCGACTGCCATGTCTGGTGATTTCTACAAAACGCTGTTGTCATCCATTCCTGGTGCAACGCAACAAGCAGCGCCAGCACAAGCTCAAGTTCCGGGGACACAAAAATGAATGAAGTAGGCGCTGGTCGCGGAAATGTAAACCCATCGTTTGCACTGCAAAGTGCGCTCGGGCTTGACCCGGCAATGGCTGCACAACGTAGGGCTGTTCAGCCTAAAGTTCCTGTCGCGCCTACATCTACCACTACAAAACCTGTAGCACCAACACCATCAGAGCAACGGGAAAAAGCGATTGCCGCCAAAGAAACAGAGCAAACATCGGCATCTCAGGCTGCAAGTTCGGCACAAGAAGAATTGACGCTAAAACAAGCAGAAAGAGAAAAGCAAGATGCAATAGCAAAAGCAGATATTGCAAAACAATATGCCGAGAAAATGAAGGCGGCATATGGAGAGGCTGAAGGCAAAACCAAGTCTTATGATGCCTTCCACCCGTCGCAAGAAACACAAACGGGATTGGCAACAATGTTTGCTTTGACCAACTTGGCGGCATTTATGGCTGGTGGCTCTGGTCGCTATGCAGGTATGGCTGCACTAGGCAACATGACCAACGCCATGAAAGGTTATCAAGCTGGTCGCAAAGATGTGTTTGACCGCGAGATGAAAGAGTACGACAAGAATGTTGCTGCGCTCAAACTGAACAATGAGCAAGTAGAAAAACACTTGAAGCGCGGTCTTGAGTTGATGTCGGTGGACAAAGAAGCGGCTCAAGCAGAGTACTTTAAAGCTCGCGCTTTGGCTGGAGATGGAATTGTTGGCGCTCAAATAAGATTTAACAAATCAAATAAGGCGCTAGAAATCATTGGCGATCAACTTAAAGCATTGCGTGAAGTTGACAAACAAAAAACTATTCTTGAACAAAAACAACTAGATCGTGAACAACGGGCGCGACAACATAGAGAAAGCATTGCAGCGGCAAATGAACGGGCTAGATTGCAATTAACCCGGCGAGATGAAAAAGCATTTCAAGCTATTGGCCCCGCTTTAAGAAATATTGCTGAAAATTATCCCGACGGAACTGCAAACACTTTGCTAGGTGCATCTCCAAAAGACAAAGACAGAATTCAAGGCGCTTATAGATCTGTACAAGAATCTGAATCTGTCGCAGATTTTGTTGCCCGAAACAAAGGCGCAGTTGGAGCAATGGCGGCAATCAAGAACTATTTGAAAATGGATGCCATTAAAAGCATTCAAAATCAAGATGAAAATGTTGCTAAAGAACAAAAGCAACAGCTTGTTGATGCCGCTATTGACAAAGCTGTAGCAGACAAAAAGATTTCTGCGGATGATGCTCAAAACGCAAAAATTCTTCAAAAGAAATTGTTTGGTTTGGCTCTTGCAGATGTGCAAGGTTCTGGTCAACGAGGTTCTGTTTACCTTGACCGCCAGTTCCAAAACCTTTATGACCAGGCATCAAGGCAAGACACTTTGCTAAAAATCATTAAAGAACGGGCAAAAGAAAACAACGGCAATTTAGAAATTTACGGATTAAATGTTGAGCGCCACAACAGGCCAGAAAAATTTCCTCTTTTAGGAACCCAAAAAATTGAGGATTACATTAAAGAAAGAACGCCAGAAGCAACGAAAACTTCAGAAACCATATCTGTAGGTGGCAAGACGTATTCTCGTCCCGCCGGGATGAGTGACACTGATTGGGCTGCTTATAAAAAAGAAGTGGGAGTTAAATAATGAGTCCAGAAGAATGGATGGCTTCCAAAAACAAACCTTTGATGAGTCCAGAAGAATGGATAAAATCAAAAAAGCCAGAAGAATCTGAAAGTAATTTTCTTGCTCCAACAATAAGCGCTGCAAAACAAGCTGGTGCTGGCTTGCTTGAATCTGTTCCTTTTTACGGTGAAAAAATGGCAAAAGCAACAGGTGTTGCGGAGCCATCTAGTCTTGTTGAAAGAACAACTCGCAGATTTGCTAGGAATGCGCCTTATGCTGCTTTGGCGGCAACAGGCGTAGGAGCCATCCCTGCGGCAATTGGTTTAGGTGGGGCAACACTTGCTGGACAAGCTGCTGAAGAAGTTGGCGTACCATCAGAATATCAACCATTGGCAGAAATTGTTGGTGGCGGTGTCCCTCAGTTTGCCAAAGGGTTTTTGGGAAGAACAATTGGTTATGTTGAAAAACCATTGGCAGAATTAACTTCAAAAGCTCAAAAAGCAGGTTACGAAATGGGGCCGGGAGCCAAATCCAACTTAGGGATGAAATATGGTTCTGGCTCAGACCCAGCTTCTGCAATCAGAAATCTAAACAAATTTACAGAAGAAGCAACTGCTAGAGCAGGTAGACCAACAACCAATGTAAACCCCGCATGGATAGAACAAACACAAGCTGAACTTGGCAATGAAGTTGGCCGTTTGTTTGCTGGAAAAACATTTACGTCAAAGCCAGGATTCCTTCAAAAAATACAAGATGTTGTTAATAAAGCAGAAGGAATTTTTGGTCAACAAGGAAATGTTGCTAGAACAATCCTTGAAAAAAATATTGGCGGGAAACGTGCTGGTGGTGAACTTTTAAGTCCTCAATTCAAGGCAGAAGATTTGCGAGACGCAATCACTCAAGTCAATGCTGCTTTGTCAGGAGTAAAAGGCCCACAAGCAAAAGTTTTGCATGATTTAAAAGATGCTTTGGAAGAACTTGCTGCCAAAAACTTGACTGGCGCGGAAGCAAAACAATACGAAGCATGGAGAAAAAAATACAATTCTTGGTCTGTTATAAGAGATGTAAATGAATTAGAGGGAAAAACAGGAGTGACTGCTGCTGGTCAAATCAACCCCGAAAAACTTTTGGATGAAATTACCACAAGAACTGGTGGAAAAGCGGCAAATCATCCTTTGTTTGAAAACTTAGGGGAATTTGGTGGCATTTTGAAATCCAAAGTTGTTCAACCACCAGGAGCGTTAAAAGCAGCATTGCAATCGGTAACAGAAAGCCCGTTATCAAAAGCATTGCAAACGGGACTACAACCAAATCTTCCGGGTCGAGGTGCGGGTTATAAAGCAACCATACAAACAATGGCTCCAGCACTTCAATATACGCAACAAAAATAATGGCTACCAAAAAATCCAAAGGCATCAATCCTGAACTTGAGAAAGCCATCAGCGATATGCTGAAACAGGTGATGCTTGACCCTGAGTGTTCGCTGACAGACAAGATGAAAGTGGTGGATAGGTCGCTCAAGTTGGAGGCCATCAAGCTGAAGATTTCTGGTGACGATTGGGGCGCAGGCTTGTTTAATGGTGATGAACAAGATGATGAATGAGGTTACACTATGAATCCTTGCAACCTAGGGGATAAACATGGACAAGACCGTCATTCAGTTGATAACAATCGCGCTCGGGGTCATCACAGATCGCTTGCTGACCATCATCAGTTTGGGCATGACATTCGGCCTGGCAACGTGGATAATGTGGAATCCAAGCTGGGAGAGATTCGCAACTTTTGCATTTTTTGCCATCGCAGTGTTTCTACCCTGTATCTTTAAGGAACGGAAAAATGAACATATTTCAAAAGGACAATCTGAAGAAAGACATGACTAGTAGCATTGATGCCGACTATCGCATCAAGGCTCCTTCCGCTCCGATTCAACCCATCTTCTCCTATCGCACTGAGCGCGGTAGTGATACATCTCGCCCTGAACGTGGACGCCAGGTTCTGGATCGTCCTTCGCGTATCGCAGGTAACCCAACTGTTGAACCCAGCAAAGCCAACTACTGGATGACTGGCGGCACTAAGAAAATGCACCGGGAGGATTAATCATGTCTATTTCTGCATCTTCAACAATTTCATCGTCGCCGTCGCAAAGCAATGCACAGGCACTGTTAAAACAGAATGTTCTGTCTCATGCCTATGACCCGGTTGACAAACTTCGAGTGTCTCAGCCACAGGCGCTGATCGACACGGACTTTGAGTACGGTGTTCAGCCTACCAAGTGGGAATCCATCGTCCTGCAAAACAATCGGGCATCGTGCTATTACACCCCTCAGTCGCCCAGGACGATCACCACAGTCACCGGCAATGGCACAACCACTGTTGTTGTCAACATGGGAGACACCACAGGCTTTTCTGTTGGTAGTCTGATCTATGTCCAGAACTCGCTGGACACTAATGCCAATGGCTGGTACTACGTTACCGCAGTGTCGGCTAACGTCAGCGTGACGTACATTGCTCGGGGTAATGTTGCCAATGGTAACCAGTACAACCCGGCATCCACCTATGTGTTTCTGGGTTTCTTTTACAGCAACTGCGGCGTTGCAGTTGGCGCAAATGCTTTCACCACTGATGGCACAACAAACGTATCGGTGTCTACCACTTATCCGCATGGGTTGAATGCTGGTTCGCTGATTTACATTGTCAACACCTCCAGCACCAGCAACAGTGCCAATGGTGCGTTTGTTGTTGTCACAACGCCAACGGCAAACTCTTTTACCTATACAGCGCCAGCAGCAATTACGGCGGCAGCAGTCACCAACTCATCTGGCAACACGGTGGTTTATGCTCGGCCTGCCGGGTATGTTGAGACTCGCGCATTTGATGGCGGTGTTGCTTTTTCTGTTGGTGCAGCCGCTCCGAACCAGCAACTGATTCGTCAGACACGGCGTTACTTCCGCTACCAGTCTGGCAAGGGCATCCAGTTCAGCACAGGTACTTCTCTGTGTCCTCCGCTGTTTGTGACTGGCATTTCGGCAGTCGGCGCTACCGTCACGATTACCACCAGGTTCCCGCACAACATTACGGCTGGCGCAGTTATCTTGGTGTCTGGCGTCAATGAAGCAGGTTACAACGGCACTTGGACAGTGGCATCTGCGCCTACGCTGACGACACTGACCTATACAGCAGCAATCATTCCTACTGTCACCCCGGCGACAGGGTTCCCAATGCGGGTCAACCCTATCAGTTGGTTTGGCAGTTCCAACAGGATTGGAATGTTTGACCAGCAGAACGGTTTGTTCTTTGAGTACGATGGTCAGACCCTGTACGCTGTCTGGCGCAACTCAGTCAACCAGATCAATGGCACGGTGCAAGTCACCAAAGGGAATGGTCTGGTTACCGGCAGCGGAACTCAGTTTCTGAGCCAGTTGACTGTTGGAGACTTCATTGTCATTCGAGGTCAATCGTACAGGGTAATGACGATTACCAGCGACACTGCTTTGTACATCAGCCCCGAGTATCGAGGCACAACCATCTCTAGTGGTGGCTGTTTGGTGTCTCGCACTTCTGACACTCGCGTTCCTCAGTCGCAATGGATTGATACTTGCGACGGCAGCAATGGCCCAAACAATCCTTCTGGGTACAAGCTCGATCTGACCAAAATGCAGATGTTCTACATTGACTACTCCTGGTACGGTGGTGGTCATGCCCGGTGGGGTCTGCGAGGCCCGAATGGTGCGGTCATCTATGTGCAACAGCAAGTCAACAACAATGCCCGGTACGAAGCGTATATGCGCTCGGGCAACATGGCTTCGCACTATGAGAGCAATGGCATCACGCCAATGACTTTCCTGACCAAGACGCTATCCAACACCGAGACGGGTACGCTGTATTTGGCTGACACCACTTTGTTTGCCTCAAGCGGTGTGGTCAAGCTGCAGAACTCTGGTGTGTCTGGCACGATTGAACACATTGCTTACACTGGCAAAACAGCAACCACACTGACAGGTTTGACTCGCACTCAAACTGGTGGCAACACTGTTGCACAGACGTTTACCTATTCTGCGTCTGCACCAATCAGCATTGAATATATGTCTCCTGACACGGCTTGCGCCTTGTCGCATTGGGGTTCCAGCGTCATCATGGACGGACAATTCAACGATGACAAATCGCTGATCTTCAACTACGGAACGACAACAGCTATCACGACCACCAGCACGACACCTGTAGTTGTGTTGGCAATCCGTGTTGCTCCTTCTGTTGATTCTGGTCGCACTGGTGCAATGGGTGATAAGGAAATCATCAACCGGATGCAGTTGCAGTTGACTGAGCTTGGGTTAGTGACTACCGGCACAGGCTACCTGATTAACTTGATTTTGAACGGTTATGCTTCTGGTGCAACGTCAGGTTCATGGATCAGCCCGGTGCAGGGCGCTCAAGGTGCGTTTACGTCTAGCCTGGCGCAGGTTGCAACCAACACCAATGCTGTCAGCGTGACTGGTGGCGAATCTGTTGCGGCATCGTATTGCCCGGAAAGCACTGCCAGAACCACCACCGTGCTGGATTTGAGTGGCGTCCGTGACTTGGGTAACTCGATTCTGGGTGGTGGCTCGGATACCGCAGTACCCACCGCACAGTCTGGTTTTTACCCTGATGGCCCTGACGTTCTGTATGTGGTCGCAACGCCATTGACGGCAACATCAAGCACCATCTTGGCTCGACTGTCTTGGAAAGAAGCGCAGGCGTGAACCTGTCTACTCATTTCACGCTGGATGAGTTTACGCAGTCAGACACGGCAAAGAGGCTTGGCATTGACAATGACTTGCCTATCATCTATTACCCTGCCGCATACAATACTGCGGCAATGCTGGAACGCATCCGTGCGTATTTGAGTGAGCGCAATGCTGCGCCAGTGCCAATTTCTATCACCAGCGGATACCGTTGCTTGGCTTTGAATTGTGCCATAGGCAGCGCAGACACATCAGACCATATCAAAGCACTGGCGGCAGACTTTAAGGCTCCTGTGTTTGGTACGCCATATGAAGTGTCTAAGCTGCTGGCTGATGCTATGGATTTCTTGCAGATTGGGCAACTGATCTATGAGCATACCTGGATCCATGTTTCTACCCGCACCCCAGAAAAAATCCTGAATCGGATACTGACTGTGCAAGGCAAAGATTACGTCACCGGAGTTGTTAATGGCACTTGATCCTGTAACCGCACTGTTAGACATTGGTGGCAAAGTCATTGACCGGCTCTGGCCTGATCCCACTCAAGCAGCCAATGCCAAGCTGGAGTTAATCAAGCTACAGCAGTCTGGTGAACTGCAAGTCATTGCTGGTCAACTCAAGATCAATGAAGTTGAAGCAGCAAACCCATCTGTGTTTGTCTCAGGATGGCGACCTGCAATAGGATGGATTTGTGGTCTGGCCTGTGCCTGGAACTGGATTGGCTTGCCTATTGCCAAACTTGGCATGGAACTGTGGGGGCATCCCATTGATTTAGCCCCTGCCAATATCACTGAGATGCTGCCAATCCTTACGGGTATGCTTGGCCTTGGTGGACTACGCACCATTGAAAAGCTGAACGACAAAGCTGCTAAGTAGCGTTTTTCTCTTTCAGTTTGGCTTCAATAGCTCGGGTAGTCTCGACTAACCCTCCGTACCTTGTATCGAAAGCAATTGCTTTTATTTCCGCATCCGTCAGCCCTACCCACGGGCGCTGTGCTGCGGGCGGGGTGGTGTAGAGGGCGCGAATATCCCAGCCTTGCGCTTTCTTGCTCCACCACTTAGCGTCATACTCGCTGGTGTTTTCCCACGCACCTCCTGTCCGCAGTGGATGACGCTTCTGCCATAGCGCCACCGGCTCCTGCTCAATCTCTTGCCCAAGGTCAGCAAGTTTTTTTAGCGCCGCCTCTTCAATAATCCTCTTGTAACCGATCACCTCTCCTTCAAGTTCGTGGATGCGGTATTTCAA
>Ga0214923_10003178_pt1 | contig 20864 bp, 19 predicted proteins | sample LL1510_MetaG_FD_177993 | JGI IMG/M metagenome (GOLD analysis project Ga0214923, IMG submission 177993) | Freshwater microbial communities from Lake Lanier, Atlanta, Georgia, United States - LL-1510 | ecosystem: Environmental > Aquatic > Freshwater > Lake | place: USA: Georgia | collected...
TCCGCTTTTGACTTTCTAGAGCCTGCCCCCTTTTGCTGCTGCTGCTCTTGAATATCAGGCAGGTTCTCATCCAAGTCTTCAGGCAGGTTTTCATCCAAGTCTTCATCTAACTCTAACGGCTCCACCGTTAAATGGTCTGCGTCATACAAAGACGGCAGCAGCGCTGGACGTGCCTTTTGAGGGGCACTGGGTTCACAAAACAACGCATTTACTTTGCGGGACTTGGGCACAAACTGATGCACATCAGGCACCCCTGTAGACATCTTGCCCGCCGTAGCAACAGGACACACCAAATCAAACGCCGCTGTCCCCACCGGCGCTAACTTGCCCAACATAATGTTCTCTGTCACTCCACTTACTGCATCTGTAGACGCAAACGACGCCGCTTCCAAAAACACCTCCATGGTCTCCTCAAAAGACGCCCGCTGAAACGTGCCGCCATTCACCTTGGTAATGCCATGCCGGGTCATGGGCTGCAGCGTGCCCTCGTGTGTCATGGTGTCCACTAAAAGCTTGATGTTGTGCTCGTTCACGTACGTCCCATCAAAAGACAGCACATTGGTAATTTCCATTTTCAACAGCTGCGCACCCGCCTCTATGCCCAGCACTTCAGTCACCTCATTCACGTCATTAGACACACAGCGCCGAAAGTCCACTCCCTTTAACCCCAGGACGTGCTGCAGGCAGGAGCCCTGAGTGTCCACAATCCACTGATTTACCTGACGCACCTCCCCTGTGACATTGTTAATCACAGACTGGCGCTCCTCATGCGGAATGACTCTAGAAACAGCCTCATGTCCGTGCACTATCAACGTCTCCACCAAATGCTCATGCACCTCCTTGATAGCCACAGCATATAGCTCCTCAGACGAGCGCAGCAGCCCCTTCATTCTCAACCTTAAAAACCACTCGGGCATCAACGCATCTGCATACACCACATCCACCTTGTCACCCAGGTATGCCTGAATAGCCCGCGCCACGTTCACCGGTAACAGTCCATGCTTTTGCAACTTGGTCTTGTTTAACGTGTAGCGCAGCACGCTGTCACTGCCACTCAAGGCACCTGTGACGGGGCTGGTAGGGGACAGCATGGTGGCACAAAACACCGCAAAGGCGTCATGGGGATACTCTGCCTCTAAAGCCACTTTGGACGCGTCGGGCTCCACCAAAATAACCATGTCGGTCACCACCTGGGCCAGCCGGACGCACTCCAGAGACGCTGCAAACATAGACACCCAGTCCCGGTTGCTGGCGTACTCAGGGAAGCGCAACGTCATGGACGGCGTCCGAATGTTGGGCACGGCGTCAATCAACTCCTTTAACCGAGGCATGCCCAAAGTGACGTCCTTGGACGCCACCCCAGAGTAGTGGAACGTATTCAGCGTCATTTGAGTGGTGGGCTCTCCAATGGAAGACGCACCCACAGCACCCACCATCTCTCCAGGCACCACATGCGCCCGAACACAAGTCTTGAGTATAGACCCGCACATCCAGTCAAACGCCTCTTTAGACAACGCCCCCGGAGAGCCAGATGGTCCAAAGTAAATGTCTCTTAAAGAAAATGTGCTCCTCAAGTACGCCCGGAGCACCGCGCTCTCATTGCCACCGTACAGAGACACAATCTCCTTGAACAGCTTGTTCCGCTCAGATATAACATACAATGGATGTAAACCAGTGGTCTTGAAAGTGCTTACTTGCTCAAACAGGCGTTGCATGTTCACTGGCAAGTACGCCGTGTCTACCATCTCCAAAGACAGGTTTTTTCTGCCCGCACGCACAATGTCCCGCCCCAGTTTTAAAGCCTGGACTTCCACCCGGACCTCATGCCCCACCCGCCCCCAGTCTGCCTCCGTCAGCGGAACACCCGTGTACAACGCCGCCAACTGCTCCACACTACAGCTGTACTGCTCTTCAATGTCCTGGTCACTCTTGAACACCAGCTTCATCCCAATGCGCTCCACCCGCGCGGCGTCAAACGAGTTACCCCCATAAGAAAACTGAATGATCTTGTTCCGTGCGTCACGCACCGTGTTGTCATACGCCACCTTTAACGACTCCATGGCCTTCATCATCCGCCGCTGAATGTAGCCGGTAGACGCCGTTTTCACTGCCGTGTCCACCAGCCCCTCACGCCCACCCATGGCATGAAAAAAGTACTCCTCTGCGTTAAGCCCCGTAATGTAAGAGTTCTCCACAAACCCACGCGCCTGAGCCGCCATGTCCTGTGGCAAAAAAGACGACAGCGTGCGCCCGTTCCGTCCTGGCTGCACCCGCCGCCCGCCAATGGACTGCTGCCCCACACAGCCACAGATTTGAGCAATGTTGATGGCAGACCCCTTGGCGCCAGAGCGGCTCATGGACAGCAGCGCGTTGTTGCGTGCCAGCGTCGGCTGCACCAAAGAAAACGTGTTGGTCAATAAACCCTGGAACATCTTGGTGTTCACCGCCTCGGCCTGTCCGTCTTCATCCGCCAAGGAGTTGGACAGCCCCTGCTCCTTGGTCTGCTGCAACAACCGGGAAATGTTGCCCTCGGGCTCCGTGCCAATCAAACAGTCCCCAATGCCCACTGAAAACCCCCGCCGCACCATGTAGTTCACTAACAAGCGCTGCGCGTCAGACACAAAGTTCACCGTGGCGTCCGGCCCAAAGTCGTTGTAAATGACGTGAATCAACCCCCCACTAGACGTGCCCAACATCTTTTTGCACAGCGCACCACACAGCAGGTCTCCAGACGACAAGTGCACCCATCCCTCATTGTCCTCCAGGAAGCGGTTGTAGTAAAAGTCAACGGGGTCATTCACCTGGCGGCTTAGGCGCATGCGGGGTAAAATTAATGAAAACAGCTGCTTGCCTGTCCACAGGGGTTGAGGCTTCAAGATAGCGGGTAAAGGAAGAGGCGTGCCCCCTGTACCGCAAGGCACCGCAGTGCCGTCAGCCAGAAACTCCCTTTGTGGGTAATGAATGCCCATGACCAGCTGACAGGCCTCTTCCTTTGTAAAAAAAGAATCTCTGCGCGTCATCAAGTAACCACTCACCACACTGTCAATCACCAACCCAATAATAGGCTTGTTGCTCTGAGGACTCACAATCTGGTGCTTCACCGCCATGATGCCCTCCAACTCCGCCGTTGCCGGCAAAGTGCGCAACGCGTGAATGTTCATCTCATCCCCATCAAAATCAGCGTTGTACGGAGTCGTGTTACACAAAGACAACCGAAAAGACTTGCCAGGGATGATCTTGACCTTGTGCGCCATAATGGACATTTTGTGCAACGACGGCTGCCGGTTAAACATAACCCAGTCATCATTCAGGAGGTAGCGCTCCACCGTCCAGCCGGTTTCCAGCACAATGTGGGAGGTGTCCTTCATGAGCTTCAAGTCAATGACGGTCTGGTCCTCCAGAATGATGCAAGCGGCGCCCTGGGGGTGGCTGGCACCCCGGCGCACACACTCTGTCAGTTGTTTCATGTTAAACGGCACCACTTTAACAGGCACAGACAAACGCATGGCCAAGTCTTGGGGCACGCCCACTAAGTCAATGTCCATGATGGGATCCGGACTCACCACGGACCGGGCAGAGTAGTTGACACGCTTTCCTTGTAGGTTGCCCCGAATGCGTCCCCGTTTGCCCTTGAAGCGGTCAAAAATCATGCGCAGCTTCCTGTTTACTTTGGTGCCCTTGCTAGAGGTGATGCCCTTGACTTTAACATCCCGGTACACGTACATGGCCACGTGCGCTTGCAGCTGCTCCGCTAAACCCGCCTTGCCCTGCTTGTCTGCCAGCAGCATGTTGTTTACCTTGATGATTTCTTGCAGCTTGGTGGTCAAGTCGTCTTGCCCCCGGATTTTGGACCCGTCAGACGCCATGATGCTGGGCCGAATAATGGGCGGCGGCACAATCAACACCGTCAGGATCATCCACTCCGGCCGGCTGCACTGCGGGTTTAACCCCAACATGCAGCAGTCAGCATCAGAAATGTGACGCAGCACCGACCGGGCAATGCGCGCTGTGAACGGCCGGGTGCAAAACGCCGCCTCCTCAGCACTCTCAAACTGTTCCAGTTGTTTGGGCTTGTAGGACTGGATGATACCCAAGCCCACCCGTTTAAACAACGGCTGCGGCGCTTGACAGTGCACACAGGTGAGCCGGGTGGTCAAGAACTTGCTCACCGCCGTCAGCCTGTCTACTCCATACAGCTCCGAGTACTCGGCCAGGTCTTCTGGAGGCACCTTTAGTTTAGAACACAGGAAGCACACACAGCGTAGCATCTTGATAATAATGGGAAAGAACCCCGTGTGATACACTGGCTCAGCCAACTCAATGTGCCCCATGTGGCCGCTGCACTTGATGATATCATTTTTGCAGGTGCTGCAGTGAAACCGCCGGTCCGTGGTGCCCATGCGCAAGTCATTCACGCCGTTGGCCCGCGGGAAGTTGCGCATGTACGGGCTGGTTTCCGTCACGTGCACCACGGACAGCTTGCGGATTTGCTCCGGAGAAAACACAGCAAAGTCCACACTTGTAATCTTGCCCACCCTCAACACCTTGCTTACCATGGTCGTGCTCATGATACTTTTGTTCAATACACAAGTAAATGAATTGTTTTATTGCTAGCAGGCTTTTTGACGCCAAAAAAAATAAAAGAATAGAATAAAAACAAAATGAGTACATCCGCCCACAAAAAGGTGAGAGCAGAGGAGCGGAGTTCACGTAAAAAAAAGGGCCGTGCTGGAAAGGAGCGGTACATTATGGGGGTGCATGAAAGTGTTGATAACAACAACACACCCGCTTGCCGTGCACGTGGTGGAGGTTCTATGGGAGGCGGAGGCCGTCCTATGGGTCCTATGGGAGGAGGCGGCCGTCCAATGGGTCCTATGGCCGGAGGCCGTCCTATGGGAGGCGGAGGCCACTGGGGGCCAGGTTGGAAGCCTGGAAAATGGGGACCAGGTTGGAACCCCAGTTTTAGTGGCAGCTGGGGTCCGGGTTGGGGCTACTCTTGGGGAGCATGGCCAGGTTGGCAAAAGTGGGCCGCTTGGCAACCTGAATATTATAATAATTATTTATATGATTACCCCGTAAACGTGTCTTACAAGTGCCAACCACAATGTGAACTTGACTGCAACACTGAAAACCCAAGTCAAGGACTGTATTGCAGCAACAGCTGCCAAGAGTACTGCACCCGTTCCTACCCCAAACCCCCTTCTTGTAGCGCCTACTGCTTTGAAAACTGCTACAAGCCAGGCCAGAGCATGGACACCACCTGCAACCACATGTGCCAAGGCAACCCCAAATGCCTAGAGGTGTGCACACACCCACCTGCTGCCTCCGGCTTTAACTCCTGTCAGCGCGCCTGCAAGGAGCAATGCCTGTAATGTCTAAAAAAATTAATACCGTCTTAGGGCTCTACGCTCTGCACGCATTGTTTTTTTGCTTTTGGCTTCAACGGTAGATCTCACCCCCGCGCTAACACTAGCAGCGGGTGGTGGGCACTGAGTAGCATTACAAGGCGTGGCGCCGTTGCTGTGGCACACTCCAGAAGTGGTGCCCTGTGAAAAGTTGCAGTAGTCTCCCGCCGCAAAACACGGGCAGGGATTCATCACCCAGGGCTGCACCCCCGTGGCATAGTTACAAGCATTACAAGTAGTGGTTAACGCCACTTTGCCATCAGGACCGCGGGTTACTGGCACCCCAGTGGAGGCATCATATGTTGGAGTGCCCGCCACGTCCGGACAGAAAGACATGTCCACTGCCTTGACGGACGCGTCGGTAGTCCAGTTAGCGCCAAACGTAAAATTAGCTGGCACCTGGTAACACGCTACCGTACGGTTAAAGTTTTTGCCACATGTAGACTGATCTCCAGTGCAAGGAGGATTCATGATAGTCAAACAATAAAGAAACACACGTACAACGCTTTTATTCTTCTGTTTTAAAAAAATATGCCTAGCGTAGTTGTTATAGTTCTAAGTGTATTTGTTGCGCTTTTAGGTACCGGACTCATTGCCAGCACTGTAGTTCTTGTTGTCAAAAAGCCGTCCTGTCCAGCTAGTACACCTTGTACGCCTTGTACGCCTTGTACGCCTTGTACACCTTGTAACTGTTATGCTGAAAGTGTTGGTCCTTGGAAACTTGGTGCATGAATTTTTTTTAAAGGTCTTCATATTCGTCTTCTTCTTCTTCATAAAGCTCTTCAGCGTTTAAACCAGCACAGCGCACCGCCTCCTCCCAGAACAAATCACCCGTCCACCCTGGCCTTGGAGTCAGCCGAACAAGTAGACCCAAGTTGGGACTCAACATATAACAAGGTGCTCCAAACGTGTTGTTCATGGCAGAGTACAACAGCGCTTGCACCTTGTGCTCCTCTCTTAGCGCCTTGGTTACTTTGCACTCTACCACCGCATCACCCACCAAGAAATCAATCTCACCTTCCTTTGTGTACATTTGAACTTTTTTGTGGTATTGCACGTTGGTGCCATGCAGCTGTTGCACAACAGACAACAACTCCAGACCTTGCATCCGGCACTGCTCCAGCTCTGCACAGTGGTCTCGGTAAAATGGGTGCAGCCCCAGATGCATCTGCCTTAGAACATACTTCTGATCTTTGCAAAAATAATACAGAGCAAACTCCAACGCCAATTGATGAAACAACGGATCGTTCACTCCCGTTAAACTTTCACGCGCGTCACTTAAATTTAAAAACGTGTGAAAGTTAAGTGCACACCCATCCTGTGGACAGTGGCTGTCTTTACATGCGCACCACGTGGTTTTAAACATATAGTATTTAGCTATATCCTGAGTGACCGTCTTTAGGTTGCACATGTCTAATGAACAAGCTAGCGCAATCTCCACCTCTGAACCCACAACAGGCTTGTAGTTCTCAGAGTACCCACCTCTACACTCGGCAAAACACTGGTCATCTGAAACAAACAGAGACGTTTGCAAATCTACAACCACCTCCTCCGTACACACACATGACAAGTCTATGCCGCAACGGCTTAGCTGCTTCAGTGTCCAATTTTTCTTTCTCGGAGCAGTCAGCACCGCATCATCCCAGTAGTCTGCCAAAAAAGACAATGGCTTCTCCAAGTAACACACGGTGAGTGACAACTGTGCACGCGTTAAAGCCTCGTGCCGTAAATTAAAGGCGTCCGAGCCGTCATACATCCCCATTTCAATAGGTCCGTTCTTTTTTTGATCTGTAATCCACCGCCGTTCATTGAATTGCCCCGGAAGCAGCACAATAGCGTGGGGATAACCCAGCCCTTTTGCGCCGTGAATGGTGTTGACCAATAGTTTATTGTGACTCAACTTTTGCACGGTTTCACAGGGCAGCTCCTTGTTTTCCCGCACTAAAAACACACTAAACGTTTTGGACAACCAGTTTAGCAGCTTCCCGTACGGTGAGTTGCTCACAAAGTTGGGAGCCAGTAACACCGTTACCTCCCCTGGAAACTTGCAGCGTATGCACATGATTCTTTCTCCAATGGACTCATACAAGGTGTCTATAAACACAGGCGGGCCCATGGCCGCTGTGGAGTACATGCAAAACTCTTGCACCACTTCAAACGTGCCCAAGTTAAAACTGTTTTGTGGCAAAGATGGGTTTGACTGAATGCCGTTACCCCAGGCCATGTCATACTCGCGTTTTCTTTTTTTACGCCAGTCACAGTACAAACGACTTTCCTCCAGCTTTTGGTGTGGAACCTGATTGACGTAGTCACAAATCTCTGGCCGGCTTCGGTTGTTTACTTCTAGTGTCAACTCATCAAACTTGCGCTTCTTGACAAGCTTGGGGTTCAAGTACTCTTCTGGACATAACAAGTACTCTGCGGTTGCCCCTCTAAAGCCGTTAATGTTTTGAAACACATCACCCATCAGAATGACTTGCACGGGGTGTTGCTGATTTTTGGCAAGGTCCTTGCAAAGGTCACAGTGGTTAATGATTCTGCAGACCGCGTCAAACAGCAGAGGGTTCAAGTCTTGAGCCTCGTCAATGATGACAATGTCAAAATCTACCACACGCCGCCAGTTGTCTACCTCCAACACCTGTTGCAGCTTTTCTTCGTTATTAGCAATAATCTGGGCGTCTGCAAAAAAGCCAGCCGCGCTGTGTATGGTTTTGATGGTGCAAAACGCTTGCAAGCCGTGTGCCCACACCCGTTTTTCAGTGTCCACTTGCAACGACTTGTTGTAGCTCAAGATTAAACTCTTTTTGCCGCTGGCTTCAAACGTTTGTTTACATAAAAAAAGGGAGGTGGTTGTTTTACCCGACCCCGCGTGTGCTGTCACTTTGATGCTGTTACCCTGCAGCGCGCTATCTACCACCCGCTGCTGCTCGTCTAATAAAGTTATCATTGTTTATTCACTGCCGTGTCTTTTTTCACGGTTATTTACTGTAGCTAACTCACTAACTAAACAAACGGTTAATATACCTCACAAGTTCCTCATTTTCACGCTCCTCTTGTCTACTTTGAACAAGAAACGCCCTTTGATGCGCTGCACGTTGGGCGTTGAGACGTGCTTCACGTTGGGCGTTGAGACGTGCTTCACGTTGGGCGTTGAGACGTGCTTCACGTTCTTGCCGCGCCTCATGTGCGCGCAGCTCTCTTTCTAAACTAGTCAATCCAAACGTGCCCGTTCCAAACTCTTTTTTAAGTTCTCTCTCTTCTTTTTGCGCCTGTCTACGTTCCAGCATCTCTTGACGCCAAGCTTCACGCTGGGCACGTTGAGCTTCACGTTGAGCACGCTGGGACGCTTGACGAGCCTCACGTTCTTCACGCGCTACACTCACTCTATTTTCACGTGGAAAATGGATAGTCAAACGGTTAGGTAATCCTAAATTTTGTCCTAGTTCCCTTTTCAGTTGTCGGCGCTCCCTTTCCGCTTGACGCTCAACACGCAGTGCGGCTTGTTTGGCACGTTGCGCTTCACGCTTCAGACGTTGCGCCACCTGTCTACGCTCTCGTTCCTCCTGGCGCTCTTCACGCAGTATTGCCTGTCTGGCACGTTGTGCTTCACGTCTTGCAAGTTGTGCTTCACGTCGTGCTTCTTGTCTTTCTAGAAGAGCACCATGATGGCCGCCACGCAACGCACGTCTAGAACGAGACCGTGACCGCCGTGACCGGGACCTGGACCTAGACCGTGAACGCCCTGAACGGGACCTGGACCTAGAGCGGGAATGTTTTGCGTGTGCGTACGCGTGGCAGTCCCAGCTGGGTTTTATCCCTTGTGCCAAATCACGGTTGTAGAGGTACCAACACAGTTTACGCTGCTGATCACTTTTAAAAGGCATGACTCACTTTTACATAAATAAAGTAATTTATTTTTTTACACAGCCGTTAACCCCTCAAAACACTGTTTGACTGCCCACGCCTTTTCTTCCGCCCGGGTGCCCACGGTTGCTTGTGAAAACAGGTGCTTGTACAGCTCTTCCAACCTTGGGTACTTGTACTGCCCCCGTACCAGAGGCAACAGCTCACACAAATCACGAGTGCCCTCCATGGTGCAAAAAAGCTTCTTGTTTTCAAAAGAGATAGAAGAACCCAACTGCATTAACGCGGACGCCACAAAATCCAAGTTGTGTGCTACCACCGCGTCAGCCTCTTGCAACCGGTTGGCCACCAAGGCAGCAGCGTCTTCCGGTTTCAAACCGTTGTTCACTTGTTCCAAAGTGTATGAATTGGGATTGTACTTGAGCTGAGTAGCCCCTTGAACAAAAAAACTCTCCAACGCCAAAGTCTGAAATGTGTCATCCGTCAGCACCATGGCCACACGCACCAAAGTTTGAGAAAAAAAAGGCCCCACACCATCCGTCTCTACACTGAGAAACAAAAACTGGGCCATAACAAATGATGTGTTGGATTTAATTTTTTAAGACAATTTTAAATTTGTACAAGTACAATAAAACTTCTTCTGAGTCTTTTGAAAGAAGTCAACAGCACTGTTATTGAATAAACGTATTTATTTGGAAAAACATTGTTCACACAACCTACTTTGTTGTTCATTCTTGTAACTACAAACCAAACAACACTTTAGGTTGCAGCCTTCACACTTTTGAATACAGGCAGAACACAGATGTTTCGTGCAAAATGCACACTGGCCTTTTACAGAATTTTTTTTACAGGAAGCACACAAGTCATCTTCTTCCTCCTCTGTGCTTGACATTTGATCATACTGGTCATCCACGTCACTCCAATCCATTTGATGTTTTACAAGATTTTTATAAAATGATTTTTGTTTGAAGCTTTTCCGAAAATTCTAAAAATGACGCGGTCCTGCGTAGTCAGTGCTCACTTTTTTTGTTTAAAAACAAAACAAATGGCAACGTCTTACGTGGAAACTAATCTGAGGTGTTTTAGTGGCTTAATTGGGTTGACATATCAAGAAAATGGCCAAGGCAATGAGCAACAACTAAAAGTGTGGACGCGTGAGGATGTCAAAGGTCTAGTGCAGCAGTGGATACATCAAAGGGTACAAAAAGGTCAAATTTATCTTAGTGTCATTGTGTCCGCGGAAGGGAGCTTGCTTTACCCCACTGGCAGCGACTTGATAGAAGAACCGTGTGTTCAAGTGCACGGTGAAGTGGTAAGACCCAACTTGGCCGTGACAGACAGCAAAATCAAAGAGGCGGTTTTGCATTTATTTGCGTTTTTAAAAACACAACTGAAACAGCAAAGCATTCGGGTGCACTTTCAGGGTTACCATGAGAACGTGTCTCTTAGGATTCATTAAGTTCCAAACGCACTACATTATTTTTTTCTTATAATTTATTAAATGGGAAATAAACCGTCTAAAAAACGAAAACGGGAATTAGAGTTAACTCCAGAAGATGTTCAAACTGCCGTTAATTTAATAGGCATCAACCTCTCTATTGTAGGGCACAACGTTTCAGCAGAAGGATTTACACTATTAGATTGCAATAGGATAGGCCTAACACAACTACTTTTACAAACCCCTGCAGGAAATACAATAGAAAAAACAGAAACCGAGTTACTGGAGCGCCAAGATCAAAAAATTGGGTTTTGGGTGCATAACATTCCCTACTCTATAACAGGAAACCCTTTTGTTAGAACCTATTTACAACCGCTTGATTCTCTGCCTGAAACTGCTTTAGTACCACAACTTTATCAAACCATACAAGTCCCCTTTAACTTGGCCAAAAAGTACTACAAAAACGGACGCACCTTTTACTTTATTGACGGCCGCCTTGAAAACATTGAACGTCAAATGGTTTATAAAGTGCCACACTGCAACCCAGACGCCAACGTTATGGCCTACTTTGACAACATGGAGCACATGCCTTTAGCTTTAGACTGGTTCCCCCTGTACAAACTCATTTGCAAGGGCTTCCGCACCGCTGAAATGTTTGGCTACCTCAACAACGACTTGCAGTGCACACACTTTGGCTCCAAAATAGCACAGTCCCTCATTAAAATTGCCGCCACCCGTATTTTTGCAGAGCCGGAGCAAAGCATTGTAGAACTCCCCGTCAACAGCGTAGACTCGTACAACCCCGCCGGTCAAGTAGGCAAGTTTGGCATGGGCTTCTTCTCCATTCTGTACTGGCTCATTGACCACCCCCTGCGCCAGCTTGTCATTGAAAGCTTCCACAACTTTACACGCTTCAAGTGCACGCTAAAAGAGGTAGACCAACAGCTGCACTTTCAACTAGAGTACGGAGACACCAACGTCCAACAAAACGGTGTGCACATGCACCTGGACACCCGCATGGACCCATTCACCCCTGAAAACGTCACACGCTTCCAAAAACAAGTTGAAAAACTTGAGTTTATTAACACGGCGCTTCTTGCCGTCCGGGCGTCTGACGTGGAAACCTACAAACCCCTGAGCGACCGTTCTAATGTGCAGAACCCCAACGTGGTGTACATTCAAATTGCACAAAACGGAGTGTCTGTAGAAGACTTTGCTCAAGGCATGTCTCTTGAACTACTGCTTAAAAAACTCTTTGTCCCCAGCGTGTCCACCAAAACAATCCGGGCCTCTTCCACGGATACGGCAGTTGACCCCATCGGACGGCAGACTCAAATTGTAAAACACGCACGCAGCAACCGCTTTGTCATCCTGGTGCGCTCCGTGTGTGTAGTGGACATTCCGTTCCCCAGCATCTCCCATATTAAGTATGAAATTGTGCTGGACCTGCCTGGGAACATTCGCGTCCCCGTGTCCAGAGATGACATTATACTCACAGAGGCCTCTGAAAAAACGCTGCAGAGCTCCTTGCAACTACTACTACTGCAACTGGACGCCGTCAGGGAGCGCTGCATTACAGATGAGCATCTAAACACGCTGTACCCCCTGCAGCAAGCGCTACAAGCTTACCAGTTGTACACGGCCCACAGTTACAACAAAGAAGTGGTAAAAAACTATCTTCAAAACCATCTCAAAGCGCCCATGGGGCGGATAGGCGTTGACGTCAAGTTTTACAAATGGTTAAAGCAGTTGGATAGGAGAGGCGTCATGATTGAGGCACAATCCAATGACTCACAACCGTTAGATGTATACCTGCTCTCTTTTCCAGAGCTCTACAGAACAGACATATTTGTAGCTAAAAAGGTGTTTATTCTTCCAGATGTGCCCAACATTTTGTCCACTGCCAACATGCCGTCGTGTTTGTTTGTAAACTCACAGTACGTCATGGAGCACACAGACAACTGGCCAGAGCTTCTAACGCAATCTTTTTTAGAGCAGGTGCTAGTTCCGGTGACCAAGGCGGAACAAACCGTGGCGTTACAGGATGAGTATCTGCAGCTAGTTCAACAAAAGTTTGAAGAGGAAGTGTGGTATCCAGAACGAGCGCCGTTACGCTTAAAAACAAACCTTTTTAACATTTGCTACCAACTCATTCTAAAGATGCTAGTGGTGCTAGAGCTACGAAACGGTCCTGTTAACGTTGGTAACATTAGGAACTCGTACGGACAGTGGCAATCCATGGTTTCAAATCATGACTTTATTGCCTTTGTAATACAGGAACTGTTTGTGTTGTTTAATTTTTCTTATGAAAAAACGGTGCAATATGCGTACGCCTTGTACTTGGAGTTCCACAGTGTTTTAACGTACGACTACACCAAATTGGTGAGTGGTGACAGTATACCTGTTGTCGTACAAGTTCACGCACAAAACTTTCACCCCAGTAGAATTTCCTCCAGCTCCAACCTCTTGGTGGACATGAAGCAGTACTGGAAAGGTTTGCAGCTTGGACCCGTCTTGGAAAACTACGTGTTTGACTGGGCTCTGTTTCAACTCACGCAATCTCAAGTTGTCTTTCGCAACAACTACGACTTTCACATTCACCTCTGGTCTGTCAACAGTCCATTATACATTGTCTCCTCGGCCACGCCGTGCCCCACCGCCCCGCCGTTCCTAAAATACTTTAATGACCACCTCCTACAAGCAGTGGAGCGCCTGGAAATCACACTGCAACAGCTAGAAGTCATTGAAACTTTTTTGCTGGCGTTTATTGTCAGAGCCGACACGTTCTATTTTAAACCCTTTTGGACGTTCTTTTTTGAGGAGAACATTATAGACGAAAGTTATTATGAAGACGTTGAAGTACCTACCGGAGATGAGTGGGGTAGTTTTACAAAAGAACGGAGGTACGTTGAAAAGGTGACCAACGGCCAAGAATTGTTTGATAAACAAACTCAACCTTTACAACTGTTGGACGCCAAGAAAGGGTTCCAAGGCACGCTTTTATTCTTTCAAGAGTTTATTGAAGATGTTGTCAACAGCACGGAATTGTTTCTTAAAAACAATTTGATGTTACAAGCTGAAGATTCTCCCAATCCTTTCCTTGTCAAGTTTAAAATTGCTCTAGAAACAATAACAGTAGGATTAAAAGAAGAAAACTTGAGCACGCCTTTGTATGATTTGCCACATCTAATGTTTAACCCCCGCACAGACCTGTTTCCCATTTACTCCTTCACGGAATCCCAGTTTATTACGTTTGTCTTGAAACAGCCAGTGAACCTCAAAAAAGAAACTGGAATCACCTTTTTTGAAAGAGTAAACACTGCCATTCAGTCCAATGACAACTTTACTCCCGTGGAACTACAAATCACAGAAATGGCCATCAATGAAGGGTCTACCAAAGCTTTTCTTAATGCCATGGTCACTGAAACCGTACAAAATTCCTTGGACGCCATTCGGTCTGTTGGGCCGGTAAATTCTAACATTCAATTAAGACTAACAGAAGATGAGACGCAATACCTGTACGAAATTCAAGACTTTGTAGGAATGGACCTCAACAGCATTGTGTCCCTTATGATTCCTTTTTTAAGCTCCAAAGTAGCGTCCGCAACGGTGACGGGGGAAATGGGGAGCGGCTTTTTTAACTTGTACAGAGAGAGTAACTTAGTAATCATTCACACAAAAAGTTCAACAGGAGAGTTTCATATTAGAGACACCCCAGTGATTGTAAACGGACGGGTAGTAGATATTAAACGGAAAGTGCAACCGATACTGCCAAATAGATTTAAAATGGCCGGCACCACCATTTCTGTGTTTATTCCTAAACCCGTGCGCGTTAGTTTTTTGACCAACATGATTTACTATTGTAAAAACATTATGGGCTTAATCAAGACAGCCGCCGTGTCTTTTAACGGTGAACCTCTGTCTGTTGCCACTGAACCCCTGTGGCAGACTCCAGAACAAGAGTTTACGTCCGCCCTGGTTGTAAGCGCCAAACAAGACTCGTACTTGCTAACCAAAGGCATGCCGTTTATGCCCCTCTATGACTATGTGGCGTTACTGGGGGTGCTGCCAAACTTTTTGTTAAAAGAGGTTCAGTTTAACATGGTCATCAACATTGCTCATGGCGCTTACACACCCGTGCAAACCCGAGCCAAAGTAAACATGTCTGATGCAGTGCAGCAACGGTTTTTTACGTTTTTGTTAGACACACTCTACCTTGGTATTTTGAAAAAACTAAGTACCACCGAAGACAAGGACTTTTATATCCGCCACTACTCCACTGTCAACCTTATAAACCAACTGGTTCCCCAAAGGCACGTGCAGTACAATTTATCTCAATTACCAACGCTGACAGGGTTCATGATGCACTACCCTTACCCTGGAACACCAGAGACTCTTAGCAACATACTTACAGACATTTCTAATGCTATTGGCGGCACGGACTGGGAAAAAGTGAGTTCTTCACAAAGTCAAAGAATTCAAAACATCATTACTTCAGCGCCACCATTACTGCAGCCAGTTATTCAAGGCTGGTGCCAAACCAAAAACAGAATCTCAGAGACGCCACCACCCAAAAAACACGTGCCACCCGGCTTATTAAAAGCTGACGTTGAAATCAGACAACGTCTTGCACTTGGAGAACTTCAACACGTTCTGCAACAATTTGTTAACATTTATTTTCAATTGGGGGCGGCTGCTGGCATCTCGGGCTTTGCAGGGCGCCCTGTGCCGTTTTTAAAAGTGGGGCCAAGGGAAGACAGTCCCGGACAGTTCTATTTTTATAAGCCCTCCACCAACTCTATTGAACTTTACCTTGATGAAACCAAGTTTTCTGTTGATGACATGGAAGAGTTTGTGCAGTACTGCCACAACAAAGCAAACATGACGTGGGACAACCTTGTAAACAATGAAATTTACATGGACTTTCTTCAAAACCATTTATTAAAAGTGAGCACTCTTATTCATGAACTAGAGCATGCCCGTCAAGGTAGTGCACATGAAGATTTAGATTCTCACGGCCCACGGTCCTTTACCATTCCTCCAGCTCCTGAAACACAGTATGAGTTTCCCGTGGCGTGTAGACTAGTGTACAACCGCCTTATTGCCAACAATTTATACAAACTGTTTTTTATAGCTTGTCAGTCCAAAAAATAAAAACAATAAAAACACCCACAGCATTTATTCAACACAAAAATTGCAGTAATCATCGGTTATGCAACTCTGACAAAACAACTCTGTACAACCCAAACACATGTTTAGGGTTTCATCACAGCACTCATCACACGCCACCAAGTAACAATTTAGACACGTGTTATATGTCAAGTGACCCGGATGCATAAAGCAAACGTCACACACCAACCTCTCTTGTAACTCATTAAAACAAACATTACACATTTTGTTAACCTGGGCTACAACCTGCGCTTGAGTGTAAAAGGTGTGCTCCTTACAGACTTTGCAGTTGTACGTGCACTTCATAACCTGGAACCAGTACGCTGAAGTGTTTAGATTTCTCAAGTCTTCTAATAACGGCCGAACAAAGTGTAGTTGCAACAACACTGTTTTTGCTTTTGCTTCCACATCGTTGTACGCCTGGTGACTCACTGCACGCCAGCCACCTAAACACCTCAACCCAACAAAAGACTCTATTAGCTCCACCAGCACACCGGGTAATGGAAACAAAACCTGTTGTAATGATTGCATGGCGTGTTTTTTTTAATTTGAAAAAAATCATTTATTTACGTATCCAAAACAAAACTACACAAAGGTATACTAAGTAACGTTAGTAGGGGTAATGATGCCGTCTTACTAAAACAGGGCGCGCCGTGGGAGGAAAGTGTTCAGACAACAGCATGGCCATGTACGCCTGGTCAAACACGTCCACATACCGGAACGCTGTGCCAACGTTTTGCAACACATACTCATTCTTTTCTGGAGACCCAAAATCAAGGCGCGTCTCTCCTTCTTCCGCCGGACATCCGTAAGTAATGCGGTCTTGTTCATCACGTGAAATAGACACATCTCCAATGCAAAAAGATTGAGGAACTGTACGTAAGGTGTTAAAAGGCATTTTCTCAATAAGAGGCAACTTTTTTTTACTCTTTATTTAAAAAATGTGTTACAACAAAGTTTTTAATAAACGGTAGTTTAGTGTTGGACGGATGGCCTAACATTCTGTTTAACACCTCCCGTTGCTGGCCGTCCAGCTTGGCATTTCGCCACACCTCTGGTAAATGAGGCAGGTCTTGAAAGGACACAAAACACAGGTGTTCATTGTTTTCATTAAAAGTAAACTCAGACAGGTGAGTGTGATAGATGTGCGTTGTGGACCACAAAGCAAAATCAATGAGCGGCCTGTTTAAAAATTTCAAGTCCCAGTGGCCTACATAGGTAACATTCTCAGGAACAACAGTCACGTCTAAAATTGTTTTACAAGCTGCTATGGCAACTACACCGGAAAAACTTTGCCAGTAGTGTTTCTCTGGGCGTTTGTGCAAAATAAAACCAAGTTGACCTTGGTGTTGTGTAGACACAACCATCATTTCAGCTGTTTGTTGGGTGTAGGGAGTGAGTGTGTTGTATTGCACGGCTTTGGGGCTAAGCAAATAAGGAAGGTTATGAAAGTGTTTTATCAAACAATCAGGCAATTTTTCTTTAAAAAATCTTTGTGTGGCAAGTGAGGGGTTTTTTATGACCCAATTCTTGTCCACTGGCACATCACTTACGTCAATTGTACCTAATGGATGCTGTATGTATTGTATGTCTCCGTATTTGTTAAGTTTGTTAATTTTTAATTTCATTGCTGTACTTGCTTAGTTTATTAAAGTGGCAGCAAAAAAAATTATTTATAAAACACAACTGTAACACGGGTTGTCACCAAAACAAACACAATAACAGACACAAGTAATCCCGATGCACACACTATGTACACCCAATATCCTAAACGCTCATCTAATGGGTGATGTTCTGACTGCACTGACGGCAGACACATAGTTTAAATCTTTAATAAGTAATAAACATTAACTACTTACTGCCATGGCTAACTCCAGAAAACGAGAGCCGTGTATAGATTGTGAAGCAGATGAAATTTTCAGCCAAACCAAACAAGCGCGTTACATGGATCCTTTTGAAAACCAACTAGACGCGCTCAATGTGTACCTTATGCAAAAGGAGGCTCTCATTGAAAAAGCCGTCAACGTCATTAACCAAAACAACTACACAGTACGTCTTTTATTACACAAAAAAGCAGACAAGGTTCAACAAAAATTTCACAAACTCACCCAAAAAATAGCTAGATTGGACTTGGATGAGGAGTTGCAAAATTTAATTAACCGTGGCACCGCTAGTATAGAAGCTCTAAACTCACTCAAAAATGCGTACACCAAAGTCTGTTATAAACACTTGCATTGGAATGAAGATACGTACAGTCTTGAGTATGACAGCACACGGGAACAGTTTTGGGACAAACCCATTCCAAATCAACGCGTCAAAGCAAAAAAACCAAACTTAAACATTAAAGAACATGAGGATCTCATGCAAAAATTTAGAACCAAACTAGTGTGTCTGGTTGCTAACATGGAGTACAAGGTCTCTAAACTAGTTGTTCAAATTAACAAAAACAACAACAAAAACCGAGAGATCCTAGACAATCTATTACTTCAGTTCCTTACGTTTAAAGAAGACGTGCAAAGAGAAAGCATTGGTCTTATGCAAGAGAATGAGTACGTAATTCAGGCAAATCAAAAGGCTCAACAGCTGTTACAAGCCATAGACTATTTAGAAACCCTAAAACAAAACTGCTTTGTACAAAAATAAAAAATGCTGCACCTCACCGTGTACCGCAAGGCGTACAACTGGCGCCACGCAACACAACAGGCTAGCGTTGAGGTGTTAGAGGGGCAAGAAAACACCTTTAGCGCTTGGCTGTCTCTTAGTTACATGAACAACGGAACGCTAGCCATTTGGCAGCCAGCGGAAGTGGAGGAACTGATAGAGTACTGGCTCAAACGGCGGGACTTTGAAGAACGCCTAAACCTTGTGGTGCGCATGGGCTCCGAGGCTGTTGAGATGCAAGCTTATAAAAGAGAAGTTGTCGTTGAGCTACAAGGCACTGTTCATCCAGGAGACTTAGAAACTGTCCGACAGACGTTAATTGAATTTTTTACGTTTTTATTGTTGGAATTGAAACAACCCGCTCTCACTTTACGCTACAATTTTCAAGGTGTGCCACAACCTACACTAAAACTTGTCAATAAAGAATAACATTCTTGTTTCTTTTATTACAAACAAAGGAGTTAACCATGTCAGATGATAGCATTATTGAAGCTGCGAGAAAAGACATAGAAAGCGGTATGCAATGGTCTGAGTTAAAAAAAAATCATCCAGAGTTTATGAGGCGTTACTCAGGTGCTGCAAAAAGATGCATTCCGCTGTTTTGGATACGACGTAGCTGGAAGACAGAAGTGTTTGTATTTGTTGGTAAAGGAGAGGCCTTTCAAAGGGCTCAACAAAAAGCGGCGGAACTAGCACCCAACGCTTACATTCAAAACGGAGGCAACTGGTTTGATGGCTACGAGCAACATAAAGATGTGATCATTGATAACTTTAAAGGCAAAATGATGCTGTCTACGTTTTTGGGAATTTTAGATAAGTGGCCGTGCAGTGTTCCAATTAGAAGAGGTGCTCCTTTGAACTGGGCGCCTACACGGCTTTTTATTATTTCTGAGAAACAGCCAGAAGAGTGGTACCCCAATGAAAATGCGGACCGCCAAGAAGCAATCAGGAGGCGTCTAGATTACATTGAAGTCTTTTAATAACCTTTTGTAATCAATTATGCTACCATTATAAATATATGTTACACTTGCTTACATTTGTTTTTTGTCCTTTAATTTTTTACAATATGTCTTGCGTCTTGTTTCCAGCAAAAATAACCCACGCATGGCTTCGTCATAGAGCTTGTTGTTTACATCCTCTTTTCTTTCCTCTAGGTACAGCTGTTCATCATTTTTCTTTCCGTAGCCACGGTGCTTGTTGTCCCAATAACTCAACATGTTCATGATAGACACCACTTCATCCTCCGTATACCGGCTCTCTAAACTTATTTCCCAATCAGCGGCAGCATTGTTTGTCATTCTTTACACACAAACAAAATGTTTTTTTTAATAAAATAAAATTGACAGTCTCTTTATTAATCCAGTTAGACCCTATAATAATTATGAGTGATGACATGAGTACATGTAATTACTGTGAAACAATAGTTAACAATGGAAAATGTAGAAATGGGCATAATGGATCTACATGTGAGTCTTGTGGATCTGTAAATGAGTACGGAAAGTGTCGTTACGGACACAATGGAACTACCTGTACTTCTTGTGGCACACTAAACACTTATGGTAAATGTCCATATGGACATGATGGCAACAAATGTAAACATTGTGGATTTTTTTTATTGTATGGAAGATGTCCAAGTGATTATTTTTTACAACTTTGGAAGAAATAAACAATTATTTTTTTTGTGTTTTGGCAACCTCAACCACTACAGAAAGCTGTAAACTAAACTGTTGTGTTGATTGTAATCACCTTAATGATCAAAAAAGTTGGCTGTGTATACAAAGTTATTCTAAATAAACACTTTTTAAAAGTTAAATTAAAATGTCTTTGTTTACTTTAGAAATGATTCAAGGGTACGACAGAGCTCAAACCCCGTTTACCGCTTTTGTGGTGTGTACTCAAGAAGAAAAAACTAATTTACAAAAAGCTAAAAGCCAAAACATAATTTTAAATTTTAAAGACTACAAAGTCGTTTACAGTATAAAAGGGCATCAAGTTAATGATTCTCTACAAAACCTTGTTTTGCAATATGTAAATGAATATAACAACCTTCCAAAATAAATTAAATTGATTTATTTTCTACAAATTGGACATTTTCTTAAATGTTTTTCATTTTCCCTTTGAATTTCCCAGATTGCATAATTGAATTCATACGCTATAATCAAAGGGTCTTCAGGGTCATCTGATTCATCACGGTCTGGATAGGGATGTCCCGGTTCTGGCTCTCCGTAGTGACAACGCTTAAAACAAGAAAGACACATATAGTGTTTACAAAAAGGTAATTCAAGGCCTTGCTTTGTTTCTAAGCAAATAGGACATTCAACGTCTTG
>Ga0214923_10003179_pt1 | contig 20864 bp, 29 predicted proteins | sample LL1510_MetaG_FD_177993 | JGI IMG/M metagenome (GOLD analysis project Ga0214923, IMG submission 177993) | Freshwater microbial communities from Lake Lanier, Atlanta, Georgia, United States - LL-1510 | ecosystem: Environmental > Aquatic > Freshwater > Lake | place: USA: Georgia | collected...
TATGCATCGCATATTGGTCAATTTATACATAAAGGAGGCGTATTAGATCGATTACGTAATGAGCTTCCAAAAATTAAAATTCTTGAATGGTTTGAAGTTGAGACAGGTAAGAAAACTCCGATGGATGTTAAAGTACATCACACTACGGACCAGCTTCTTGCAGTTCATGAAGAGCTTGCTACGCTGCATCGTCAATACGAACAGCGTGTGAATTACTTCAAAGCTAAAGTTAAAAACTTGGTAACTAATAAAAATGCTGCAATTGCAAAGGCAAATGCAATTGCGTCGGATGCCGTAACTCAAGAAAATTCTCTTCTTGATCAAGAGTATATGAACGAATATCGCAAATGGTCTGAGTCATTAAAAACAGCGTCAAGTAATTTTGAAGAAGCTCGTGCAAAAGAAATTTCTAATATTGCTGAGCTTCGAATTGCAATTCCAAATAGATTTCAAGAAGTAGTCGACGAGTTTTTACAAAAACTTTCATAAGTTCTTTGAGGTGTTATAAGTGCGTTAGCAGAAGCCGACGCCTTATTACTTTGTATTGATGCAGTGGGTATAATTACAATTTCAAAAGTATTGATAATACTTAACCACTTAATAAATTATCGCTTCTTTTACATTTTTAAAAACTGAGATAGAACTCATCGATTAGACAGGTTGCAGCTTTTTAAAAGCGATTGGCTAATCAACATGAGACTTAGTATTTAACTTTGTCTTTGCTGTAAAAGAAGGTCTTTGTCATTGAGTTTGATTTTAGTTTTATCTATTTACTCACTGTGTCAGTAACTCGAGAATAATTCTTTAAATATACAAATTTAACAAAATATTAAGAAGTAATGTTCGGAAATACAGAGCATACATTGTATGTAGAAAAATATCGTCCCGATAATCTTAAAGATTATATCGGAAATGAATCGGTAAAAGAAAAAGTTAAGATTTATATTGAAAGCGGAGATGTGCCACATCTTTTACTTTACGGTACGGCAGGTACAGGTAAAACTACATTGGCAAAATTAATAGCTAAAAATATTGATTGTGACTTAATGTATATAAATGCGTCCGACGAAAACAATGTAGACACGGTTAGAGAGAAAATTAAAAACTTTGCTAGTACTATAGGATTTCGGCAATGGAAAATTATCATTTTAGATGAATCAGATTATCTTACGCCGAATGCGCAAGCAGCATTGCGTAACCTAATGGAGACGTTTTCAAAAACTACGAGATTTATTTTAACATGTAATTATGTAGAAAAGATCATTGATCCGATACAATCAAGATGTCAAGTTTATGCTATTACGCCGCCTTCGAAAAAAGATGTCGCGCTTAGAGTAAGTCAAATTTTAACGGAAGAACAGATTAAATTTGTACCTCAAGATTTAGTTTCTATTATCAATGCCGGATATCCAGACATTAGAAGAATTTTAAATTCCTGTCAGAGGCAAGTAGTTAATGGTGAATTGAAAATCGATAAGCAGTCTTTAATAGAAGCCAATTACATGGATAAAGTAGTTGAAATGTTAGCCAATAAAGCTGACAAAAAAGCTACGTTTAATGGAATAAGGCAGCTTTTAGCAGATTCTCAAGTTAAAGATTATTCAGGATTGTATCGTCATTTATATGATAATATAGAATCATTCGCAACTGGACATATTGCTGCTGTAATTCTTATCATAGCAGAAACTCAATATCAAGATTCATTTTGTGTAGACCGAGAGATAAATGTAATGGCAATGTTTGTAAAAATTCTAAATGAAATTTATTAACATGAACTTTATTTCATTATTATTAGTACTTCATGTTTATATAATTACTTTGCAAAGTAAAGGAGGAGTTCGCACTAAAACGACGATTGAAGCTAGATCCAATGTAGAAGCTAAACGATTAGCTAAACAAGTTTATAAAAATCAAACAATAATTTCCGTAGTCTTAAAAAAATAAATTATGAAAAAAACACCAAATATGAGTGTCGCGCGAGACGCTCAGCCTCAAATCGATTTTTCACAAACAATTCCAATTGTATGCGAAAACAGTGAATGCAACAATGATACCTTTATGACTGTAATGAAGTTTAGAAAAATTCCAAAATTAGTAGCTGGCACTGTAAAAGATCAAGTAATTCCAATCCAGGTATTTTTATGTACCGCGTGTGGAGGTTTAAATAAAGAATTTGATTTGAATGTCTGATAAAGCAAAAACAATTTTCGATCATTTGTCAGGAATTACTGATAAAAAAGTTTTATGGAGTTCGTTATCTGAAGCAGATCAAAAATCCTTTTCTCCTTATCTAATTAATAGATGGTTAAGTATGAATATGGATTTTATTGAAATTGTTAACGAACTTCAAAAATATACTATTGGGCAAGTGTCTGCACGAGAAACGTATAAACTTTATTTTGATTTACTGCCGAAGCAAAAACAATTCAATAAGTATATAAAAGGCAAAAAATCAGAAAAATATAATTCTTCATTGATTGAAATAATTGCAAATCATCTACAATCGTCTGAAAAAGAAGCTATGGAATACATAGAGCTGTGCGATGAATTAAGACTGAATACGATTAAGGAAATATTAAAAAAATATGGAAAAACTGATAAAGAGATATCAAATCTATTTAAGTCAAAATAAAGATTTAAAATCAAAAATTTCATTGTTTTGCGGAGCATGGCTTCAAGTATTTCTTGTAGCAGTTAATACATATCAACTCGCTCATTTTAAATTAGTCGGATGTTTTATAATTGGATTTGCAATTAGTTTTGTATGGACATTCAATGTGAAAAAAGTAGCGTTTGGAAGCACGTGGGATAGAATAACGTATGCATTTGGCGCTGGAGTTGGCACTATTACTGGACTATTAGCTTCACAATATTTTTACGAGTCATTAATATGAAAAAAATAATTTTAACGTCAGTTTTGTTAGGTAGTCTATTTTCACTTAAAGCACAGCAAGTTGAAATGACTTTTCAAGAAGTATCTCCTTACATTATAGTAGCGGGAGTTTCAATAACAGTAGCTGCATTTGTTACTCCAATGGAATATACAGTAGATTATCATTCAAGGTCAAGTGTATATGAATCGACTCCAATATATAATCAGACAGCTCGATTTGCCGGAATAGTTTCCGGAGTCGGAATTACAGTGACAGGCATAACAGGCCTTTTTATAAAAAAATAACATGGCAATAATAGGAATAGCAGGATCTATAGGTTCTGGTAAAGATTCAATTGGTTCAATTATACAACAACTTCAACCAACTCGAAATTGGCAAATTAAAAAGTTTGCTGGAAAATTAAAACAAATAGCGACAATATTAACTGGAATTCCGTCTGAATTGTTTGAAGATCAAGAGTTTAAAAAAACAAATTTGCCATTGCAATGGGACCAACCTCAATATTTTGAAGGAATGCTTTTGCGTACAGTTCCAATGACAGTGCGTGATATGTTGCAGCGATTAGGAACTGAAGCGTTGCGTGAAAATTTACATAAGGAAGTATGGATAAATGCTCTGTTTGCAGACTTTAAATGTACTACTATTGCTCAAGGGCATGACGAGTTTGATGTTCTCGATGTTGATGTAGAACCAAGTTGGGTTATTACAGACTTACGGTTTCCTAACGAATTCAATGCAATTAAGAGTCGCGGCGGTACTACGATACGAGTTACTCGACCTTTACAGGCTACTAACAACGCAGCTTTTCATTCCTCTGAAACTTCTTTAGATTCTCATACATTTGATTTTGAAATTTTAAATGACGGCACTCTTGAAGATTTGCAAGAAAAAGTAAAAAAAGTTCTTGGTACTTTGTAAAAATCTTCTTATATTTAAGAAATGAGTAAAAGTCCTTTATCTGAGCTATTTCGAGCTGTTGCCCCGGAAAAAAAAGAAGGTGATAAAACTATATCATATAGTCAATTTGCTATGTGGAGTTCATGCCCACACAAATGGAAATTGAATTACATTGATCGAATTAGATTAGGAGGCCCGTCAATACATACTGTCTTCGGTACTTCATTCCACGAAACATTGCAATTTTATTTGCATACAATGTTTACAAAGTCAGTAAAAGAAGCTGATTATATTAATTTGCCAGAATTGCTGCAAGAGCAAATGACTCAGAATTACATGATGTCTGTTATAGACCAAAATAACGTACATTTTTCGACAGCAAAGGAACTTCAAGAATTTTATGAAGACGGCTCTGCAATATTAGAGTGGGTGAAGAAACGAAGATCTGAATATTTTTCAAGTCAAGGCTATGAATTAATAGGCATTGAAATGCCTTTATATTTTCAAGCTTCTGTAAAAAATGAGCGTGTAATTATGAATGGATTTATCGATATTGTTTTGCGTGATATTAAAACAGATCGAATAATTATTCTTGACATTAAGACTTCAACGCGCGGTTGGAATGAAAGTGCAAAGAAAGATAAAATTAAAACGTCTCAGTTAGTTTTATATAAATCTTACTTTGCTAAACAATATGGTTATGATGAAGATAAAATTGATATAAAATACTTCATTGTAAGAAGAAAATTAATTGAAGGATTTATGTACCCGCAAAAGCGTGTGCAAGAGTTTGTGCCAGCATCTGGAAAGCCAACTCGCAATAAATTAATCAATGAAATTGAAGCGTTTGTCGCAGCTGGATTTAATGAAGACGGTTCTTATAAAACAACAGGAACGTTCCCTGCAATAGGAGGTAAAGGTCTCGCAAACTGTAAATATTGTGAATTTGCAAAAACAGAGTATTGCCCTGTCGATGCTCGAATTAAATAATTTAAAATGAAATTAAAACTTTTTATTTCGTATGCAATTGTCTTTGTATTAAATTTTATTCTCTTCGCATTTATACTTGCAAATGTTAATTTGGTGTCATGGTCTATTGGCACTCGATTAACTTTCGCATTTACTACTATTTTGCTTATTGCAATAGTTACTGCGATAATTTCAATTTCAGACGATATATCATTAATGGATGATGATTATGACATTTAGTCGATTTAAAACATTAAAAACTTTGCAAGAAATGCAAGAACCTGACAAAATTCGAATAGGAATTGTCGGAAGTAGAACGTATGAAAATAAATCGAAAATACGAGAAACTATTTTCCGATTAAAGCAATTATTCGGTGCAAAATTAGAAATAGTTTCAGGCGGAGCGCAAGCCGGGGCAGATCGATACGCTAAAAAATATTCTTTAGAAATGGGCGTAACTTATAAAGAATTCAACCCAGCTCATACAGTAAAAAATTTATATTCAATTATGCCCGAGTCTTATTTTGGAAAACCATATCACGTATCGCAACTGTTTCATCGAAATGAACTTATAATAAAATACGTAGATAAAGTAATTGCATTTCGCAGCGAAGGAAAATCTTCTGGAACAGACCACGCTATTAAAATGGCTCAAAAACATGAAAAACCGTATGTAATTATTTCTGAGAAAGCATGAAAAATTTAAAAACGTTTATTTTTTATTTATTAAAATGGCAATTAGGTATCATAGTGTCTTGGCCTTGTATATGGCTGTTTCATGATGTATTCAGATGGTCTAACTTTTGGACTATTATTGCATTTCAATTTATCGGAGCTTTAGTTTTTTGGAACATTGATAAATATTTGTTTCAAAACATAAATAATTGAAAATTTCATTAAAATCGGCCGGTTTTTATTAGTTATTACATATTTATATTAAAATAAAAAGGTTATGGGACAATTACAACTTCCAAAACTTCGTAAAGTTGATGCAAACGCTACGAAGAAAAAGAAGATTTTACTACTTTCCGATGATTTGCGGATGCATAGTGGAATCGCGACAATGTCAAAAGAAATAGTTTTGAATACTATTCATGAGTATGATTGGATTCAATTAGGAGCGGCTCTTAAACATCCAGAAGCTGGAAAAGTTATTGATGTATCACACGATGTAGCAAAAATTTCCAATGTTTCAGATGCAATTTGCAAAATTTATTGCAGCGATGGATATGGAAATCCTGATGTCATTCGTCAATTAATTCAAATTGAACGTCCAGACGCAATATTGCACTTTACTGATCCTAGATTTTGGGGATGGCTGTATGGAATGGAGCATGAGTTGCGTCAGATGATGCCATTGTTTTATTATACAATTTGGGATGACGTTCCGTATCCTAAATATAACAGACCATATTACGAGTCTTGCGATTTGTTAATGTGTATTTCTAAACAGACATTTAACATTGTCAATCAAGTACTTCAAGGAGCTAATTATCAAGATTGGCAAATTACATACGTTCCTCATGGAATTAATTCCAAGTTATTTTATCCAATTACTGAGACAAGCTCTGAATGGAAAGAACTGCAAGAGTTTCGAAAAAGTATTATTCCAGCTGATACCGAATTTGTAATGTTTTACAATGCACGAAATATTAGAAGAAAGCATACATCGGATTTAATTTTAGCGTATAAAGAATTTTGCGATCGTCTTCCGGTAGAAAAACGAAATAAATGTTTATTTTTACTTCATACTGATCAAATAGATGAAAATGGAACTGACTTACCAGCAGTAATTGAAGAGCTTTGCCCATATCCTGTTCAGTTCACTCCAAATAGATTAGTTACTCCTAAAGAATTAAATTTCTTTTATAACCTGTCAGACGTAACTGCTAATATTGCTTCTAATGAAGGATTTGGATTAGGTACGGCCGAATCGATTATGTCAGGCACGCCTATTATAGTTAATGTTACGGGAGGATTGCAAGATCAATGTGGCTTTAAAAAAGAAACTGGAGAATATTTAACAGAACACGACTATACAGATCAAATGCCTACTAATTCTGTCGGTGTTTATAAAAATCATGGCGAATGGGTCGAACCAGTATTTCCTGCAGTAAGAACTTTGCAAGGTTCAGTACCCACTCCGTACATTTTCGATGACATTGTAAAATTTGAAGATGTTGCTGACGCTATAATGAAATTGTATAACTTATCTCCAGAGGAACGAAAAGAGCGTGGTTTGAAAGGACGAGAATATTTTTTATCAGAGCAATCTGGACTATCTGCAGAAAATATGGGTAAACGTTTTATACATGATATGTCAGTAGCTTTTGAAAATTGGAAACCACGTACACGTACTGAATTAGTAAAAATTTAAAAATAAAGTTATGAATAAACCAGTTTTAGTGTTCCAGGCGCCGGTCGGCACAAGGTCAGGTTATGGAGAAAGATCTCGAGATTTAGTTCGATCATTAATCGCATTAGATAAATTTGATATTAAAATTGTTAGCACTCGTTGGGGTAACACTCCTATGAATGCTCTTACATCAAATGATGAAGACATAATATCTAGACTGTTAACACAGCAACTTTCTCAGCAACCTGAAATTTTTATGCAAGTAACGGTGCCTAATGAATTTCAACCATTAGGCAAGTTTAATATCGGGGTAACTGCCGGAATTGAAACAAATACTTGCGATCCTTCATGGATAGAAGGATGTAATCGTATGAATTTAATTTTAGCGTCTTCAGAGCACGCTAAAACAGTTTTCAAAAATTCAGTTTTTGAAAAGCGAGATCAAAAAACCAATCAAAATTTAGGTACGCTTCAAATTGAAAAACCTGTCGAAGTACTTTTCGAAGGAATTCGGTTAGATAAATTTAAAAAAGAATATTGCAAACAGCCAGCAGTTGAAACGCTATTTCAAAACATCAAAGAAGATTTTTGTTTCTTATTTGTCGGGCATTGGTTGCCTGGTCAAATGGGCGAAGACAGAAAAAATGTCGGTGCGTTAGTTAAAACATTTTTAGAAGCATTTAAAAATAAAACCAACGCGCCTGCATTAATATTGAAAACTTCTGGCGGTACCGTTTCTGTACCTGACAGAATAGAGCTTACAAAGCGAATCAATGCTATTAAGCGAAGCATGGATACAAAAGTACTTCCGACTGTATATTTGGCTTATGGAGATTTTACTGATGAAGAAATGAGTGATTTATATAATCATTCAAAAGTTAAAGCTCATGTGTCTTTGACAAAAGGCGAAGGATTTGGACGGCCATTACTTGAAGCAGCTGTTACTGGTAAGCCGATAATTGCACCGAATTGGTCGGGGCATATAGATTTTTTAACGCCGGAAACTTCCGTATTACTTTCCGGTCAATTAACAAAAGTACATAAATCAGCAGCTTGGAAAGGAGTTTTGAATGAAGAGTCAGAATGGTTTACGGTTGATTATGGCCAAGCTGTTTCATATATGAAAGATGTCGTTAAAAATTACAACCTATATTTAGAAAAATCTAGAAAGACTTATCATCATATTAAAACAAATTTTTCGTTTGAGTCTATGACTGAAAAGCTAGGGACAATTTTAAATTCTCGAATTCCAGAATTTCCTAAACAAGTAGCACTACAATTACCAAAACTTAAAAAAGTATCAGATGCTACACCGACACCAGAAACTCCAAAAATTACTCTTCCTAAACTTAAAAAAATTGAATTGTAATGACTACAGAAGAATTTATTGAATGGCTGAACGAGTATTTAACTTCTTGTGTTGGAACGCAAGTAGAAGAAATCAGAGAACGACTTGACCAAATTAAAAAATGAAAATTAGTTACTGTATAACCGCTTGTAATGAACACCAGGAGCTGGAAAAACTTCTACGATTTTTGTCTGTCAAAGTACGGCCTGAGGATGAAGTAATCATTCAACTTGATGTAAATTACACCGATCAGGTTTTAGAGGTATGCAATTTGTTTACTAACTTCAATCATGAAGGTTATGTAACTGTTCATGAAATTGCGAACAGTAAATTTTATAGTTTTCCTTTAGATGGCGACTTTGCTCGATTTAAAAACAATTTATCGAGCAATGCCACTGGAGATTTTATATTTCAAATAGATGCTGACGAAATTCCAAGCGAGTATTTGATTGAAAATTTGCCTAGCATTTTAGAAGACAATTCCGACGTTGATATGTATCTTGTGCCTAGAGTGAATACAGTTGAAGGATTAACAAATGCACATATACAAAAATGGGGCTGGGTTGTTAATAATGAAGGTTGGGTGAATTGGCCTGATTTTCAAACTAGAATCTACAAAAGAAATTCATATATTAAATGGAATGGAAAAGTTCATGAGCGTCTGACAGGTCATAAACAGTTCGCTTTTATTCCTGCAGAAGAAGAATGGGCATTACATCATCCAAAGACAATTGATCGACAAGAAAAGCAAAACGCATTATACGATACTATATGAAAAATGTAATTATATTTCAAGATTGGATACGAGAAAAAACGTATGGCCATGAATGGAAGCAAGACGAATTATTTTCTTATTTTAGAGCGCAGATAGATAACAGTATACGGTTAGGATGGAATACAAAAGATATAGTTATTTGTACTAAATTAGATTTTAGTTATAAAGATGTAACGATAATTAAATTATCGGATATATGTCAGTATAATAAATACTTTAATAAACAATACGGTATTGCAGAATTACTATCTAAAGGTTTAATAGATGAACCGTTTTGGTTTCATGATTTTGACGATTGGCAACTGTATCCATTCGAATTCCCAGAATTTGATGGTGATATTGGACTATGTAAATATATAGATTTTACTCAATGGAATACTGGATCGATTTTTATTAAACCTTCTAGTAAAGATATCTGGGAGTTAATAGTGGAATTTATGAAAATGAATGACAGTCATCCTGGGTTGTTACAAGTAGGCGATGAAAATATATTTAATTTTATTTATCATCAATATCCTGAAATTCAGCATCGATTTAGCTGGATTGATACTCGCTACAATGTCGGGGCGACCCAATTCAATGATAGATATCAAAAAGCTACAAAGCCCGTATTAATAGCAGGATTTAAACCAGGCTATAAAGGTTCTAATTATTTCGAACAGCAAGGATTAATTTCAGAAGAATTAAAAAATATTTTTAAAAAACATATTATATAAATCATGAGAGTAACAAATATTGATACTTTAAGTGCCTATTTTGATCGATTAATTACAGAAAATATTAAATTATATTTTTTTTATAAAGAAAATTTAATAGAAAAGGTAGAGCATCAGAAAAGTATAATTGAAGAAATTAAAAGAAAAATATCTGAATTATTTTTAGAATGTATCGAAAAAAATTCTTATATTTATGTAGAAGAAAAGCGTACATATTCTATTGATGATGTAGTTGAAACTTTAGAAGAACTTATACATAGTGATATAATTACTGGCGAGGGTGATAGAGACAATTTATCGGAAGCTACTTCGGATAATCCTAGTTTAGCAAAGTTTATGACTAATCATAAAAAAATTAGAAAAGCTAATGAAACTAGAGCATTATCTAAAAATTTAATAGATAAACAAATAAAAAATATAATTGAAAATGGGCAAGAAGGTATTGATAATCGGTAGCGATGGTTATATAGGATCGCGATTATATGATTGTTTAATAGCTAACAATATTGAAACGGATGGCGTTGATATCGGATGGTTCGGAATTGTAAATGAAAAAACTTTAGTAGTTGATTATAATTCATTATCTAAAGAGTATATCAATTCATATACTCATATCATATTGTTAGCGGGGCACTCTAGCGTATCAATGTGCAATAATAATGATATATCATGTCACCAAAATAACGTTAATAACTTTTTAAATTTGCTGGATAAACTAAATAATGATCAAACGTTAATATATGCCAGTTCATTAGCAATTTATGGAAGTTCAAATAAAGTAGTTACTGAACACGATTCGTTTCCTAAAGCGACTAATATGTATGACTATTCATTATCAGCTCGGGAACATTTAGTAGATATCTATAATAAAAATACAATCGGATTACGCTTCGGATCAGTTAGTGGATTTTCTAAAAATTTTAGAGGAGAAAATTTAGTAAATTCTATTACGTATAATGCGTTAACTTCTAATAAAATTACAATAAGCAATCCATCATTAATGAGAGCGTTATTAGGATTGAATGACTTATGTAATGCTATTTTATGTTTAATTAATTCAAATATATCAGGAAACGAGATTTATAATTTAAGTTCTATTAATAAATCTATTATAGAATTTGGACAAGTAATTCAAAGTCTTACGGGATCGGAATTAGTTATTAATGATTCATTTAAAACGGGCTATAGTTTTCAATCTAGCTCGGATTTATTTATAAAAAAATTTAATTTTACGTTTAACGATACTATAGAAAGTATATTCAATGAAATTAAAAATAATTTATCGAATATACAGTTTAACGTTAAACGAATAGAAACTCCATATTATGTATAAAACAAATTGTAGGGTATGTAATAATACTCAGTTACAGAAAGTATTAGACCTAGGCCTATCGCCCTTAGCTAACAATCTATTAAATGATAAAGAAGATAAGGCAGAATTATTTCCATTGGAATTAATGTATTGTTCTGATTGTCATAACTGCCAATTATCATATACGGTAGCAGCAGGTAAAATGTTTGATCATTATTTGTATGTATCATCTACTGCAAAAAGTTTTAGAGATCATTTTGAAAATGCTGCTAATCAATATATAAATGATTTTAAACTGACTACTGACAATTTAATTATTGATATCGGTTCGAATGATGGTATCGCATTGAAACCATTTAAAGAAAAAGGATTTAAAGTTTTAGGAATCGAGCCGGCAAAGAATATTGCTGAATTAGCGAATTCGAATGGTATTGATACATTGAACGAGTATTTTACGTATCAAGTTGCAAATAAAATTAAAGACAAGGCTGCAATCATTACTGCATCCAATGTATTTGCACATGCAGACGGATTAGAAGAAATTGCACATGCTGCAATGTCAGTATTAAAATCAGATGGACATTTCATACTAGAAGTACAGTATTTATTAGATACTATTAAAGATTTAACATTTGACAACATATATCATGAACATGTTAATTATTGGTGTGTTACTTCAATTAATAACTTTTTTAATCGACTAGGATATTCAGTAGTTAAAGTTGAACATGTTAATACGCATGGCGGGTCGATTCGAGTATTTGTTAAACATACTAATAATGATATCGATCCTAGCGTAAGTTATTTTTTAGAAAAAGAAAAATTGTTTGGATTAACTGATATATCGTTGTATAATATATTTGCTGAAAATGTATTAAATGCTAAATTAACATTTTTAAGTAACATTAAAAAAATTAAAGATAAAAACCAAACTATAGTAGGATATGGATCTCCTGCTAAAGCCACTACGACATTAAATTATTTCGGAGTAACGAATAAAGATATAGATTATATTTTAGAAGATAATTCATTAAAACATAACAAATATCTACCAGGCGTAATGATACCTATATATTCGCGAGAAATGTTATCTAAACAATTACCTGATAATATTTTAATCATGGCTTGGAATTTTGCAAAAGAAATTATTGCTAATAATCAAGAATTAGTAGATAAGAATGTTAATTTTATAAACATTAAAGATTTACAATTCCACTCGATATAATATGAAAAATATAGATAATATTTTAGATAAAGCATATTCATTGTATATGCCGCAGCATCGTGATGAAATTAAAGGATTAGCATTATTTGTTCATAATCTTAATCCTAAAATTGTAGTTGAAATAGGAACAAAATTTGGCGGCACGTTTATGATATGGAATGAAGTAACATCTGCTAAAACGATTAGTATAGATTTAGTAGAAGGAATTCATGGAGGAGTAAATAGAGAATCTACGGATAGTAGAAATACTAATTTTAAAAATTGGTATGGAGACCGTTGCAATTTTATAGAAGGTGATTCGCATTTACAAACTACATATGAAAACTTAGTTAAACACCTTAACGGAGATTTAATTGATTTTTTATTTATCGATGGCGATCATACATACGCCGGCGTAAAACAAGATTATGAAATGTATTCGAAATTAGTTCGTAAAGGAGGATACATAGCATTTCATGATATTAATGATACAGAATATCATATAGGAAGAAATGTTCATGTAGCAAAGCTTTGGAATGAATTTAGTCAAGAAAAGATAGAATTTAATGTGTATGGTGAATGGGGTGGTATAGGTGTAATTAAACAATAATTTAAAATGAAAAATATATTTTTATTTTTAGGAGCCCATAGCGGAGAGTTAATTAGAGTCGAAAAAAATGGTGAGTTAGTTAATCATGGAAGTTTAATTAAACGTTTAACTGAAGTAACTGAAAAGGGCGTATATGGTAAAGACGTTCAATGGGACGAAATACATTTATTCGAGCCACAAACATATCACGAAGAATCATTACAGAAATTAGCTAATACAGATAATCGTATATATTATCATAAATTAGCCGTTAGTAATATTAATACATCAATGCCTTTATATGTAAAAGGTGGATTCGGATATTGTAGTACGACATTAGATGCAGAAAAATTTGCAGGAGAATTATTTTATATTTATCATGTTCCGGTTGTAGATTTAGCTGAATGGATAAATAATAATACATCTGAAAACGATTTTGTTTGTATTGATATGGATATAGAATGCGAAGAATATAATTTATTACCACATTTAATACGTTCAAACATTATGGATCGCGTTAAATTTATTAGTGTCGAATTCCATCATGGTAAATCTTACAAATGGGCAAAAAATCAATTAGATGTTCAAATAGAACAAGATGTACGATTAGCATTAGGTAATAAATTTTTAGATCACGATACTTATTATTCTTAATATGGCAAAGCGTATAGTTATAATTCCTAATTTCGGAGAATCACATTTAATTAAGTGCCAAATACCGAATTTAGTAGATACTATTAATCCAGATATTGTTATATACAACGAAGGATTATTTCCTAATGGACCCGAAAGTAAAACAGTAATCAACGAAGAATTTCGTAAGAAGTATTGCTATGCAGATACTAATTTAGCATGGGATACTATAGAAACTCAAACGTTAATTAAAGATGCCCAAGCAAAATATCCGAATATTCGATGGATTCATAATGAAATGAAATTTAAACAAGGTATGACGGCGTCGGAAGCGTATACATATTCAGTATCTAATTGGGAAGAGTTAGATATTAATGTAGAAAAAGGCGATTATATTTTTCCATATGAACCAGATATATTTCATTTAGAGTCTGATAAAAATATATTAGATGCTGCGATACAGTTTCTTCAACCGGACCAAGGATTTAAAACGGTTTGGTTAGATTTTTTAGAAACTCAATATTATGTTGAAAAGTGTAATAATCCGTATGAAGGAGGGAGTATTAAAGGACGTAAAATAGCGATGTGTTATGGTACCGATACTTTTTATAAACATGTTATGATGCAATGTGAAAGTATGAATTATAATATGTTACATACTGCTAATATATTAACATATCATTATAATTGGTTTAGATTTGGTAAAAATAAAGATCTTCGATACGATCAAATAGTTCGAAGAACGGAGTATTGGAATGAATTCGAACAAGGATTACAAACTATTAAATATAATTCTAAAAATAATATACAAGAAGAAGTAATATTAAGACCTTCTAGAAATGATATTACTAGATTCGCTTCGTATATTAATATTGAACATCCCGACGCTATTAAAGATCATCCTAATTTTATAAAATAATATATCCATGGTAGATAATAAAATAAAAGTTTTGTTTTTAGTAATGTACTCGGGCGAAGGAGATTATGAAAAGTGTATAGAGGCGGCAAAAAATCAAATTGGTATAGAATCTGATTTTTATGAAGTTAAAAACTTATCGCTTAAAGATGCTCATTGTGCTATATATTCTTATTGGAACGAACATAAGGATAGGTATGATATGTTTGTTAAATTAGATGCTGATATGGTTTTAGTTAATCAGACAAAGGTTATTGATGTTTGGAATGAAATTAAAGATACGAAATTAGCAATATTATGTGTATGGGTAGATGATTTTTTACGTAAAAGATTAGTTCCTGGAATGATTTTCGGTACTAAACATTGTACATTTAATATTGATAATGTTATTAATGGTGAGAAAGCAGTATTTGATACTGGTATGTATGTAATAGAACCGGGCTATACTTTTACGGATCAACGCATAGCAGATAAATTAGCTCCTTCCGCTTTACATGGATATTATTCGTTACCTATACAATTATTTGCTCAAGGAGTTAAACGTAGACTTCGTCGTGGAGGTCAATGGGATATTCTTCAAATAGTACAAAATGAATTTTCTAGAAATCCGGATAATTTACGTTTCTTATTTTTAATAGGTTGGGCATTAGCAGAAAACGTATTATCAGACGATTATAACTATAATGATGAAAAGTTTATAGAGTATTTTACTAAAGTAAATGAATTAGTTAATACGACAGATCATAAATTTAATGTATCATATATTTTAAGTAAATTATAATCTTAAATTTGTAAATTAATAAAATTTTATATATATTAAGGCATGAAAAAAAATATAGTATTTTTTACAACCATGGATCAAGCACCGGATAACATGGAATATAAAAAATGGTGTTTTGAAAGTTGGAAATATTGGTGTAATAAACATAACACAGAAATATTTGTATTAGATACTCCGTTATATAATAAAGACTTAATGAAACCAACTTGGCAACGATGGCATGTTTTAGAAATATTAGAAGCTAATAATATCGAATATGATCAAATAGCTTTAGTCGATGCAGATACATTAATTCATCCGGATGCCCCTAATTTCTTTAATCTAACTAACTACGAATTGTCGGCAGTCCAAGATGATTTAATGGTAGAATGGGTACATAATAGTATTAAAGGATATAAAGACTTCTTTCCTAATATTAATATTGATTGGACTACATATTTTAACTGTGGTTTTGTAGTTATTAATGAAAAGCATAGAGTATTATGTAAAAGAATTACAGATTTCTATTATGATAATTTAGAAGAGCTTCGTAATAGGCAACATAATACTTTAAAGAAAGGATCTGATCAAACGCCTGTAAATTATATGGCAAATGAATTTGGTAAAGTTAATTTTTTATCAAAGAAATGGAATTTTACTCATCTTCATTTAAGGGGCGTACTTAATCAATTATTGCCCGAAGTTGGATATATATACCATTTTAATGGGTTCGATAAAACCCAAAGAGAGTCGTTAATGAATCAATGCTGGACTTTATTAAAACAATACTCAAATGTCAAAAACTAAATTTGTAATAGGATGTTTAGTTCAATGGTATGAATTAGACATCATTCCATTTTATGCAGAGAGTTTAAAAGCAGCTATACAATCCTATGAAGGCGAAATTATAGTCGACGTAATAGTTTCTATGAATCAAGATTTAGAAAAAACGAGTTTATCTGAAGATGAGTTTTGGAAATTAGAAGAAAAAATTTATGATGTATTTAAAAATACGTTAGGTATAAACAACTACCAAATTAAAAGTGTCGAAGCTTTATACACAATTGCTGACTACAGAAGAGAATTCAATGAAAAATATTGTGATAAGGTTGATGTTCTAGTTTGGGGAGAATCAGATATGTTAGTGCCAGAACCTATGTTTATAGTTTTAGATAGTATACATCAATTGCAGTCAAATGAAACACCTAAATACATAGCTACGTTTGCAGGATGTAAAATGTGGGACGAATCTTGGAAAGAATTAGAGCATCCTGAATTTACCGACTTCAGTCACTCAGATTCTAAAGAAGATTGGTGGAGCTTGAATTATGATATGTCTTTGGAAGAAATGAATTCATTCAATGATAAAGTAACAGAGTTAGATGTCAGAGTAGTTCAGCCTCATAAGTTTAACGGATGTGGTTTGGTTATATCTTCTGAAGTAATTAAGTCTGGAGTGAATATTCCAAAAGCAGCTTTTTTTGTGCATGAAGACTCTGCTATGATGTTAATGACTCAAAAGTTATTAGGCGATATACCTCAATATCATTTTAAAAACATCTTAATGGTTCATAACAGAAAGCATAAAGATAAAAGAAATTACATTGCCGGTGAGACAGGTAATACAGTAGGGCAAAAAAGAAATAGCAATAAATGGTATACTGTCGCAAACCAAATGTGTGAGCAAAATATATATAACATGTTCAATCCAAATTATAAATCATTTACCTGGGACGACGTATGGAAATCAATTTAACAGTAGCAATAGATGATGTGCATCCTGATTATGGGTGGGGTATGCCCGGAGATAAATGTATGGAGTATTTAGATTCACTAAACAAAGAATTCGGTACTAAATTTACTTTATTCATACCTTCAAATTATCATGGATATTTTCCATTAAGTAAACATAAAAAATGGGTTGATTGGTTAAAAGGCTTAGGTTATTTTGAATTAGCAGCTCATGGTCATTTTCACGAGACAGGTAATAGAGACCAATGGGGTGAATGTGAGTTTGCAGAAATTTCAACTATTGCAGAATGTAATGAAAGAGTTGGAATGATGTGGGATGAATGGAACCAAGTTGAACATACTCCTATAGGTTGGAGAAACCCAGGTTGGTTAGCACAACCAGAGTGTGTTAAAGTATTAGGTAAGTATTTTAAATATGCAGCTGTTCATTATGAACACAATAGAGGTTTAGAATGGGATTGTAAAATGATATTTGGTGCAGATGGAATTCATGAGACAGATATTAGTTTCCATAATGGAAATAATTTAATGTTTCAATCTCATATTGCTGGAGATTGGAACCAAAATACATGGAATAAAGACAATTATGAACAATTCAGAGAATCTTTGAAATTTATTCACAGCAATTATACAGTGCATAATAAATTTTTAATGGAATTGTAATGAATAGTATATTAATAATTGGCAATGGATATATTGCAGATAACCTTATTTTTTCTACAAAAGATAAATTTAAAGTTACTGTATTTGCTCGAAATAAAAATGTAGAGTATGATAATGTAACATACATTTATGACGCTATTGAAAATATAGATAAGGTGCAAAATCGCTTTGACAATATCTTTATTTTATCAGGAATATCTAGACCTAATAAAGATAACTCATTAAGTGAAGTTATTTATGCCAATGTGTTTCTTGTTTCAAAAATATTAGATTTTGCAAAGAAAAATAATTCAAAAATATTTTATCCAGCTACTTCATTAGCATTGTCAGAGACTACTAGTAGGTTAAATTTTTATTCTTATTCACATACAATTGCTATAGATTTAATTAAACAATCTAAACCCAATTATACGATTTGTTATCTACATAATATTTATGGCAATTTAACTAATTTGCCTAAAAAAAATAAAATGGTTATTGATAATTTTATTGATTGCTATTACAATAAAACAGAAGTGCAGTTAATCAATAACGGATCACAAAGACGTATATTCACTCACATTAAAGATGTCGTTGAATATATGATTTACAGCTTAAATGAATTAAGTAATGAAGTGAATTTAATTAAAACTAGTAAAATGTATTCTATTAAAGAAGTTGCAGATTTATTAGAATTAAATACAAAGGCTGTAGATAGCAGTGCATACTCATTAGAAGATCCTTGCGTTATTCCATATGGAAGTTTAGGAGAATGGAATGAAAGTATTGATTTAAAAGAATGGATTATAAACAAAATAAAAATATGAAAACAATAGCTTATTTCTTCTGGACAGGAGAAGTCAATCAGATGTTTCTGAATAGCATCGAGTCTTATAAAAAATTAAATTGGTTTGACGAATGGTATATACTAACGGATAATGATTCTATACTAGCACATCATCCTGATTTTAAAATTATATATGTGCCTGAAGACTGGACTGATAAACGATTTTATCTTAAAATGAGTGAGTTAAGAAAGATACAGGCAAATGAAGGAGATAGAATAATGGTTTTAGATGGAGATACATTATGTATGAAGCCATTAGATAATTTTTTTATTGAAGGCGCAGATATTGTTTTAACTACTCGTCGTAAAATCGATCAATTTAGAATTAATGCCGGCGTATGGGGCTTTATTAAGAATGAAGCTACGGATGCGTTTTTAAATCATGCAGCTACTACAATAACAAACCCTTCTAATTGGTTGCCATACTATCATTTAAAAGTTAATCATCCATGGGCTCGAGCTAGATCATTGACAAATATAGATTGGCCAGTCGATCAAGATTATTTAGAAATTGTATACAATCACAGAAATGATTTGCTATCACATATTAATATAGATGCTAAAGTAGCTGTGCATGAAAACGGAACCTATAATTTTATTGTATCCAGTGCAGATCATCCTCTTATAAAAGAATTTGACCCATACATAGTACATTTTAAAAACATGTCAAGTGTAAAGTGGAAAGAAGAAAATAATATGAAATACGATTAATTATGAATTTAAAAGATAAAATATCTGTTATGGTCATGACACATATTATTAATGTGTCTTCAGATCCTTATTTAGATAATGAAATGATTATTAAGACTATACGTACATCTCATGATAAAATGAATCTGCAAGGAGTGACTTACTATGTATATATCGATTCATTTTTTAAAGAAAACTATACTGAATACTATAATACCTATGTTAATAATTTATTAGCTAAATTTAATAGCGTGTTATCAGATATTAATATAGTAATAGTTCCTGACGCTCAAATGAGTCAAAAAGGAAATTGGGCTCATATGATTAATAATTGTAATACTCCGTATTTTATATTTTTAGAACATGATTGGGAATTCATAGAAGATATCCCGACAGATGTTATATTGTCAGAAATGGATAAACATGATAATTTTTCATATTTAAGATTTTCTAGATGGCCGGCTGGGCATGCCCAGGAATTGCGATGGGACAAATCAAATGGCGCAATGTATACACGAGAAACTGAAATTGGCATTGATGTAAATTTACCACTAACCAAAGTAGGGTTATATTCAGGAAATCCGCATATTGTTAAAACACAAAAATGTAAAGAATTTTATTTGCCTACATTATTAGCACATTATCCAGATATAAAAGATAGAAACACTTATCTTGAAAAAGAATTTTTAGGTATTATAGTTCGTGATATACAACAAAATGGACAACTTAAGTCTCATGAAAAGTGGGGTACTTTTTTATACGGTACTTGGCCAATATTTGAACCAGTAATTACTCATTTAGGAGATTGGTGTAGAAAATCATAAATTAATTTAAACGCAATACACATGATTAAAATTAAAAATAATAAAAAATATCTAGTTACTGGAGGTACTGGATTTTTAGGTGTTCCATTAGTTAAATATATACTTTCTCAAGGAGGTAACGTAAGAGTGATAGCAAGAGATGAAGGAAAATTAATAACACTCCGAGAGCAGTTTCCTAATATAGAAATTTATACTGGAGATATTGCAGATCCATTTGAAGTGAAGCAAGCAATGCAAGGTATTAATGGAGTATTTCATTTAGCTGCCTCTAAACATGTAGGATTAGCAGAGACTTTTGTTAGAGAAAATGTAAAATCAAACACATTAGGTTCTTTATATATTTTAGAAGAATCTTTAAATCTAAATTTAGATTTTGTGTTAGGAATTTCGACAGACAAAGCAGCTCAAGTTGCTGGGGTATACGGAGCTACTAAATTATTAATGGAACGTTTATTTACTCAGTATGAAAAACTAAATACTAATTGTAAATATAGAATTGTACGTTATGGAAATGTTCTATACTCAACAGGGTCTGTTTTATGTAAGTGGAAAGAATTAATTCAACAAGGAAAAGTAGTAACGGTAACAGAGCCAGAGGCTACAAGATTTTTCTGGACAGTGGATCAAGCTATTGAGTTGATTATAAATTGTATGGAAAATGCCACAGACTCAACACCATACTGCCCGTCAATGAAATCTATGAGTATTAAAAATTTGTTACAGGCAATGATAGAAAAGTA
>Ga0214923_10003180_pt1 | contig 20863 bp, 20 predicted proteins | sample LL1510_MetaG_FD_177993 | JGI IMG/M metagenome (GOLD analysis project Ga0214923, IMG submission 177993) | Freshwater microbial communities from Lake Lanier, Atlanta, Georgia, United States - LL-1510 | ecosystem: Environmental > Aquatic > Freshwater > Lake | place: USA: Georgia | collected...
TTTTATTCTTTTTTTACATTTTTATTCTTTTTTTACATTTTTATTCTTTTTTTACATTTTTATTCTTTTTTTACATTTTTATTCTTTTTTTACATTTTTTGACCGACGGTATTATCCGAACTTTGGCAAGATCGATGCCAGAAAGGTGCCTTCGGCACTGGTGATGCATAAAATCTGCCACAAACTTGATACTTATTTTATCAAATATTTTTTTAATTGTCAAAAAAAAATTGAAATAATAAAAATAATAAAAATAATAAAAATTTTATAAATAAATAATGGAGTTTAATATTGACGAATATTTAAATTCATTACCAGATAATGTCATCACAATCGATGTATCATACAAAAATCTAACATATTTACCAGACTTGTCAAGATTTAAAAATTTACAAAACTTATATTGTGATAATAATCAATTAACATCATTACCCAATTTAAATGAAAATTTACTTACATTGTATTGTTATAATAATCAATTAACATCATTGCCAGTTTTAAATAAAGAATTAAGAAAGTTAGCATGTTGGGACAATCAATTAACATCATTGCCAATTTTAAATAAAAAATTGGCCGCCTTTAGTTGTTCCCATAATCGGTTAACGTTATTACCTATTTTAAACGAAAATTTAATATACTTATACTGTTATGATAATCAGTTGACATTGTTGCCTGTATTAAATGAAAAATTAAAAATATTAAATTGTGAAAATAATCGATTAACGTCATTGCCGGATTTAAACGAAAATTTAAAAACACTTTGTTGTAGCAACAATCAATTAACATCGTTGCCTGTTTTAAATGGGCAATTATCAACATTATATTGTCATAATAATCAATTAACATCATTTCCTGTTTTAAATAAACAAATTTCATTTTTTAAATTTTATGGTAATCCTATACATGATATAATATATGATAAAAATTTTGATATTTTAAAAAAGAATATAAAAACATTGAATAATTTTCGTTATTTATATTATTCTTTAAAATATAAAAAAAAATTTTGGAAAACATATGAACAAATAATAATGAAAAAATATCATCCAAGTTATTTACATGAATTAAAAGATGATGATGATTTAGATAAAATATTGGAAACTTGGTAATCATTTTATTTTTTTTTTATAAAAGTAAAAATAAATTGTTGAATTATCCGAACCTTGGTAAAATTGGACACAATCATCATTATCGAATATTTTTAATTATTTTTTTATATTATCATTCTTTTTTTGGCATTTTTTCGACAATATTATCCAAACCTTGGCAAGATCGATGCCAGAAAGGTGCCAAAGGCACCGGTGTTGCACAAAATCTGCCACAAACTTGATACTTATTTTATTGAATATTTTTAATTCTTTTTTTAATATTTTTTACATTTTCATTCTTTTTTTAATATTTTTTCTTTTTTCATTCTTTTTTTACATTTTTATTCTTTTTTACATTTTTATTCTTTTTTACATTTTCATTCTTTTTTTTAATATTTTTTCTTTTTTCATTCTTTTTTTTAATATTTTTTCTTTTTTTACATTTTCATTCTTTTTTTTGACATTTTCATTCTTTTTTACATTTTCATTCTTTTTTTTAATATTTTTCATTCTTTTTTCATTCTTTTTTTTAATATTTTTCATTCTTTTTTTACATTTTCATTCTTTTTTACATTTTCATTCTTTTTTTACATTTTCATTCTTTTTTACATTTTCATTCTTTTTTTAATATTTTTTCTTTTTTCATTCTTTTTTACATTTTTATTCTTTTTTTGACATTTTCATTCTTTTTTACATTTTCATTCTTTTTTACATTTTCATTCTTTTTTTTAATATTTTTCATTATTTTTTTACATTTTTATTCTTTTTTACATTTTTATTCTTTTTTTTGACATTTTCATTCTTTTTTCACATTTTCATTCTTTTTTTTAATATTTTTCATTTTTTTTTAAATATTTTTCATTCTTTTTTCATTCTTTTTTTGACATTTTTGGTATTTTTGCCAACAATATTATCCGAACCTTGGCAAGATCGATGCCAGAAAGGTGCCTTCGGCACTAGTGTTGCATCAAATTTGCCACAAACTTGATTATTGAACATACAAATTATTTTTTACATTTTCATTCTTTTTTTTACGTTTTCATTTTTTTTTTAATATTTTTTGGCATTTTTTGGCATTTTTGCCAACGATATTATCCGAACCTTGGCAAGATCGATGCCGGAAAGTGCCTTTGGCACTGGTGTTGCATCAAATCTGCCACAAACTTGATACTTGATGTATTCCCAATATTTATTTTACAAGGCATTAATAAATAAATTTTTAATTATATCAAGGAAATAAAATCCGTTTTTTATATATGTATTCGTTATTTTATAATGAATTAAAAAATTATAAACCAAATAAAATAATTTTTACAAAAAAAAATAATGAAAATATTGTCCCACATTATCACATTCCTAAAAAAATAAAGGAATATATAATAAATAATATTAAAAATATTATTCAAACAGAAATAATTATTGACAACCAAAAAATAAATTTTGTTTTTTTTATTGAAAATAAAAATTATTCAGTAAATAAATTTGAAAATTATGTCCAAAATATGTCAATTTGGTTAAAAATAATGAACAAATTATGTAAAAATAATCAATGCAATAGTCTAAATTTGTCAATTTATATTTATTTTACAAAATTAAAAAAAAAATTACCAAATAAAAAAAAAGAAATGATTGATGAATATCATGTAAATGGAGGATATACTGAAACTTGTGCAAAAATTAATAATGAAATTGTTATTTATAGAAGCGAAGAATGGTTCAAAGTATTTATTCATGAAACAATTCATAACCGGTCATTTGATTTTTCAGACAGTTCGGATAATGAATTAAGACCATTTCATCAAAAAATATTAAATTTGTATAAAATTAATTCAAATGTTAATTTATATGAAGCATATACTGAAACATGGGCAAGAATAATTTATATTTTATTAATTTCATTTAATAATCAGTCAAAAATAAATTATATAAATAAAATTGATTCAATGATGAAAAAGGAAGAAAAATATATGGCAACAAATTGTTCAAAAATTATGAAACATTTTGATATCACACCCAATGATTTTTATTCGGGCAAAGCTAAAAATATTTATAAAGAAAATACAAATGTCTTGTCATATTATTTTTTAACTTATATTTTTTTTATAAATAGAGAAAAAATTATTAATTTAGGAATATGTTTTCCAAAAGATGACAAAGAAAAACAATTAAATTATTTAGTCAATATTATTGAATCCAATTTTTTTACAATTAATTATCCAATAATTACAAATAATTATAACAATAGCCTAAAAATGATGTATTATACATAACTGTAATTTGATTTGTCAAAAATCCAAGAATATTGATTAAAATTAGTGTCATCTCGCCAATATAAGTTCCAAACCTTTTTTACAATCATTATTATAGCAATTAAAAATGAAATAATTATTAAAATAATTGATATTTTACTCGGTAATATTCCTTTTTTTTTTATAAAAAGAACAAAAATAATAAATAAACAACAATATATTATTATTTTAAATACTTCTGCATGTGACTGATAATATAAACCATAATATTGATTAATTTGAATTTGTTTATTATTTTTTAATATATCATTTTCTATTTTTAATTTATTTTCTTTAATATTATTCAATTCTTTATTTATTATAATCATTGCCTGATTTTGTTCCTTCAATACTTTGTCCGTATTAAATAATTGATTATTATAAAACAAATATTTATCTTTAATACTTTCATAAAAACGTATTTTCATTTGACCAATCTCTTTTATTTTATCAATTATACTTTGTTTTTCTTCTTCCGGAACTGTAGCCAATTTGTCCATTAATTTTTGTTCATATTCTTGTAATTTATTTATATCATCAATTTCACTCATAATATATATTTACCTTTTTTTATATTCACTCCATGATTTTTCCGGTCTTTTATATTCCGATAATTCTGGATGCTCTTTTTGTATTTTTTCCGCCTTTTTTAATGCTGAATCTATATATATTTCCTTTAATAATGTCCCAAATTCAACCGAACCTTGATATTTATCCATTACTCCTTCTTCTATTTGTTCCAACACATTAATAGCTCTCCATAATATTTCCATGTTAATTTCATCTTTTAATATTTTATTATATATATCTGTGTATTTTTCTGCAAAATAAAAACATTCTGACAAAGATTCCAATTTTAATTCATCCAAATTTGATATTTTTTTTTTCATTTCCAATAATTTATTAATCTGTTCCTTTATCATTTTTGAATTTTTAAATAAACGAATATTTTCTGTGTTATCCTCCATTTTATTTTCACTAACCATTTGTTTTATAAAGTCCATTATACGTATAAAAATATTTTTATTTAACTTGTTTTTTTTGTATTCTATCATTCAAATAATTTTCCATTTCTTTTTCAAAATTATCTTCTTTTTCGTCAATTTTATCTTCTTTTTCATCAATTTTATATTCATTTTCTATTAATGCCAAAATATTTTTTACTTTTTCATTAATTTCTTTTTCATAGTAAATTATTGGTTCAGTATGTTGGTTTTTTAAATATTCAATTATTGAATGAATAAAATAAATAAATAAAAAAGAACAAACTAAATAAATTAAAATTATTTTCAACATTTATATTATTAAATAATTTATTATTTTCATATACACACATATTTCTACAAAACAAGTATCAAGTCTGTGGCAAATTTGATGCAACACCAGTGCCGTAGGCACCTTCTTGGCATCCATTTTGCCAAGAATTGGATAAATGTCGCTGACTAAAAAAATAAAAAAAGAATGAAAAAGAATGAAAAAGAATTAAAAAGGTAAAAAAATATAAAATCAAATTTATTTCCATTTTTCCAATATTTCGTCTAAATTATCATCTTCTTTTAAATTATCTAAATAACTTGGATGATATTTTTTTATTGTTATTTGTTCTATTAATTTCCAAAATCTTTTTTTATATTTTAAACTATAATACAAATAACGAAAATTATTCAATGTTTTAACATTTTTTTTTAATATATCAATATTATCATTATTTATTATATTATATACTAGATTATTTGAATAAGACAAAGATATTATTTTTTCAGGTAAAATAGGCAATGACATTAATCGATTATTTGAACAATATAAATGTCTTAATTTATCATTTAAATTCGGTAATGATGTTAAATTATTATTTGAACAATATAAATATTCTAATTTTTCATTTAAATTCGGTAATGATGTTAAATTATTATTTGAACAATATAAATATTCTAATTTTTCATTTAAATTTGAAAATGATGTTAATTTATTATTACTACAATGTAAATTATCTAATTTTTTGTTTAAAACTGGTAACGATATTAACTGATTATTTTCACAATATAAACTTATTAAATTTTTATTTAAATTCGGCAATAATGTTAATTGATTACCATTACATTGTAAAGATATTAATTTTTTATTAATACTTGGCAATGACGTTAATTGATTATCATTACAATGTAAATATTTTAAATTTTTATTTAAATTCGGCAATGACGTTAATTTATTGTTGTCACAAGCTAATTGTTCTAAATTTACATTTAAATACGGCAATGATCTTAGTTTATTATTATAACAGTATAATTCTTGTAAATTTACATTTAAATTCGGCAATGACATTAATTGGTTGTTACTACAATATAAATATTCTAGTTTTTCATTTAAATTCGGCAACGACGTTAATTGATTATTACTACAAGATAAACATTCTAATTTTTTATTTAAAACTGGCAATGATATTAATTGATTATTTGAACAATATAAATATTCTAAATTTTCATTTAAACTTGGTAATAATATTAATTCATTATTACGACAATCTAACGTTTTTAAATTTTCATTTAAAATAGGTAATGATGTTAATTGATTATTTGAACAATTCAAGACCAGTAAATTTTCATTTAAAATAGGTAATGATGTTAGTTCATTATCATAACAATATAACTGTTTTAATTTTTTATTTAAATTCGGTAACGATGCTAATTTATTATGAGAACAATCTAAGGTTATTAAATTTTCATTTAAATCTGGCAATGACGTTAATTGATTATTAATACAATTCAATATTTGTAAATTTTTAAATCTTGACAAGTCTGGCAAATATTTTAAAGATTTATATGATATATTAATTTCTGTAATATCATCTGGCAATGAATTTATATATTCATCAATATTAAACTCCATTATTTTTTTATATTATTTTATTATTTATTTTATTTCAATTTTTTCACTTAATTAAAATATAAGTTTGTGGTAGATTCTTTCAAGGATCGTTTAAATTATTTTTACTTTTATAAAAAAAATTAAATTTATTTCCATTTTTCCAATATTTCATCTAAATCATCATCTTCTTTTAAATCTTGTAAATAACTTGGATGATATTTTTTTATTGTTATTTGTTCTATTAATTTCCAAAATCTTTTTTTGTATTTTAAACTATAATACAAATAACGAAAATTATTCAATGTTTTAACATTTTTCTTTAATATATCAAAATTATTGTTATTTATTATGTTATATACTGGATTATTTGAACAAGATAAAGATATTATTTTTTCATTTAAATTTGGTAATGATGTTAGTTGATTATTTGGACAATATAACTGTCTTAATTTATCGTTTAATACCGGCAATGATATTAATTGATTACTATCACAATATAAATATTGTAAATTTTCATTTAAATCTGGCAATGATGTTAATTGATTATTTGAACAATGTAAATATTTTAAATTTTTATTTAAAATAGGTAATGATATTAATTGATTGATATCACAACATAAATAATTTAAATTTTCATTTAAAATAGGCAATGATGTTAGTTCATTATCATAACAATATAACTGTTTTAATTTTTTATTTAAATTCGGTAAAGATGCTAATTTATTATGAGAACAATCTAAGGTTATTAAATTTTCATTTAAAAAAGGTAATGATGTAAATTGATTATGACAACAATATAAATATTCTAAATTTTCATTTAAATCTGGCAATAATGTTAATTTATTATGAGAACAATATAAATATTCTAAATTTTCATTTAAATCTGGCAATGATGTTAATTGATTATTTGAACAATGTAAATATTTTAAATGAAAATTTAAAATAGGTAATGATGTTAGTTCATTATCATAACAATATAATTCTTTTAATTTTTTATTTAAACTTGGCAATGATTTTAATTTATTGTCGGAACAACATAAAATTTCTAAATTTTCATTTAAATCTGGCAATGATATTAATTGATTACTAAAACAATTCAAGACCAGTAAATTTTTATTTAAAACGGGCAATGATGTTAATTGATTATTTTGACAATATAATCCTTTTAATTTTTCATTTAAACTTGGTAATGATGTTAATTGATTACCATCACAATATAAATATTCTAAATTTTCATTTAAAACTGGCAATGATGTTAACCAATTACTAAAACAATTTAGGGCCAGTAAATTTTTATTTAAAAAAGGTAATAATGTTAATTGATTATTTTGACAATATAATCCTTTTAATTTTTCATTTAAACTTGGTAATGATGTTAATTGATTACTATCACAATATAAATATTCTAAATTTTCATTTAAAACTGGCAATGATGTTAATTGATTATTAATACAATTCAATATTTGTAAATTTTTAAATCTTGACAAGTCCGGTAAATATGTCAAAGATTTCTCTGATACATCAATTTCTGTTACATCATCTGGTAATGAATTTATATATTCATCAATATTAAACTCCATTATTTTTTTATATTATTTATTATTTATTTTATTTCAATTTTTTTGGTAATATCGGCCTGCTGATAAAAAAATATAAATTATTTTACACATTATTTTGAAAAAGTAATTTATAAAATTTTTTTGAAACAACTGTTCTTTTTGACAGTTTCATATCCCACAATAATTGTGAACAATAAATGGTTTCAATAAATGATCTTTTTAAAGACATATTCTCATTATTATCTATATTTCCATAAATACTTTCAAACTTCGATAAATATCCAATTATATTTTTTGCCGAAAATTCAAATGTTATTTTATCAGAGTATATTTTACCCTTGTTTGTTTTCATATCATATTCATAATTGTATAATTTATTGTATAATATAACTAATTTATCACTAATTATGTTTTTATAATGTTTACGATACAATATATGTCCGTATATTAACATATAATCATACTCAAATTTATTAAAATAAATAAATATATTGTCGGCATAAAATTCAAATATTTTATTATCTCCATAAAATAATTTGCCATATTTTGTTTTATTATCATAATAATAATTAAATACACAATCAAATAATAATACTTTTGTTTCACTGATTATGTTTTTTAAATATTTATACAATACAAAATTTTCATGCATTATCGTATAATTTTTTTTAAAGTAATTTAATAAATCATTATCATTATCAGTTATATTTATTAAAGTAATATTTGTATTATTATTATACGTAAATACAAATGATGTAAAAGGATCACCATATATTTTTACATAAGTAACAATTTTACCACATAAAGATATATTCTCCATTTTTTTTACATTATTTACAAAAAAATAAATCAATTTTTGTAAAAAAATGGATATTAAAAATATAATTGTATTAAAATAATAATGGTTGTATTTTGTATCGGAGAATATAATGGAGAAAACATTAATGAATTTAATAATTATCCATATCCATTGAGTGATTTTCAAAAATACGGAATTGAAGGAATAATAAAAGGAAATAATGTTTTGGTAACTGCACATACTAGTTCAGGAAAAACAACCATTGCAATGGCAGGCATCCAACATTTTATTAATAAAGGAAAAAAGGTTATTTATACATCACCAATAAAGGCATTATCAAATCAAAAATTTCATGAATTATCAAACAAATATCCCAATATATCATTTGGATTATTAACTGGTGATATTAAACATTGTTATTGTGCAGATACAATAATATGCACCACTGAGATATTATTAAATAAATTAAGAAATAAAGATATTGAATCAGCAAATATACTTCCATTGGATATTGAAAAAGAAGTTGGTTGTATTATATTTGATGAAGTTCATTATATAAATGATGAAGACCGAGGTAAAATTTGGGAAGAAAGTCTTTTATTATTGCCAAAAAATATTCAAATAATAATGTTATCGGCAACATTGGACAAACCAGAAATATTTGGTAATTGGATTGAAAAAATACATCCAGAAAGAAAAGTATGGCTTATTCCGACGGACAAAAGAATTGTCCCATTGACACATTATTTATTTATAACATGCAATAATGGAAGAATTAAATTAATTAAAAATGAGGAAATATCAAAAAAAGTAAAAAAACAAGTAAATACATTGACTGAAATTAAATCATCAGATGGAAAATTTAATGAAAGTGAATTTCATAATATAAAAAAAACAATCGATTTAATTCAAAATGATAAAATGGCACCAACATTTGCCATTAATAAATGTGTCGAATATTTAAATCAAAATGATATGTTACCAGCCATATTTTTTGTATTTTCAAAAAAGAAAATTGAATTATTTGCAAAAAAAATGAATGTAGTTGTTTTAGAAGACGATTCAAAAGTTCGTTATTTAGTTAAAAATGAATGTGAATCAATATTAAAAAATAAATTCCAAAATTATAAAGAATATACTCAATTACCAGAATACGAATTTTTGATTTCTCTATTAGAAAAAGGCGTCGGAATTCATCATGCCGGATTATTACCAGTTTTTAGAGAATTAATCGAAATTTTATTCGAAAAAGGATATATTAAAGTATTATTTGCCACAGAAACATTGGCAGTTGGAATTAATTTTGCAATAAAAACATGTGTATTTACTTCTATTGAAAAACATGACGGAAAAGAATGCAGATATTTATTACCACACGAGTATAATCAAATATCAGGAAGAAGTGGAAGAAGAAATATTGATACAAAAGGAAATGTTATTCATTTAGTTAATTTATATAGAAAAATTGAATTAAATGAATTTAAAAAAATGTTGGAAGGAAATCCACAAAAATTAATTAGTAAATTTAAATTATCTGTTCAATCTGTTTTGTTTGAAACAGAAAATTTGGCAGAAAAAAGTATGATTTGTTATGAAATAGACAAGGAATTGGAAAAAATACTTTTTGATATTAACACATTGGAACAAAAAATAATGCAAATTCCCCAAAAATCAAAAGAATTGGCCGACTATGAAAATTTGGAATTGGAAATGAAAAAATCAAAAAATAAAAATAAACAAAAGGAATTAAAATATCAAATGGAATTAATAAAAAAACAAAAAGGAAGACACTTGGATGAAGAAATACAAAAACAACAAGAATATTTATATTTAAAATGCGATATTTGTGATTTAAAAAAGGAATATGAATTTATTGAAAATTATAATTCAAGAATTTATAATAATATGCGCTCCATGTTATCCGATTTTATCAATTCTCCAAAAAATAAATTGACAATCTTTTTTAAAGAAGTTCCATGTCTCGTATTTTCTGACCTTATTTATGAAAATATTTTTGATAATTTAACAAAAATTCAAATAATTCAATTACTGTCTTGTTTTACACAAATAAAAGTATCTGACGATATTAAAACCATTATCCCTCCAAAATTTCTAAATATTATCCAACAAAAGACTGAATTTTGGAAAATAAAAGAATTTGACTATGGTGTTAATACTGGAGAATATTATGAAATTCATTTTGATTTAATAAACGAAATTGAATATTGGGCAACAAATTGTAATGACGAAATATCATGTAATCAGTTTTTATTGAAAATACAAACCGAAAAAAATATTTATAATGGGGATTTTGTAAAAGCAGTGTTGAAAATTAATAATTGTATTGAAGAAATTAAAAATTGTTGCGAATTTATCGGTAATTTAATGGTTTTAGAAAAAATAAATGATATTCCAAATATGTTATTAAAACATATTGTCAATAATCAATCATTATATATATAATTTTCGGTGAATGTTTCAAAATCACAAGGAAATATCACTCCTTGCTCATGTTGTTCTAATGTTATTTTTTTCATTATATTTCCTTTTTTGTTTATCGCATCCAATAATTTTTTTTCACTTATTGATCTGTCATTATTACTATTCAAATAACACACAAATAAATTTGTATCCGATTTTGTATCCAATGAACGCAAAAATCTATGACTTAATTGATATAAATCAATTGTCCCATATGACGGACTAACAAAACACGTTCTTGGCATATTGCCAAATTTATCGTCCAAATCAATTCCACTATTTATTACTTTTATATTTCCAATTAATAATCTAAAATCTGTTGTATTATCTTGAAATTTTTTTAGAATTATGGTTCTTTCTTTTGTAGTTTTTGAACCATTTAATACCAATGGACTATAATCACTTAATTGTTTTTCCAAATCAATTATTGTTTCACTAAAATTACATGAAACAACAATTTTTTTATTCGGATTTTTATCAAATTCATCCTTTATTAAACGAACAAATAATGGTATTTTTGATGTTTCAACTATTAATAACCCTTTTGTTAATATATTCATTTGATTTCTTTGATTTCTTTGATTTCCATTTTCAATATTTGGATTCAAATAATTATTCAATAAATTTAATCCCTTGTCCAATAATATTTTTTGTTCTTTTGAACAATTATAAAATCCATTATACTTATTTATCTTATATTTTGATGGAATTATCAACATTGAACTTGAATAATTCGGCTTTATTTCATCCAAAAATAATTCAAAACATTTTTTATTTAATCTTATTACATTCAAATGATGATTCTCTTCTATATATAATTCCTTTTTTATTGGACATTTTATACAAAAATTAACAATTTCATCCATTCCTTCCCAAATCATACGCATTTGTTGTGTTTGTCTAAAATATCCAATATCAAATGATGCCAATCTTTCCGATTTCATTACATTTATCGTCTTAAAAAATTGAACCACTTGACTATTTTTATCCATTGGACTTCCAGATAATAATAATACTCTTGATGTTTTTGTTTTTTCTTTTATATATTTTATCATTTCATGACATACATCTTTTTGCAATGAGTCATTTTTTATATTTTGAAACTCATCAATGATTAATAATAAACCACTTTTTGCCAAATTTTTAAATACCGGACTCACTGAATATATTACTTTATCATCATAATCATTTCTTATTATTAATCCACAATTTGGACTATTATTTTTAGTTCCAATTAATGATTTATATGTCAAATTTGTCATATTTGGTATTTCATAATCTTTTTTTAATTCAATCCATTTTACATTTACTGATGTTGGAGATATTGTTAATATATTTGTATATTTGTCATTTTCTAAATAAATAAATGTTGATACATATGTTTTTCCTGTCCCTAATGGCGATAAATCAATCGCAAAATAAGAATTTTTTAATATTTCAATTAATTTATTTGCATGTGTTATTTGATAATCATGCAATATTACTTGTCTATTTATCTCTTTTTTTTCATATTCCACAATTTCTTCCTCCTTTTCTTCCTCTTTTTCCTTTTTTAAAGGAATAAAATATAATTTTTTTGATATCGTATTATTCCCATAATCATTATGAATCGAATAAAAACTCTCATTACATAATTTTATTAATTCTATACATGATTCACAAATATCTCTAAAATCTGTTTCATTATTCAATAATTTATTATATGTTTCAGACTGTAAATCATCTATATGTTGTAAATATATTGTGTATATATTTGAATACATTATATTCAATTGATTTGTTTTATAATTTATAAATAACTGATTTTTCCATTGTGTCTCATTTATTTTTCCTTCAAAATAATTAATTAATAAATCATCATACCTATTTACCGTATTTTGAGATATTTTTTCCTCATTATATGTTGTTTTTTTTATTTGACGAATTGTTTTGGGTATTTCATACAAATACCACTTCAAATTAAACGGCAATTCCCATTCATCAATTATATCCCTCGGTATTCTATCATCGTCCAACGATAATACACAATCATTATTTATAATGTTGTTTCTTGTATTTATTCTTTCCAAATGATGATATCCATTTATACTTGTTATTGTCAACGTTGACCAATTAAAATGTGTGCCACAATATGTGCAAAACATATGATTACATCCCATTGTTTTATGAATTGGTGTTTTACATTTTGGACATGGCTTTGAATTATTCATTATATCATTCAATGACTCTAATATGTTTTTATCACATTCGTGATTTTCATTTTTTATTTCCTTACATTTTATACATACAGTTGTATTACATGAAATACATTTTTCATTTGTATTTACATATCCACGACAATCATTCATTGGACATGGAAAATTTATATTTACAATATTATCACCAATTACTGGTTTTTTTGGAAATATTTGTCTTAATCCATATCTACTTTGTGATTTTATAAATTCACATTCTTTTTTCCATTTTATTAATGGCTCAATGTCTTTTAATCTTTCATTTTCTTTAATCAATAATTCATTCACTATATTCGGTTTAACCACTTTGTCAATAAATGTTTTTCCCAATATACTCGCAATATAATTGTTTGTAAACTGAATATGACAGCTCATACATTCCGATTTTGCATACCTAAATTGACATTTTGAACATACCTTGAAATTACATGATGGACAATCCACAACCTTGTTTTTTTTATTTATTTTGTATTCTTCAACACAAATCAAACATTCAAACATCATATATTACACTTTATTTTATATTTTATTTCAATTTTTTTATGCAAATAAAAAACCAACTATTATTAATGTCGCAATTTTATTCATACCCAATGCTATTATTATATGAATTATTGTATGTTTAATATGTAATGTATATAATGGGGCTGTCAAATATACCGGTAAAATATATTGTTCAATTTGAGTTTTTCCATATCTTATACTTTTTAATAATAACCACTTATTAAATGAATACCATTTTTCATTTTTTTTTTTAATAAATATATTTCGTTCATAAATATATCTTAGACATTTATCAATCCAAATATAATCATCATTATTTAAATTTTTAAACTCATTTTCATATACTAAAAAGAAAAAATGAATCTTATCCTGAATATTCATTTTTTTCTTACATTTGTTTTCAATTAAATTTATTGTATAATGTATCAGATAAATATTATTATAATAATAGTTATTTAATGATATACTTTTAAATAATTCTTTTGATTCATTTATTAAACTATTTTTTATTTTATTATATTTTATTATATTCAACATATATTTCACCAATTTTATATCCTTCGTCAATCCATTCTTTTCTTTTTTCCGACTCTGTTATCATTATATAAAATAAATCCATTGTCATATTTTTTGCCGGTATTCTTATCTCATTTTTTATTTTTATTTCCTTTTCTTTTGTTTTTTCAAACAATAATTTTATAAACAAATTTAAATTATAATCAATTATATTTGTTTTATTATTTATATTTTCTATTTTTATTTCATATTCATTCTTTATTCCCAATATTTTATCAATGTCTATTTCTTCTTTTTCTAATAAATAATTCAATGGATAATTTGCAAATAATCCTCCATCTATAAAACAACATTCATCAATTATTACCGGCTCAAATAAATTCGGAATCGAACATGACATTGTTATTGCATCAATAACCGATAATTTTGGATAATTTTTATACGACAAATCAGTCGTTTTAAATGAATTACATTCAAATACAACAAAATGAATTTCAATCGGATATTTATTATAAAATTCTTCCAATGATATATCCAACGGAATATTTAACCCATTAAATAATGGCGCAAATATTATTTTAATCAATTCTTTATTAAATATTCCCTTTTTTTCATAAAAATTTAAAATATTATTCAATTCTATTTTTATCGTATTTATCCATGGCCTATCAACTATATAATTATTAATTATATTATCATCATATTCTAAACAATATATTACACTTATCATTGTTCCTGCCGATGTCGCATATATTTTTTTTATATTTTCTATATACCTTACTTTTTTTAAATATTCAACAACACCCAATGTTATTAATGATGTTGGTCCTCCACCAGATATAACTAATGTATCTATCATTACAATCCATTTTATAAAAAAATAATATTTTTTTCATAAAATTAAAAAGATGAAAATGGCGAACTTGAAAATTGATTCGCCGATGGTAAATCAAAATTTTCTTGCAATGCCAATTGCTGTGGATTCATTGATTGACCTACCAAAGTCGGATTCGATGGAATACTACTTATCGGAGTTGCACCAATTACCTGTTTTTTTGAATCCTTTTTATCCTCCATTCCCTCTTTTCCATTTATTTTATCCATCACTCTTTCAAACAATATATTTATTTTTTCACCCAATTTCGTTTGCAAACTTGATACAATTATTAATACTGCCAATATTATATTTACTGCACTAAATTCAACATAATCTATTCCACTATATGTCGGAATAAATGTTATTATTCTATGTATGTAAAATATTCCCACAAACATTACCGTTATCTGAAATATTATTTCACCCAATAATTCAATACTACTTTTTTCATCATTCGCTTCCGGAATAAAACGTTGAATCAACTTATTTAAAAATAAAATTGGCAATAATCCTAATATCGAATATTGTATTATATTTGATAATTCCTCCTTAGTATGTGAATCAAATAAAAACACATGATTTATAAATGATTTTCTTCCAATATCACCTTCATTCATATATATTCTTTAAGAAAATTATAAATGTTAAAATATATGAATTTAAAAAGTAAATTATTAAAAGATTATAATAATGAACTTGACAACATTATTGACACCCAACATAATACCATCCAATCAATAACCAATTATTATAAAAGAACAAATCCAAAATCAAACCCATATTTGGGCAAAAATATTCAATTAAAAAACGGTATCATCGGATACGTTACCAATAAAGGAGTCTTTAAATGGTATAATAATAATAGTAACGATTTTTTAGGCAAAAATGGATGCCCAAAAGAAATTATTCAAGTCGATATTACTACCAATCTTTATGATACTCCCGGATCATTTATACCCACCATTCCACCATTATTAGTCGGCACCCCAATGATTACCGGACAATCCTGTGGATTTGAAGGAACTAATGTTATTTTATCTTACCCAAGTAATAATACATCCTTTATTGGCTGTTTTAATGATAACAAAAATAGAACCATGGAATTACAATCAAATTCAAGCAACTCCTTTACATTTGACTCATGTAGAGATTTAGCCATACAAACCAATTCAAAATATTTTGGATTGCAAAATTATTCCGGAACAACCGCACAATGTGGACTAAGTAATGATCTTTCAAATATTCAACAATATGGACAAGTTTCCGATTATACTACCACCATTCTTTGGCAAAGTAACACTTCTGAACCCAATTCAACCATGAAATTAGATGTCGGTGGCAATATTATTATTTTTAGTATGGATGGAAATATTGTCAAAACAATTGAAACTGGTGATTCCATTAATTGTAAAAATGGTGCCATTATTAGCAATATCAATGCTACATGGGGCGCTAATTGCCCCGGTGCTGAAATCGGAAATGCCACTAATTCCATCAATTCAATCATTAACAATACTTCAAGTTATAATTATATTATTGGAGATAATTATAATGGCTCATCTCCTGATACGTCTGGGGTTTGTGCAAAAAATTTTGACGCCTATTACACTTGTGGCAATATTAATAAAACTGGACATGTCCCCGGCGAATCTTTTGGACAAAATTTTGTTTTTGATTGTAGTCAAGAAATAGATTCATGTATTTGTAACTTGATTTTACAAGACGATGGCAATATGTGTATTTATAAAAAAAAATCAGACACTCTTGTTTGGTCTTCAAACACCGTTGCCTCTGATCCAAATCCTAATTGGATTTCGTCCTTGGGAAAAAATGGAATTAATTATATTACATCAAATTACGGACTTAATACAAATGAATGGATCGGTTCAAAAGACGGTTCATTAAAACTAATAATGGAATCAAACGGAAATTTAGTTCTTTATACTTCTACAAAATCAACATCTTGTAATAAAAAAAGTGACGGAAATATTTATGGCGGTCCATGGGTTAATGCAGTCTATGAAATATCCGATGACTCACAAAAAGATTTAGGAAAAATCGGTTATGTTGATAATGACGCTAATTTACATATTTATCCTAATTCTCTTTTAAAAAATGGAAAAGATTATCAACAATACCCTGGATTTGATTCTGTCGGTAATGATATTTATTCTATTCAAAATACAACCATTAATCAATGTCAAGATTTATGTGACGATAATGAAGACTGTTTTGCATTTGTCGTTGATACCGCAAATAACTGTTATCTTAAAAATAATCAAGCTACCTCAAAACAATCCAATAATTTAACCAATCTTTTTGTAAAAAAAAAAGAAATTATCAATTCTAATTCATGTCCTAAATCATATAATCCAATTGATTCAACTTTATGGAATAATTATAATTTATCAAGTGATATGACCGAAAATACTCCCTGTGGAATAAATTCTGAAATTCCTCCACCTAATTACTCTAATTTAAATCAATTATCATCAACTATTTATTCAAATACAAACAATATTAAACAAAAAATTAATAATTTACAAACACAATTTGATAAAGAAGGAATGACAAATATGTTGAATGAATCAAAATTATTTGTTGAATCCGAACATTATAAATATATTTTATTTACCGTCACCAGTATTTTATTAGGCATCATCACCATCAATGGAATTTAATTTGTCAATTACTTTTGATGGACTATAAATCCTTTCAGTTAATTCCTTCCATACATGTGTCCTGAAATATTCCTTGTGATTTTCGTATTCTTTTACATGCCAAAAATATAATATCTTGCATTCTTTACTTATAACACGTTTGCCAGAACTACCAAAAATATTACCACCAAAACTATTATAATTTGATGTTATTGATTTTGTTATTGAATTATGTGTAATATATTCGTGACAAAATACTAACCCATCATAATTTACATATTCAGAATCAAATAGTATCATATCATTTTTTTCTCCTTTTTCAACAATCTCAAAACCCATATTATAAAATATTGTTCTATATTGATAATATTTATTAAATCTTATATATCTTGTTTGTAATTCATTATTATCTATTTGTAATAATGCAATAAATGTTTCATTTATTTTTGTATCATATATAATATATTTTTTATCTATTGTCATTTCATATCTCATATTTTTAATTATTTATTTACCTTTTAATATTTCAATTTTTTTATAATAAAATGGATTTATTTTTTTAATTAAAGTAAAATAAAAATGAATAATTTAATTGATGACATAAAAAAATTGATGGATAATGAAAAAGAATATATCGATTTTTGCAAAAAAAAATATGAAAAAGTAAAATATTGTGATAAAAATATATTACTAAATAATCAATTACCCACCATTTATTTGGGACAACATGATTGTCTTTTTGATTATTTAATTTATGTAAAATATTTTGGACATTTATCCATTTTTATTGAAGAAGATGATGATGTTTCACAAAATCATATTACTCCTTATTTAATTTCTACCATAAATTATAATTCTTTATTCGTAATGTCAAAAAGATATAAAAAAATAATTGATACTGATAAATATATTGTTGATTATTCTCCCATCACTATTTATGTTTCCAATCATCAATTTAAATTATTTACCCTTGAAATAAAAATATTTGATTATGATTGTTTATCATTATGCGTAAATAATTTAACTAAAACTATATTTTATAACAAAAATAAACAATCCGTTTATGATGTCGTTACAAAATATTGCTCTTTTAACATGGCCGAATACGAAGACTTTGCATTGCGAAAATTATATTCTCTTTTGCAAAAAAGAAACAATTCTATTTATTATTATATGAATAAATAAACGCATTAATGTTTTTTTTAATATTTTTTTTTATATAGTATATATGACAACTGATAAATGGGGGCCAGTTACATGGATTTTAATACATGTTTTAGCTCAAAGAGTTCATCCATCTTCATTACATGAATTATTTAATTTAATAAAATCCCTTGTTTCAAATTTACCTTGCCCATTATGTTCTGATGATAGTAAAAAATTTTTATCCAAAATTAATACTTTGGGAATAAAAGAACCAATGCATTTACAAGATATTTATTTTCTTTTTCATAATATTGTTAATAAAAAAAAAAATAAACCAATATTTGAAAAAAATAAATTAAACAATTATAATAATATTTATATTATTCCAGTCTATAAACATTTTATTAAAGTTTATAATTCAAATGGCAATATCAAACTTTTACAAGACAATTTTCAAAGAGATATCGTCAAAAAAAATCTAAATACTTATATCCGAAAATATATTTCTCTTTTTATTATTCCCAAAATTAATTCATCAGAATTAAAAGATAAACCTTCCGAAAATGAAAATTCCGAAAATCAAGATTCCAAATAATATTTATATTCCAGTTATATATCTCATTTGTTGTAAATATTCATCATTTTCTTTATGTATTTTACGTTTATATTGATGTTCATCATAATCATAATACATTTGACATTTACATGAAAAATCAATAATTACTAAATTTTTATATCCTTTTTCCTCTATTAGATCAAACAATTCCCATGAATTAATTGTCGGCCTAAAATACCCTAATAATAATTCATTTTCTTTTAAATTTCCTCCTTTTTCATATAATACATGAATATTGGACGTATAATAAAAATCTTCAAAAAATGAGATTGTATTTGAATTCCCAATAAAACAATTTTGTGATTGATTATTATCTAATGATTCAAAAAATACAAATGGATTTTGTTTGTTCAAAAACATTGAATCACAATCTTTTAATAATTCTTTAATCTCCTTGATTTGTGATAACATTATACTTAGTCTTTTTCCAAATATATTTTTATCTACCGTATTATTAACTAAATTTTTTATTGAATTAATTATACTTTGTCTACGATATCCCGATCTTGGTAAATATGATAAACCATTATTGATAAAATTAATAATATTTACAAAATTAAATTCAAAATTATAAAATTTTCGTGGAATTATCTCATTATTTTCGTTTTTATAAGATTTAATTGAACCATGACAAAATATTAACAAATAAATAATTGATTCATCATTATTAATATATTTTATATCATTTAATTCAATCGGAATTTTATGTCCAAATTTTTTATAATATTCTTTTCTTTTTTCTTTTTCTTTTTCCTTTTCTTTTTTATCCAAATAATTAATTAAATCCGAATTATCTTCATTTATGTCGAATTCTGAATGTTTTAATTGTTTTTTATTTACATTTACATTTCCATAATATCCAAACATTTTTATTTTTTTTTATTAATAACATAAAATTAAATCAATTTTTTTTATTCTATAAACAAAAAAAAATAAAATAATAAATAAAATAAAATAAAATAAATAAAAATAAAATAAAATAAATAAAAATAAAATAAAATAAATAAAAATAAAATAAATAAAAATAAAATAAAAAAAATAAAATAATAAAAAAAATAAAATAAATAAAATAAATAAAAATAAAATAAAATAAATAAAAATAAATAAAAATAAAATAAAATAAATAAAAATAAAATAATAAATAAAATAAAATAAATAAAAATAAAATAAATAAAAATAAAATAAATAATAAAATAAAATAAATAAAAATAAAATAATAAATAAAATAAA
>Ga0214923_10003181_pt1 | contig 20860 bp, 22 predicted proteins | sample LL1510_MetaG_FD_177993 | JGI IMG/M metagenome (GOLD analysis project Ga0214923, IMG submission 177993) | Freshwater microbial communities from Lake Lanier, Atlanta, Georgia, United States - LL-1510 | ecosystem: Environmental > Aquatic > Freshwater > Lake | place: USA: Georgia | collected...
GAGCATCCACGCGGCGATGGCCACGACGGTGAGGGATGCGCCCACCCACGCCGCAACGCGCCGCCCCCGCCTCGATTGTGCCGAGTTGCCGTAGCGGTCAGCCAGCGAGGGAGACTCGGACACGACGGCTCCTCACGAAAGACGGTTAAGCTGGGATGACGGTCGGCTCGACGCCACCGCCACGTTCTAAGAATAAAGCCCCTGCCCTGATGAAAGGTCGCACTCGTGCTCTACGCCGAAACGACGATCGATCCCCAGCTCGTCACACCCGGTCCGCTCGGCTTTGCCGCCATCGTGTTTGTTGCCGTGGCCACGACCCTGCTCGTGTTCGACATGGTCCGACGGGTGCGACGCCAGCGCATACTCGCTCAGGTCGAGGCGAAGCTCGACGCCGAAGAGGCAGCCACAAAAACGACGAAATAGTCGGCGCTACCCGTTGTAAACGGGATGCAGACAAATGAGAAGAATTGCGCTCCAGTGGCAGAGGAACGCGAGCACCGTTAGCGTGTGAAAAATCTCGTGAAAGCCGAACGTGCCGGGAATCGGATTGGGCTTTTTGAGACCGTAGACAACGGCTCCGACGGTATAGAGCAGTCCACCGACGACAACGAGCACCATCATGGCGAGGTTGGCGGCGAGCAGGTCGCCGATATACATGACGGCCGCCCAGCCGAGGGCGAGATACAGGATGACGTACAACCAGCGTGGCGCGTTGATCCAGAACACGCGGAATCCGATGCCGAGCAGGGTGCCGCCCCAGACGAGCGCGAGCAGAAGCAGGCCCTTGCTCGAGGGAAGGGCGAGTAAGGCTAGCGGTGTGTATGTGCCCGCGATCAGCAAAAAGATGTTGGCGTGATCGATTCGCTTGAGTATGACGCGCGTGCGTTCTTTCCAGTTGAAGCGGTGGTAGAGCGCCGAGTTGCCAAACAGCAGCATGGATGTTGCCATGAACACCGCCGCCCCGAGCTTGGCAGTGAGACCGTCGGCGAGCACGATCAGCACGATGCCGCCGGCGATGGCGATGGGGAACGTGCCGACGTGAATCCAGCCTCGCCAGCTCGGTTTCAGCTCAGCGGGGGTCAGCGTCTCCGACGCATCGAGCAGTGGCAGCGCATCCATGGTCACACCCTAACCCGTCGTGCTGACCGTCCTCCGCGAAAGCCTGCCGGGTCGACTAACCTGTAGCACGTGAGGACGGAAGATTTGCACGCACCCGGGCTGCTCTACCGTCTCTACCAAAAGCGACTCCGGCACGGTTTGACTCCGGATGTGCTACCACACCACATCGGCATGATTGTCGATGGCAACCGACGTTGGGCGCGCGAGCGTCTGCTCGAGAGCGAGTCGCACGGGCATCGCGCGGGTGCCGCGAAAGTGCCCGAGTTTCTCGTGTGGTGCGATCAGTTGGGTATCAGCATGGTCACGCTGTACCTGTTGTCGACGGACAATCTCACCGGTCGGGCATCCACGGAACTGGACGAACTTTTTGAGATTATTGGCGACCTTGCCGAACGGCTGGCGACCTACCCGAACTGGAAGATCAAGCACGTGGGGTCAGACGAGGGATTGCCGACGTCGCTGCTGACCCGCATCTTGGGCGCCGAAGAGAAGACCGCGAACAACACGGGACTGCACGTGAACTTGGCGATCGGCTATGGCGGGCGGGCGGAAATCGCCGACGCGGTGCGCAGCATCATCGCTGAGCATCAGAGCAAAGGGGGATCCCTCGACGACCTCGCCGAGAAACTCACCCCCGAACTCATCAGCAGTCACCTCTACACGGGTGGACTGCCGGACCCCGACCTCGTGATTCGCACCTCGGGAGAACAGCGGCTCTCCGACTTCATGTTGTGGCAGAGCGCACACAGCGAGTTTTACTTTGTGGAGGCGCTGTACCCCGACTTGCGCGAGGTCGATTTCTTGCGTGCACTACGTGATTACGCGCAGCGAGAGCGACGCTTCGGGGGCTAATCCCGTCCCGTCGCGCCAGGCGGTAAACGATGTGTGACTTCGGGCGTGTCGCTCCCGAGCTCACGGCCGGTCATGCGTAGTTTGGCGGCATGACCACTCCGCGCGAGAGTGCCGCGAAGACGCGTTCTTCCTCCGGCCGCCAGAACTCATCCGCCACCCGCCAAACCGAGCGTACCTACGTGTTAGATACCTCGGTTTTGTTGTCTGACCCGCAAGCCATTTTTCGGTTCGCCGAACATGCGGTGGTCATCCCGGTGGTGGTGATTAGCGAGCTGGAGAAGAAACGCCACGACCCCGAGATTGGGTATTTTGCGCGCCAGGCGTTGCGTCTGCTCGATGATCTGCGGGTCAAGCACGAACGACTCGACTTTCCTCTTCCCATCGGCGATGGCGGCTCGCTTCGCGTGGAACTGAATCACTCGAATCAGGCGGTGCTGCCCTCGGGTCTGCAGCTCGGCGACAACGACTCGCGCATCCTCGCCGTGGCGATGAACCTCGCGAACGACGGCTTGGCCGTGACGGTCGTGTCGAAAGACCTGCCGATGCGCGTCAAGGCGTCGTCCATCGGACTCTCGGCGGAGGAATACCGCGCCGAGCAGGCTGTCGATTCGGGGTGGACGGGCGTTGCCGAACTCACGCTCGGGTCAGATGACATCGCCGACCTCTATGAGCACGAGAAGCTGCGTTCGCGCGCGGTCGTCGACATTCCGCTGAACACGGGTCTGGTCATCCATTCGGATCGCGGTTCGGCGCTGGCGCGGGTGACCGGCTCGGGCGAACTGAGTCTCGTGCGCGGCGACCGTGATGTCTTTGGTTTGCACGGTCGGTCGGCCGAGCAGCGCCTCGCGATTGATCTTCTGCTCAACCAAGAAATTGGCATCGTGTCACTCGGTGGTCGCGCCGGCACGGGCAAGTCGGCACTCGCGCTGTGTGCGGGTCTCGAAATGGTACTCGAGCGACAGCAGCACAAGAAGATTGTGGTCTTCCGTCCGTTGTACGCTGTGGGCGGCCAAGAGCTCGGTTACCTACCGGGAGACCAGGGCGAAAAAATGAATCCGTGGGGTCAGGCGGTGTTCGACACGCTCGGCGCGCTGGTGTCGGGCAACGTGCTCGACGAAGTTGTTGAACGCGGGATGCTCGAAGTCTTGCCACTCACTCACATCCGAGGTCGCTCGTTGCACGACTCGTTCGTGATCGTCGATGAGGCACAGTCGCTCGAGCGCAACGTGCTGTTGACCGTGCTCAGCCGCATCGGTCAGAACTCGCGGGTTGTGCTCACACACGACGTGGCGCAGCGCGACAACCTGCGCGTCGGGCGCCACGACGGTGTGGCGAGCGTGATCGAAAGCTTGAAGGGTCAGTCGCTCTTCGGACACGTGACGCTGACGCGGTCTGAGCGGTCGGCCATTGCGGCGCTGGTCACCGACCTGCTCGAGGTCAACGAGCTCGCCTAGTCGCGCGCGAGCCGAAGGATTTCGTCGGCGAGGTCGCGGCGCAGAGTGTCGAGACGCTGGTCGCGCTCTTCGGGCGTGAGATACGGATCGGGGTGCACGCTGCGCGTGGCAATTTCCCGAATCGCCGTTTGCACTTCTTCCCTGGTGCGCTCGAGGCACCCCTCCGCCTCCGAGGCGAGGTACTCGTCATCGGAGGCCAGTTCGACGAGTCGCTCGGCAACGGCGAGCAAGACGGCCCGCCGGTTTTTGAGGTGTTTGACGTCGACGGCACGAAAATCTTGACCGTCGCGCCCTCGCCCACCTCTACCCGACGCGATTTTGATTTCGGTTCTCAGCCATTCGGCATCGGCCAGTTTCTCGTCACGTAGCAGGAGCAACTCGTCGCTGACTGCCTGAGTGAACCACGCTGGCGTGGGCGTATCTTTCTCGCGCAGCATGAGGATGACCGCCTTATTCGTCACCGCCAGGCGCACGGCCACGGTGCTCAACATGATGACTTCGTCGGTCGCCTCTTGTTCGCTCGACTCTTCGCCAATGAGTCTCAAGCGATTGAGAATGTCTCGCATCGACTTCATGCGTCACCTCACATAACCGTTAGGGATGCGTCATCGACATGACGTCGAGAGCGTTGTCGAGTTGCACCAACGTGAGTTTGTCGTCATCAACGTAGCCGAGTTCGATGACGGATTCGCGAATTGTTTTGCCGGTCGCCACCGCGTGCTTGGCTATCTTGGCCGCAGCTTCGTAGCCGAGGAATTTGTTGAGTGGCGTCACAATCGACGGACTCGACTCGGCTTGCGCGCGAGCCCGTTCGAGGTTCGCTTCGAGGCCGTCAATTGTCTTGTCGGCAAGCACTCGAGCCGAGTTGGCGAGTAGGCGAATGGACTCGAGGTTGGCGTTGGCCATGACCGGTATCGCGACGTTCAACTCGAATATCCCGGATGCCCCGGCCCAGGCCACGGTCGCGTCGTTTCCGATCACGCGAGCACACACCATGAGCACGGCCTCAGGAATCACCGGGTTTACCTTGCCCGGCATGATGGACGACCCAGGTTGCAGGTCGGGGATGTGCAGTTCGCCCAAGCCCGTGTTGGGCCCCGAGCCCATCCACCGCAGGTCGTTACAGATTTTGGTGAGTGAGACGGCGATTGTGCGCAACGCGCCCGACACTTCCACGAGTCCGTCACGGTTGGCTTGTGCTTCGAAGTGGTCGCGCGCCTCGGTGATCGGCAGCCCGGTTTCGGCAGCGAGCAAGGCGATGACTTTTTGCGGGAAACCGGCAGGGGTGTTGATTCCCGTTCCGACGGCGGTACCGCCGAGGGGAACTTCGGCCACGCGCGGAAGTGCGGAGCGAATGCGCTCGACGCCGTAGCGAACTTGGGCGGCGTATCCACCGAATTCTTGACCGAGGGTGACCGGGGTGGCGTCCATCAGATGTGTGCGCCCGGCCTTGACGGCGGTTGCCCAGAGTCGCGCCTTGACGTCGAGCGCGGTGGCAAGGTGCTCCAGTGCGGGTATCAGGTTGCGAATGAGTGCGCCCGTCACGGCGACGTGCACCGAGGTGGGGAACACATCGTTGGAGGACTGTGACGCGTTCACGTGATCGTTGGCGTGCACAAGGCGCCCGAGCGAACGACTGGCGAGCGTGGCAAGCACTTCGTTCATGTTCATGTTCGAACTGGTGCCGGAGCCGGTCTGGTACACGTCGACGGGAAACTCGGCATCGAGTTTTCCGGCGATGACCTCGTCGGCGGCGGTCGCAATCGCGGCCGCAATGTCGGGGTCAAGCACGCCGAGTTCGGCATTGGCCAGTGCCGCCGATTTTTTGATGTGGGCGAGGGCGGCGATGTGCGCCGACTCCAGCGTGGTGCCGGAGATCGGGAAATTCTCGACGGCCCGTTGTGTCTGCGCCGCGTAGAGGGCGTCTCGAGGCACTCGCACGTCGCCCATGGTGTCATGTTCGATTCGGAATTCATTGGTCGAAGTCATGGCAGAGCAACCTTTCCGTTGACGATGTGGAGCGCGAGTCGTGGTGAGGTGGTGCGTGAAGATTCTCGGCGTGGCCTAGTCGATGCTGCCCACGACGACATCGGGCGTGACCACACCTTGATCGAGTCGGTAGTTTGCGCCGACGATTGCCAGATTACCCTCGGCGATGGCGGCACCTACGAGCTCACTCGATTCGAGCACTTCGGCGATGGTGGCACGCAGGTGCTCTTTGCCCACCTCCAGGGCATCGACGTCGGCCGGGTTGAGCGTGCCGTCCGGCAAAAACTGTCCAGCCGCACCGGCAACCCGTCGAATGGCTGGAGTGATTCGTGCCACCAAGTTGCTGATGTGCGGGGGGAGCGGATTCGCATCCGGGCCGAGCATGTTGATGGCACCGTTGACCGCACCGCAGTTGTCGTGTCCGAGCACAATGATGAGAGGAACACCGAGAATGGCGACCGCGTACTCGAGTGAGGCAACAACCGAGTCGGAGATGATTTGACCCGCGTTCCGCACAACGAAAAGGTCCCCAAGCCCCTTGTCGAAGATGATTTCGGCGGCCAGTCGACTATCACTGCAGCCGAACAGTGCGGCGCTCGGGTTTTGCTCCACGACCAAGTCATTGCGCCGGTCTACATCTTGACGTGGATGCGCCGGCACGCCCTCGACAAAACGCCTGTTGCCCGCCAGCATGTTCTCCCATGCCTGCGCGGGCGTTACGCGTGTCATTGCGCCGCGCTCACATTGATCGCGGCCGTGACCGCGGAGGCGAGCAACGCGAACTCGCTCGTGTCGGCATCCCCGCGAAGTAAGTACATGGTGTCACCGATTTTCGTGGCCAACGCCGAGGAGTTGTTGCCCGCCGTGCCGTTGTCGTACACGTCCCAGGTGATGCCATCTATGACGACGGTGGACACTGGTGTCGTTTTCTCCATGCGCGTGCTCAACCACGACGACCCGGCGCCGAATGCCTGTTCGAACCCGATGTAGCCCTGCATGGGTGTGATGAAACCGATGCGCCACTCGGTGATGTCGTCGGCGCTGGTGCGCACTTCGGCCGCATTTGCTTGCCATGTCGGGTCGAGCACGGGCACAATGATCGCGCTCGTCACATTTGCCTGCGCGGCTTGTGCGGCGGCCACGTAATCCACCTGCCACGCGGGTGCCTCATCCGATCGGGGAACCGCGAAAAAGATGATGGCCACCACACCGAGGGTGGCGAGCATCGAGTAGATGAGATTGTTGACCGTTTTGCGCTCGCGGTAGAGGCGCGAGTTTTCGGCGCGCCGGGCAGCTTCTTCTTCGGGAGTCTCGGGGCGGCCGAGCTCCGCAACGACCGGTCTAGCCTTGGCGCGCGGCATTGAGTCGTTCCTTCGCGCCGGCGAGCCATTCCTCGCAACGAGCGGCCAGCGCTTCGCCGCGTTCCCACAGCCGGAGGGTCTCCTCGAGGGTGCTTTGACCCTTCTCGAGTTCGGCGACGACGGTGACAAGCTCGTTGCGTGCTTCCTCGTACGAGAGGGTCGCGGGATCGGGTGCCTCGGACATGGTCACGATTCTACCTTTCGGGTTGAGTTCGCCTCATGCGTGCCGTTGCTCGTCGCATCGAGCGTCCCGTGCGCGAGGGTCACCACGAGCGGAGTACCGGGAGGTGCATCCTCCGGTGTGCGCACGGCGATTCCCGACGGAGTCACGGCAATTGCGTATCCGCGTTCGAGGGTCGATTGAGGCGACAGCGCGCGAACGTGACTGCGCAGCGATTGTGTTTCGACTCGCGCATCGTCGAGCGCACGCGACGCGAGTTCAAAGCCCCGCTGCACTGTGCGAACGAGCTCCTCGGCACGCTGGTCGATGATCCACGCGCTGCCGGCGAGCACCGGACGGCTGCGCACCTGCTCCAGTCGTTCGAGGTTCATGCGCACAAAATTGCTGGCCGCCTGAAACGCGCGGTTACGCAGGTCTGACACGAGAACCAATTCTTCGTTGACATCGGGTACAACGCGCTTGGCCGCGTCGGTGGGGGTGGATGCCCGCAAATCCGCCACCAGGTCAAGTAGAGGTTGATCGGGCTCGTGCCCAATCGCACTCACGACCGGGGTGGTGGCGGCGGCCACCGCGCGCACGAGTCCTTCGTCACTGAAGGGCAGCAGGTTTTGGAAGTCTCCGCCGCCGCGAGCGATGATGATCACGTCAACCGTCGGGTCGGCATCGAGTCGCTCGAGTGCCGCGATGATCGCGGCGGCGGCCTGATCGCCCTGCACGGGCGTGTACTCTCGCGTGAAGACCACCTGCGGCCAGCGCAGTTCGGCGTTTCGAATGACGTCGCGTTCGGCATCCGAATCTTTGCCCGTAATCAAACCGATGTTCTGCGGAAGAAACGGCAACGGTCGCTTGCGCGATGCGTCGAACAGCCCTTCGGCGGCGAGTTTGCGTTTGAGTTCTTCGAGCTTGGCGAGCACATCACCCAACCCCGCGTGCCGCATTTCGAGCACATTGAGGTTGAGCTGCCCGGTCTTTGCGTAGAAGTCGACGCGCACGAGGGCGATGACCTTGTCGCCGGCGGTGACGTTGTTCGGTAGCGAAGACTTGACCGAATTCCACGCGTTGATGCTCATCGCCGCTTCGACCGAGGAGTCTTTGATTTTGCCGAAGATGCCTGTGGCGCGCTCATTCCATTCGACAACTTCACCGATCACCCACAACTGACCGAGCCGGCCAATGTAGGCCTTGAGCTCGGTGGTGACCATTGAGATGGTCCACGGTTCGTCGGGGCTGGACGCATTCGCCATGGCACGAGATTACCGCCTGCCAACGACCGTAGACTTAGACCTGTGAATGCGACGCCGGTGGGACTGGGAATACCAAAGCGGAAGCCGGCAAACCCGGTCATTCCCAACGTCGACGTCGGTGCCCCGAAGCGCGTCTTGCTGGCGGCACCTCGCGGTTACTGCGCCGGGGTGGATCGTGCGGTCATCGCCGTCGAGAAGGCACTCGAGAACTTTGGCGCCCCCGTGTATGTGCGCAAGCAAATCGTGCACAACGTGCACGTCGTGTCGGAGCTCGAATCGCGTGGAGCTGTGTTCGTCGACGAGGTGGATGAGGTTCCTGAAGGATCACTCCTCGTCTTTAGTGCACACGGAGTTTCTCCTGCCGTCACCTCAGCGGCCGCCGGTAGAAACCTGCAAACCATCGATGCGACCTGCCCTTTGGTGACGAAAGTGCACCGTGAGGTGCAACGGTTTGATCGCGACAGCGTCGAAATTTTGTTTATCGGTCACGCCGGACACGAAGAAGTCGAAGGCACCATGGGCGAAGCGCCTGGCCGCGTCACCCTCGTCGACGGCCCCGCCGCGGCAGCCACCGTGACGGTGAATAATCCCGACAAAGTGGTGTGGCTCTCGCAGACCACACTGTCCGTTGACGAGACCATGGAAACGGTCGCCCGCTTGCGCGAACGATTCCCCAACCTGCAAGACCCGCCGAGTGACGACATTTGCTACGCCACGCAAAACCGTCAAGTCGCCATCAAGAAGGTGGCGCCGGATGCCGACCTCGTGATCGTCGTGGGTTCGGCCAACTCGTCGAACTCCGTTCGACTGGTCGAGGTTGCGCTCGAATACGGCGCGAAGGCGGCGCACCGCGTGGACTTTGCGTATGAAATCGATCCGGCGTGGTTCGACTCTGTCGCGTCGGTGGGAGTCACGAGCGGGGCATCCGTGCCGGAGGAACTCGTCGAGGAACTTCTTGCCGTGCTCGCGACGGGTGGCTACACGGATGTCGTCGAGGTGAAGACGGCCGAAGAAGACCTCATCTTCTCTTTGCCCAAAGAGTTGCGCCCTAGTCGGCAGGGCTAACGGGCCGGCAGGGCTAACGGACCCGCAAGGCGAGCCGACCGGCAGGGCTAGTTGGCCGGCGCGATCGTGGGGAGTCCGGATTCGCTGACGCGCTGCATCCACATGGTCAGTTCGGTCACGAAAGCCTGATCTTGAGATATGGCGTAGGCCACCAGAATCGTTGAGGTGACGGTCGAGAGTAGCCAGCCGACAACGGGAACCCACACCGCCCGGCGGTTGGCATTCATGCGCGTCACCGACCACCACACGGTAAATCCCAGCAGGGCCGCATCGATGGTCATGACGCTCAGCCCGATGACGCGAGCGAGGTCGGCGTCGGGGTAACGTGCCACGGTGAACCCTGGTTGGAGTGCGGCAAATTGCTGGTAAAACTCGCTGAGGTACTGCTCCATGTTCGTGTATTGCGAGATGGACGACATCACCGTGATGACGGCGAACCCGATGAAGACCCACGTAACGAAACGGTCCATGCGCAACGCGGGGTCACGCACAATCGGCGTGCGCGAACCCGGTGTCGGTGTGTTCTGCGGGGCAGACACGTCTTACTTGCCTGAGTGCCCGGCGGAACCGAGCTGTTGCGTGGCCTGCACCACACGAGCGGCCATGGCCGTCTCAGCGAGTTTGCCCCACGCGCGCGGGTCGTAAATCTTCTTGTTACCGACTTCGCCGTCGACCTTGAGCACGCCGTCATAGTTGCGGAACATGGTGTCGGCAATCGAGCGCGTGAACGCGTACTGCGTGTCGGTGTCGATGTTCATCTTGATGACGCCGTTGGCCACGGCTTCGGCGATCTCGGCGTCGGTCGAGCCTGAGCCTCCGTGGAACACGAGGTCGAACGGCTTGTCACCGGTGCCGAACTTTGCGGCCACACCATCCTGAATCTCTTTGAGAAGTTCGGGGCGAAGTTTCACATTGCCGGGCTTGTAGACGCCGTGCACGTTGCCGAAGGTCATGGCCGCCATGTAGCGCCCGTTTTCGCCGAGGCCCAGGGCTTCGACGGTCGCAATGCCGTCCTCGACGCTCGTGTACAGGTTTTCGTTGATGTCGTGGCTGACGCCATCTTCTTCACCGCCGACCACACCGATCTCAACTTCGAGGATCGCGTGAATCGACTTGGTGAGAGCGAGCATCTCTTGCGCAATCTCGAGGTTTTCCTTGAGTGGCACGGCCGAGCCGTCCCACATGTGCGACTGGAAAATCGGGTTGCGTCCGGCTTTCACTTCTTCGTGGGATGCCGCGATGAGCGGGCGCACGAAGTCGTCGAGCGCGTTCTTGGGGCAGTGATCGGTGTGCAGTGCGACCGTGATGGGGTAGCTCTTGGCCACCTCGTGGGCAAACTTGGCAAAAGCAATCGCGCCCGTAGCGCGAGCTTTCACGGTGTGGCCCGCGAAGTAGTCGGCGCCACCGGTGGTCACCTGCACGATGCCGTCGGACCCGGCCTCGGTGAGACCCTGCAACACCGCGTTGAGCGTCTGCGAGCTCGACACGTTGAACGCGGGGTACGCGAATCCGCGTGCCTTCGCTGTGTCGAGCATCTGTGCGTATTGTTCCGGGGTGGCGATGGGCATGGTGTGCTCCTACGTGCGGGCTGCCGGGTGGGCAGAGAGAATCGGATGCGCTAAACGCGATGCCCTTCCAGCATAGTTGCGCGCCGATAGGGTAAAAGCGTGACCGCATCCTCGAATCGCCCGTCCCCCAGTCCGTCGACGCACCCCGACCGCAACCTCGCGATGGAGCTCGTGCGCGCTACTGAGGCGGCGGCGATCAGTGCCTACCCGTTCATCGGCAAGGGAGACAAGAACGCGGCCGATGGTGCCGCGGTGGATGCCATGCGCGGCTTCCTCGCCACCGTCGACTTCGACGGTGTGATTGTCATCGGTGAGGGCGAAAAGGATGACGCGCCCATGCTGTTCAACGGTGAGCGCGTGGGCAACGGCAATGGCCCGCAGTGTGACATCGCGGTCGACCCGATTGATGGCACGAGCCTCACGGGCGCCGGGCGACAGAACGCGATTTCGGTAATCGCCGTGTCTGACCGCGGTTCGATGCTCGACGCGTCAAGCGTGTTCTACATGGACAAGATTGTCGCCGGCATCGAAGCGCGCGGTGTCGTGGACATTCGCAAGCCGATTGGGGAGAACATCCGGGCTCTGGCAAAGGCCAAGGGCAAAGATGTTTCTGAGATGAGCATCGCGGTGCTCGATCGCCCGCGACACGAAGACCTGATTCGTCAGATTCGCGAGGCCGGTGCGGGAACCCGTCTGCTTCTCGATGGCGATGTGGCCGGTGGCATCAACGCGGCGCGCTACGAGTCGCGCATCGACATGTGTGTCGGCATCGGCGGCAGCCCCGAGGGAATTGTCACCGCGTGCGCGATCAAGGCCCTCGACGGATTTATTCAGGGGATTCTCGCGCCGAAGGACGACGCCGAACGCCAAAAGGGCATCGACGCCGGACTCAAGATGGACTATGTCTACGAGGCCAACGAGCTCGTCGCCAGCGACAACACGTTCTTCGTTGCCACCGGTGTGACCGACGGTGCGCTCGTTGAGGGCGTGCGTCGCAAGGGGCCGATCATCCGCACCGACTCGGTCGTGCTGCGCTCTCGCTCCGGCACGATTCGTCGTGTGCAGGCCGACTATCGGGCGGACCGCTGGGGGTACTGAAATTATTCCAATATCACGATAGAGCACCAATATCGTTATTTTACGATAGTGTAAACGTATCGTAATTTTGGGATAGAGGTGCGCATGTCGAAGCGAGTTGTCACGTTGCGAACACCCGGTGACATCGGGCTTGCCTTACAACAAGCACGCCTGTCACAGGGCCTGACTCAACACGATATTGCGGGTCAACTCGGCATACCGCAATCAACCGTGAGCGAGATGGAAAGCGGCAAATCCACGATTTATCTCCGTCACCTGCTCGAAATGGCGCGGTTATCCAAACTTGAAATATCGGCCGAATGGGATGCGCGGGCCGCGGCAGCATTGGACGACTCGACGGGCAACTCGACGGACAACTCGACGGACAACGCAAAACAGGCCCATGAAACTCGCGATTGAACTTTACGGTCATCGATTTGGCACACTCGAGGGAGATTCGCGCTCGTTCGATGTCGTAATCGATCCGAGTGCAATCGACCTATTCGGAGTCAATTCGATGGTCATATCGGTGGCGATTCCGTTGGTGCCGAAGCTTCGTCGTGACCAGTCGGCACGACGACGAAACTGGTTTGCCGAGTTGTTGCCAGAGGGTGACCAATACGAATACATGCTCGCCAAGTCTGGCCTTCGAGCCGGCGATACGCTCGGCTTTCTCGCCAGATATGGGCGAGACGTGGCGGGTGCACTGCAGTTATGGGATGTCGACGATCCGACCGAACCACAAAAACCAGACGTGCGGTCGGTGAGTGACTCACAAATCCGTGAACTCCTGACGAGTCCGATGGCTGCACCCTTGGGTAACTTTCCTCGAGAGGGCAGAACATCTCTCGGGGGCGTTCAACCCAAAATCGTGCTTGTGCGTCAGCCATCGGGTTGGGCCCAGGCTGTCGGGGGTTGGCCGAGCACTCACATCTTGAAGCCCGAATTAGGCGATGAGCGTGGGCATCTCATTTTTGATGAGGAATATGGGGCGCGGCTGGCACGGAATGTCGGGCTCGCCCGTTTCGATTCGCGGATCGAATCATTTGACGGCATTCGCGCGCTCGTCATCGAGCGTTTCGACAGGGCAGACGGAAAGCGCATCCACCAGGAAGACTTCAATCAGGCACTCGGGGCATCGCGCATCGAGAAGTATCAGGCATATGGCGGGGTGACAAGCCTGTCGCGCATCGGTCGAACCCTGGTGGCTCATACGGCGGCGAGTGAGCTTCGCAAGTTCGGTCAACTCGTCGTATTCGGGGCAACGATCAATAATCTCGACATGCATGCGAAGAACATCGGCCTCTTGCACCACGCGTCAGGAGACGTGACGCTCTCACCCGCTTACGACAATGTGCCATTCGTGAGCGCACTCGGAGATGGGCGGCTGGCCCTCGCAATCAATGGCAAGTACGACGCGGAGTCGCTGACTCGCGCTGACCTCGTGCTCGAGATTTCATCGTGGGGCGTATCGCGGGCCGTCTCACTGGTCGACGACATGCTCGATGCCCTTCGCGAGAGTGTGAAAACTCAACAGCCTTTGGCGGATGCGCATCCCGCGATTCTCGACACAATCACACATCGCCTGCATCAGTTCACGAGCTAGCGCGAGGCGGGCATCCGCACATCGTCCTCGACTTTGCTTTCGCGAGCAAGCACGGTCGCGCAGAAGATGAGCAGCAGTGACTTGGCCGCGAGGGCGATGAGCACCCACGTCCATCCGCCGGTCGCTTCGTGCAGGATGCCCACACCCAACGGTCCGAGAATCGCAAGGCCGTAGCCGAGTACCTGCGAGAAGCCGCTCAGGCTGAGCGACACTTCGGGTGAGCGCGTGCGCAGGTTGATCACCGCCATCGACAGCGGAAACAGCATTGGAGCGAGGCCGGCACGCCGCCCAATTACTCTCCTCACGAATCAAGACGAATGAATCTCTTGTATGCGAGCTTTTTGGCATACCGTTGGGAGGCTTGCGCGACACGCCGCTTCGGTTCGAACAAATATTCGAAACAGAAATACTATATGTAGTGCCCAAATGAACGAAAGGCCCTACATATTGATTTTTTACGACAACTCCCATGATCCACGCGAGTTCCCCGACGCCCAAGCAATTGAGTTGTCGGAGGACCTTTTCACAATCTTTTCGAACCGCTTAATCATGGGCCCACCGAAATGGCTACCACGCAGCCTCGCGGTCGACGGAATACACGAAATTCCGGTTCTCCCTTTTGTTGACAGCGAAAACCTACCAACACATACTCTGCCGTTTGATAAAGCAAATGGCCTGAGCATCGATAAGTCTCGGTTGATCAACTTCTACGTTTCAGATCGAAAGCTAACCACGCTTGTAAACACGCCCAATCATTATTTGAGCAGAGTGCATCGGAGTTGGGGTATGACATCTCCTGATTTTTCGGTGTGGTTAGATTCACCACATTTTCTTCGCGTAGCGGCTACGTGGTACAACCGCGCTGTCGGCTGCTATTTCAGCGAGAAAGGCATACCCGTGATACCTCATCTCCGATGGATTGACTCGTCGGATTTTGACCATGCATTCGCAGGTGTTGTGAAAGGATCGGTCGTTGCCATTTCGAATAATGGGATGTGGCGAGACCCTGTTCTTCGCCAAGCCTTCATTTCGGGACTTCATGAGATTAAGCGCCAAGTCGACCCTCCGATTGTTATCGTGTATGGACGTCATTCTGACTTAATCCAACTTGTGCTGGGGGACGATGTTCACATCATCCATTTCCCTTCTCGGCAGACTCAAGAAATGGGTGTGGCGTAATTGGGTTCCCATGGCGGTCAAGGCTATGGGGTTAACTCACGTGATGACCCTCATCTATCGACCGCGATAGACGGATTGATTCGCGTTTATCCAGTTGCGAGTGACGGATTTTTTGGCGAGTCAGGGCGGAACAGCCCTGTCAGACAAATAGTCTCAAGAAACGCAGAAAAGGATGCCGGTAGGTTCTGGAGCCTACTTACGCGCGGATCCACCGTATCGATAACACCTGAAGGACATGAGCTCGTTGAGTTCACTGATGGTTCGTTTGCCAGGTTGCGGAGATTTTCTTCGACGCCAAATAGCCCGGTTGTTGAATTCACACTTCGCAAACCAATTCGTGGCTTGAAACTTAAGCAGAAAATTCACTTTGAAACTCGAGGAGACAATTGAAATCGACTGAAATGCTCTGTCTCGACGAGTTCTCGTTGCACGAGATTGCAAAAGTGAAAGGCAGCGAACTCGACTTCGTCACTGGGAGGAGAATGTCTGCCATGCCAGGACGTGTCGTTTCTTCTGTGGGCTCCGCGGTCATCCGAACGTCTGCTGGCGACCTAACGGTGTTCGCAAAACCGTATGTGTCATCGTTTGAAGGTTCAGAAACAGAGTATGACGCTCTTTCTGCACGCGTAGACGCCGTCGCGGATGTTGATTGGCCTCGCACCGGAAATGTTGATTTCACATTTTCCGGCGAGCAAATCAGTGATGTGACGGTTGTTCGAGACACCGTCACAAAGGAGTCCTTTGGCGATGAGGCGTGGACATTCCAGACTGATTTTGGATTCATCCTGAAATCAGAGCATGGCGTTGTCGGCATCTTTAAGGCGAGTTACTTTCTTTCCGAAATCGTGCGGATTGAATTTGCTGATTCACAGCTCCACTTCAGAGACCCTGATCGATCAATCGAGTGGACGGATTCTGCGGTCCTCGGGGAAAATTTCTCTTTCAATCGTGAGTTCATCCCGATTGATGAGTTACTGAAGGGCACTCTGTCATAACTGTCGTTTGCGGGGCCACAGTCGAGTTGATTCAAGTTGAGTCCGGCATCGGCATCCGCACATCGTCTTCGACTTTGCTTTCGCGAGCGAGCACGGTCGCGCAGAAGATGAGCAGGAGAGACTTGGCCGCGAGGGCGATGAGCACCCACGTCCATCCGCCGGTCGCTTCGTGCAGGATGCCCACACCCAACGGTCCGAGAATCGCAAGGCCGTAGCCGAGCACCTGTGAGAAGCCACTCAGGCTGAGCGACACTTCGGGTGAGCGCGTGCGCAGGTTGATCAGCGCCATCGACAGCGGAAAGAGCATCGGCGAGACACCGAGGCAAGCCGCCCAGAGAATCGTGCCGACCGTGGGCGAGAGCAAGAGTCCGCCATAACCAATGAGCGCGAGGGCAATCGAAACGTAGACAAACACGGCGGTCTTCTTGAAACGCGCGACCATCCACGGCACGGTCAGCGACGAGATGAGCCCGCCAAGCGCAAACACGCCTGTCAGTGCACCACTTGACGCGAGGTCAACGCCGGCGATGTCGACCATGATTGTCGGCAGCCAGGCAAACATGGCGTAGGCGTCGACGGTGACGATGGCGAGCATCACGGCAATCGCCATGCCGGTCGGCGACTTCCAGACCGGAAAACGTGTGACGCGGGCGCGAGGCGTGCCGGTTGCTGTCGCCGCTGCCGTGCGGGCAGCGGGCGACCTCACCTCGATGAGCCACGGGACGAGCGCGGTCAACGCAATGACCGCCCACATCATGAGGTTCGACCTCCAGCCAAATGCTTCACTGACCGGCACCGAGGTGAACGCAGGAATCGCCTGAAAGATCATCAGCGTCGACATGTAGATGGTCGTCATCAGGCCAATGCGGTCGGGAAAATACTTCTTCACAATCGGCGACATCACGACGTTTGCAAGCCCGGTGCCAAATGCCGCAATCAGCGTGCCCGTGCTGAGCACTTGCCAGTTGGGCGAGAGGATGCGCACCGCCTGCCCCGCGACCATGAGCCCAAGTGCCACGAGCATGGTGGGCTCGAGCCCAAGTCGGCCCGAGATCCGCGGCGCAACGAGAGCCACGATCGCGAACGCGAGTGGCAATGTCGTGCCCAACACCGACACCGCGAGCACCGGAATCGGGAAACTCTGGTTGATCAGCGGGATGATCGGGCTCGTCATCGCGTTGAGCGTGCGCAGGTTGACCGCCACGAGCAAGATGCCGATCAACGCGATTGCACGCCCGTGCCACAGCGGTCGTGCCGTTGGAATGTCGCTCGTCGATGGGACGGTCATGAGGTGCCTTTCGGTGGGGCGAGGCGACGCTGGTTCAACTCGTCGTCGATGGTGCGGTTGCGACCGAGAACGATGCCGCCCACGAAGGCGGGAATCGTCACGATGATCAAGAAGATGAGCACGCCGTGCCAGTTGCCTTGCCACTGGTGCAGCAGTCCCACAATGATGGGGCCACACCCGGCGAACAGGTAGGCGCCGACCTGGGCGAATCCGCTGACCGTCATCGACGTGGCGGTCGTGCGACTGCGCAGGTTGATGAGCACGAGCGCGAGTGGAAAGAGGAGCCCGCCAAACCCGAGAATTGTGCCCCACACCCACGTGCCATTGGTGGGCGACAGCAAGAATCCGAGCCAGCCGATGATGAAGAACGCGGTGCCGAGATGCACGAGACGGTCAGCGCGTTTCATGCGCGTCGCGAGAATCGGGATGATGAGCGCCGGCGGCAGGCCCGTGGCGCCGTAGAGCGCGAGCATCAGGGCGCTGCCCGACATGTCGAGACCAGAGACATCCGGCATCATGATGGCCAGCCACGCGTACGCGACGTACCCGTTGATCGATGACACCGCGAGCACGAGTGTGATCGCCCACGCGGTGGAGGAGCGCCACACGGGCACGTGCGACTGAGTCGGGTCGGCAATGAGGTCGGCCGTGTTGACGCCACCCGGGTGTCTCCGAGCGTTGCGCAATTCAATGGTCCACGGAATCACGGCCGCCAATGACGTGAACACCCACACGGCAATGCTCATGCGCCAGCCCACCGATTCGCTCAGTGGTACCCCGATGAGGGCGGGCACGGTCGCGCTCACGCTCATGAGCGTCATGTACAGCGCGGTCATCAGGCCGATGCGGTCAGGGAAGTATTTCTTGACGGCCGGGGGCAACAGGACGTTGCCCATCCCGGTGCCAAACAGGGACAGAATCGCGCCCGCTATAAGAAAGGAATAGTTCGGTGCGATTGTGCGCAGAATGTGGCCGGCAACAATGAGTCCGATGGCGAGCAAGAGCGACTGCTCGAGACCGATGCGTCGACCGATGCGTGGCGCAAAAAATGCGGCGGTGGCGAACGCAAACGGGGCAATCGCGCCGATGATGCCGACCACCACGGTGGGCACATCAAAGCTCTCGCGAATGAACGGGTAGATAGACGACAGGATGTTCGTGGACGAGCGCAGGTTGATCGCAACCACCAGAATGCCGAGTAGCGCGAGCGTTCGACCCTGCCACAGGGGGAGTCGTTGCGCGTTCACTCGTCCCATTGTGCCGGAGTCTGTTCAGTCGCACCGCACACGGCAGTTTTGTCGAGACTCTATTGGCTTCGAGAAGAAGACGTAACTCCGACAATAATTTGTTTCGCCACTTGCGCAAATAGGCGTCATGATGTCAATATGTCATAACAAACTTTGTAGGTGCCGTGACCACGGCGCTCGCACCATGACGAGACGGAATGCCCGAGAATGAGTCCCTCGATGCCTCAGCCTTTTGACGTGATTACCATCGGTCGCGTCGGCATTGACATCTACCCACTTCAAGACGGGGTCGGTCTCGAAAAAGTGGAAACGTTTGGCAAGTACCTCGGGGGGAGTGCAACAAATGTCGCTGTCGCAGCGGCCCGACACGGATTGTCGTCAGCTGTCATCACCCGCACGGGCAACGACCCTTTCGGAAAATACGTCCACGAAGAACTTCTTCGCTTGGGCGTCAGTGACACGTTTGTGTCGGGGGTGGAGGGGCTCAAGACCCCGGTCGTGTTCTGTGAGATCTTTCCGCCTGACAATTTTCCCCTGTATTTCTACCGTGATCCGATAGCCCCTGACTTGGTCATCAAACCTAACGAACTTGATCTCGGTGCGATTCAGAATGCCCGCATCTATTGGTCAACGGTTACGGGGCTCTCGCAAGAACCGAGTCGCACGAGTCACCACGTGGCCTGGGAAGCACGCGACCGCAAGCCTCTGACTGTTCTTGACCTCGATTACAGGCCGATGTTCTGGGCTGATGAGCAACAGGCCAAGGTTCAGGTTGCGCGCGCACTCGAAAAAGTCACGGTGGCTGTGGGAAACAAAGAAGAGTGCTTCGTTGCCGTCGGTGAGACTGAACCGATGCGTGCGGCCGACGCACTCTTGGAGCGTGGTCTCGAGCTGGTCATTGTCAAGCAAGGCCCCAAGGGCGTCCTCGCCAAAACGCGCGATGAAGTCGTTGAGGTGCCGCCCTACTTTGTTGATGTCATAAATGGACTGGGTGCTGGCGACAGTTTTGGCGGCGCGCTCTGCTATGGGTTGCTTCAAGAGTGGCCCCTCGAGCGAATCGTTACGTTTGCCAATGTCGCGGGTGCCCTCGTCGCGAGCCGGCGCGAATGTTCGACCGCCATGCCTACGACTCTCGAAGTCGAAGAGATTCTGAAAGGACTCTAACCGATCATGAATTCGCTCGACTTTGACGCATTGCGTGAAACACGTGCCGCGAATCCGGCTGCAGTAACCGAAGCCTTTCTTCGCCGTCGACGCCGTAACGTCATCGAAGGCGACGGACGCCTCTTCATAGTTGCCGCTGACCACCCCGCACGAGGAGCACTTGCGGTCAATGGTCACGAAACAGCGATGTCGAATCGCTATCAACTTCTCGAGCGTCTCGCCTTGGCGCTTTCGCGACCCGGTGTAGACGGAGTTCTCGGCACTCCTGACATCATTGATGACCTCGCATTGTTAGGTCTGCTCGAGGACAAGATTGTCGTTGCTTCGATGAACCGTGGCGGGATTCGCGGAGCGTCGTTTGAAATGGATGATCGGTTCACTGCATACGACATTGCGTCAATGGTGCGCGACGGAATCGATTTTGCAAAGAGTTTGATCCGCATCAACTTGGCCGACGACAACACCGCGGCAACACTCGAAGCAACGGCTCATGCGGTTTCAGAAGCCGCCTCGGCGGGCCTCCCCATCATGCTCGAACCTTTCATCAGTGAGTGGGTTGACGGCAAGATTCGAAACAACTTGTCGACCGATGCGACGATTTTGTCGGTTGCCATAGCTGCTGGACTCGGTAACTCGAGTGCTCACTCATGGTTAAAACTTCCCGTCGTTCCCGAAATGGAACGAGTCATGGAGGCGACCACCTTGCCCACTCTTTTGCTGGGAGGGGATCCTGCTGGTGACCCGGACGAAACGTTCTCCGCTTGGCAGGATGCGTTGACGCTACCCGGTGTGCGTGGCCTTGTGGTGGGTCGGAGCATGTTGTACCCGCATGACGGAAATGTAGAACTTGCCATCGACACTGCCGTGGCGATGGTTCACCCGAAGTAGTCAACACGAGTTATTACCTGAAAGTAGATGATCATGTCGAACCTCCCCGTTGTGTCGCACTGGATTGACAACGCTGAGCATGTCTCGAAGTCGGGTCGCACTGCCCCGGTTCTTGATCCTGCTCTGGGTGTTGCGACGAAAGAGGTCGCTTTGGCGAACGAGGCCGAGATTGCGGCGGCGATTGCCTCGGCAAAGAAGGCATTTCCGGGATGGCGTGATGCGTCGTTGGCGAAGCGTCAGGCGATTATCTTCAACTTTCGCGAGCTTCTGAATGCACGCAAGGGTGAGCTGGCCGAGATCATCACGGCTGAGCACGGCAAGGTTCTCAGCGATGCGCTGGGTGAAATCACGCGTGGCCAGGAGGTCGTGGAGTTCGCCTGTGGCATGAACCAGATGCTCAAGGGTGACTACACCGAGAATGCCTCAACCGGTGTGGATGTGTATTCGATTCGCCAGCCCTTGGGTGTTGTTGGTGTGATTAGTCCGTTCAACTTTCCTGCGATGGTGCCGATGTGGTTCTTCCCTGTCGCCATTGCGGCCGGTAACACGGTGGTGTTGAAGCCGAGTGAGAAAGACCCGTCGG
>Ga0214923_10003182_pt1 | contig 20849 bp, 16 predicted proteins | sample LL1510_MetaG_FD_177993 | JGI IMG/M metagenome (GOLD analysis project Ga0214923, IMG submission 177993) | Freshwater microbial communities from Lake Lanier, Atlanta, Georgia, United States - LL-1510 | ecosystem: Environmental > Aquatic > Freshwater > Lake | place: USA: Georgia | collected...
GATCTTCCAAGTTATCTAAGAAACCCTCTAAGTTATCTAAGGGATCTAAAGGATCTAAAGGATCTAAGGGATCTAAGTCACCAAAGGGAATATCTAAAAAACAAGCAAAAAAATTAAATGAATATAAAGAAAAATTAATGTGTATTACACCAAAATTATCTGTAAAAGAAATTAAAACAATTATTTCGAAATTAAATGAGAAATTATTAAAAAAATCTTCTAAGAAGTCATCTAAGAAATCATCTAAGAAATCATCTAAGAAATCTAAGAAATCATCTAAGAAGTCTAAGAAATCTAAGAAATCTTCTAAGAAATCATCTAAGAAATCTAAAAAATCTAAGAAATCATCTAAGAAATCTAAAAAATCTAAGAAATCTTCTAAGAAATCATCTAAGAAATCATCTAAGAAATCTAAGAAATCTTCTAAGAAATCATCTAAAAAATCTAAGAAATCTTCTAAGAAATCTTCTAAGAGATCTAAGAAATCTTCTAAGAGATCTAAAAAATCATCTAAAAAATCATCTAAGAAATCTTCTAAGAGATCTAAGAATAAAGCACAAAAAAAGACAATAATGAAAAATAAAATATCTCCAAAAACATTAAATGCTATACAATCATTAAATTTAATAAATAAATTATATACAACATCACCTAAGAAAGTAATTTCAATGAATGAAGCTAAAGCAAAGATTGCGACTGAATTAAATAAATATGTATTTAGTAAATATCCATCATTGCCCGAAGCTGAAATATTAAAAAATATGATTCTACTCGCAAATAATAGAAGTTTTATGAAAAATTTATATAGAGAAAAAATTTTAAACTTTTACATAATTTCATTATCTAAGGAAACATTTGAAAAATTTCAAGTTTCTGATCCATTTAGTAATGTTTCTGAATTAAAAACTAACTTAAAAAATGCCATTGATTTGGGTATCAAAAAAGCAATTAAAGATGTTCAAATTGAAGAAGAAACAGATCGTAGTTTCTTACCAGTTGCGAAAGTATTAAGAAACAAATTAACACCTAAATCATCGATTGGATCTAAATCAAGTAAATTATCAAGTAACTCTTCAATCTCATCTAGAGCAAATAAATTATCAATCTCAAAGAAAGGTAGTAAGTCATCTGTTTCTTTACCATTTAATGATTTAATAAAAAAAGAAAGTAGCATATTATTAGAAACATTAAGAAAGATAAATAAGAAAAAATTAGTTGGACGTCCAATTAATCAAGATATTGTGAAAACACTTAGTAGAATAAATACTGATCCTAAATTTAAATTAGGAACTAAAGAAGGTAAAAATCTATTAAATAATTTAAGAGAATTAAGTAAAGAACCAGTTGGTGTAATGTCTAAATCATCTAAAAATAGAATTTTATTAGATACACTTAATAAGATGGATAAAAAATGGAAAGAACAAAAGAGACTAAAAGAATTAGCTAAAGAAAAATCATTAGCAAAAATGAAAGCTATTGAAAAGAAAAAATTAATTGCCGAGCAAATAGATTATCTCAAGAGAAGACAATTAAGTAAATATAATGATTATAAGGTATCAATTAGTTCAGCTGCTCCATTTAATAAATCTGGTTATAAAAAAGATAATGAAAAGTTACTTGAAAGAATTCGTAATTTAGAAGATAAATTAAATAGATTCGAAGCTGATTCCGAAGCAAGAGTAAGTTCTGAAAATTCTGACTGGAAATATAATACATTTAATAAGAAAAACATGAAGCCTATTGGAGAGGGATTACAAGATTGGAAAAATGATTATGTATTATTAAATACTGATAAATGGGCTCCTGCTTTAAATCCTGCTCCAGTATGTAAGGTTGAAAAGAAATGTCCTGTATGTCCAAACATGTCAGCAGGATATGCTAAACAATATACAACATTAAAGGATTTTCATTCTTCTAGAAAAGTTATGCCACCTGATAATATAAATATTAGTTATATTAAGAAGCTAAATAAAGGTCAGTAAATAATAATATTTAATTAAAATTATTAATAATAATTTTAAATAAAATAATCATTTATTTTTAGCTCTTTTTTTCTCAAAAATTTAAGATAATTACAACTATACAAATAGTTTTAACCAATCTTATCTTATTGTTATTCTACTTCTTGAATAATTACTATATGTTTCTTTTTTCTTTTCTTCATCCTTTTTTACTTCAGATGTATTAACGGGAGTAGTAACAGGAGTAGTTTCAGTAACTTTTTCAGCATCTTTTTTAGGTTCAGCTTTTTTGTCAAAATAGGCATTTACCATATTATCTAATAAATAGTGGTATGTAGCAAAACCTAATAAAATAAATACTAAAGAATAGATGAATTTTTCACTAAATAAAGGTTCATTAAAGCGTAAGTGCATTAAGAAATGTGCTACAAGATTGAATGTTGCTACTTTTGCGATATCTCCAAGTAAAGCTTTTTTATTAACTTTGCCTAACATATATATATAAATTATATATATATTTTTTTTTTAATTAAATTAATTTTAGTTTAATTAATTTTTAGTTTAAATTAATTTTAGTTTAAATTATCTTAATTTTATATTTAGAAGAGTTATGTATCAATTAATTCTTATAGTTGTATTATTTTTAATAGTATTATATCTATTATATCAAAATTACACAATCCAAAGAGAAATATATAAAATTAAAAATTCTTTTGATGAACTAAATAATTTTTTAGATTTATCTATAAAAAAAACTAAACCAAAAGTTTTAGATACTCTATCATCAATTAACACAACTGATATTACAGATAATATTATTACCTATTCAAATGACGTAAAACGTGTTAAAGTTGAAACAACAATTGGTTCAGAAGAACCTCTAAAAAATAAAAAAAATTCTAAGTCAGTAAGTAAAAAAGAAGATGATAAAGAATATAATAAAGATTCTAAAAAGATTCCAGAAGGTATTATTGAAGATGATGAAGATGATGAAGATGATGAAGATGTAGATGCTAATGAAGATGAGAATGAAGATGAGAATGAAGATGAGAATGAATATAAAGATGATAATGAAGATGAGAATGAAGATGAGAATGAAGATGAGAATGAAGATGAGAATGAAGATAAAGATGAGAATGAAATAAAATCTATAGAAAATAAAACTCAATTATTAGAAATAAAACAGACTCATATGAATGATTTAAAATTAATTCAATTAAAAATGAATGAGACAAGATTACTTCAAAATAAAATGAATACAGCTAAATCCGATAATATAAATGAATTAAATAAATTAAATGAATCTGATAATTTGGATGATTCTGATGATTCTGATAATTCTGATAATTCTGATGATTCGAATGATTCTGAAAACAATATTAAAGTAATACAAGAACATGAAGAAATTGCTGATTATGGTATAGAAGAAAATGAAGACCAGTCCGATGAAGTAATTTTAGATAATAAAAGTCAATTAGATAGTATTTTAAATAATATTAAAGATGCTATTAAATATGAATTAAATGAAAATAATAAATCTACTGATCCTATCAAACAACTTGTTGAAATGTTAGAATCATCTCATGAAGATGATGAATCTAATAATATACCCATTATTCTAGATGAAGTTAAAGTATTGGATGTTACTGAGAAAGTAACTGAAGATGTTAAGGTAACAGAAGATGTTAAGGTAACAGAAGATGTTAAGGTAACAGAAGATGTTAAGGTAACTGAAAATGTTAAAGTAACTGAAGATAATAAATTGATAGAAGTTACTGAGGGAGTTAAAGAAATTACAGTAGAAGAATTAAACAAGATGAATATTGCGAATGTTCGTCTAGAGGCAAAAAAATATAACATTGTATTATCAATTACAGGTAAAGCTAAAGCAAAAGATGTTTTAATAAAAGAAATTTTAGCTAAAATGAATAATGAATAAAAATAAAAAAATTGATTATTTAATATTATTCAATTAAATATTAATTAATAAATATATTAATTACTATATAATGAGTTTTGGTGCGAAAAAATTGTTTAATCAATTAATAAAACATAATGTAAAATATGTTTTTGGATACCCCGGAGGTGCTATTTTACCAGTTCTAAATGAATTTTATAATCAAAATAAAATAAATTATATTTTATCTAGAACTGAACAAGGTGGTAGTTTTATGGCAGAAGGTTATTCAAAAGCAACACAAACACCAGGCGTTGTTATGGTAACTTCTGGACCAGGAGCTATTAATACAATGACTAGCTTACAAAATGCTTTAAGTGATGGAACATCTATCATGGCATTAACTGGACAAGTTTCTACAGCAGTAATTGGAACTGATGCTTTTCAAGAAGCTGATGTAATTGGTATATCTAACCCATGTACTAAATGGAATCATCAAATTACTGATGGAAAATACATTAATTCTGTTATTGATACAGCTTTTGAAAAAATGTTGGATAAAAGACATGGTCCGGTTCTAATTGATCTACCTAAGAATATTATGAGTAATAAATCAGATGTTTTAGATGAAAAAATAACAGAAAAAAATAAAGCTAATGTAGATGAAAAAGGTATTTCAAATATCACTGCTGAAGAGATTAATCAATTAATTAATAATTCTACGAGACCTGTTATTTTAGCAGGAAATGGTATCTTTCAAAGTAAGGCTACTTATTATTTACGAAGATTAGCTAATTTTTATAATATCCCGGTTACTACAACATTAATGGGATTAGGAGTTTATAATGAGCAATGTTGTAACTCACTTAAAATGATTGGTATGCATGGATCTTATTTTGCTAATATGGCTGTTCAAAATTGTGATCTATTAATTAATTTTGGTAGTCGGTTCGATGATCGTATTATAGGAGATCCTAAAAAATTTGCTCCAAAAGCAAAAATAGTTCATATTGATATTTTAAATAAAAATATAAATAAAGTTATTAAGTCACATCATTATATAAACAATGATTGTAAAAATGTATTACACGATATGATAGAATATTCTACATTTAATGATAAATTTAATCCGTATAAATTTAATAAATGGCATGAACAAATAACAGAATGGAAAAAAATAAAATTTTCTTATCCTTTTAAAACAAATGTATTACAAGGCAGACAGGTTATTTCTACTCTAAATAAAATTATTAATTATGATAAAATAATGAATAGTTATACAATTGTTGCTGACGTTGGTGCTCACCAAATGTGGGCAGCTCAATTTATTGATTATGATTATCCGAAAGTTAAATTTCTAACTTCTGGAGGACTTGGATCAATGGGATACGCAGTTCCCGCATCAATTGGTGTAAAAGTAGGAAATCCTACAGATGTTGTAATATGTATTTGTGGTGACGGAGGATTTACTATGTCAATGACTGAAATATTAACTGCGATTGAATATAAAGTAAATATTAAAGTTCTAATCATTAATAATAGTTATCAATTAATGGTTAAAATGTGGCAAGAAAAATTTTATGAAAAACAATTAATGGGTGTTAAAATGAATAATCCTCCTTTTGAAAAAGTATGCGAATCAATGGGTTGTCATGCGATTCGTATTGATATTAATGATAATCTTGAAGAAAAATTAAATTATGTTCTAAATTATAAAGATGGACCAATTGTTGCTAATATTATAACTGATGAAAATGAAACAGTTTTACCAATGGTTTCTCCTGGTATGGCATTAGATAATATGATTATAAATGAAGATAATACTGAAGAATTTAAAGGGGATGCTCCTTGTTAATAAAAAATTTATTTATAAATTAATAAACAATATCCTCAATTTTATTTATTATCATAATTCTCATTCGAACATCACATATTATATCACTATTACTATCTGTTAAGTCTATATCAGTATAACCTGATTTTTTTTTAATATAAACTCTATATTTTGTATTTATAATTATTGGAGCTTTATGATATTTAGTATTAATTCTTTTATTACCAATAAATACATTCATTGTTGTGACTAAATAATCATGAAACCTATCACAAGCATATACATAAAAATTATTATTTAATATTTCTTTTTGATTCTTTATTAATTGATCATTTGAATATTTATCACATATATAAGATATTCCAAATATTTTTTCGGTATGTGATAAATATCGTTGATCTATTTTTTTCTTATTTTCTAATATATCTTTTAAATTTAATATCATTTTCTTAAAATCAATTGTGTTCGTGCCAAACAGATGATCCGATATATAATAATCATGTCCATGAAAAAATAAGTTATTTGTAATTAATTTATTATTATTTTTCATTATTTCTATATATTCATCTTGATCTAAAAAATACTCATCACTCCGATTTTTAATACAGTATTTTGTTTCAACCTGATTTAATACTCTATCTATATTATACATTTGATTATACATATTACGATGAACTTGATATCCTTTCTTTTGAGCGTTGCTTAAATTCTCTCTATCTTTATCTGTATGTTGATCAACTGTTGATTGTATTATTTTTCCATAACTATAACATACTACTCTACTTTCATTAGTTATAGGAGATTCATATCCAGCAATTATATATGTTATATCTTCTTGATCTATAAAATCAGATTTTGTTAAGAAAATCATTATTAAATTAGTATTATAAACTTTTTCAACATTTGTTATTACAAAATCATTAATTGATATATTTTTATCTGAGGTTAAGTAACATATTTTTTTAACGTTTTCATATTTTTCGACGTCACTCAAATCAGAACAAACTATTAAATTATTTAGATAAGTATCCTTTTTAAATGTAACTTTAATTATATTAGGTATTAAATTTATTATGTTCATATCTTATTTAATAAATATAAATATATATTAAATAAAAAACTTGAACTTATGAATTTTATAAGTCATTTTAATTTATTAAATTATATTATTACAAACTATGAGTCCATTACATATGACTTAATTCTTAATAAACCAGATTTAGAATCAGAAGAATTTATTTTTACCGACGATTATCTTATTTGGCATACTTTAAACATAGGAACAAATATGAATACAATTAAAATGACTTCCGGAATTATACCACTTTTTAAAATTTTACAAAAACCTAAAAAATATTATCTTAATATTCTTGCTAATAACAATACAGCATTTTTAGAATTATCATTTTGGGATATATTTTTTGAAAAAATTAAGATATGTGTAATGATTTCAGGTTTCATGCGTAATTATAATATGAATTTACCTATCTTTAAAAATTTTTTTAAAAATTATCACGTTGATTATTATTTATGCTCATATGATATAATTGGGATGGGGAATTCTGAATTTGATTTTTATACTACAGATAAATTTAATATTGATGATCTACAAAAAAATATTCCTATTAAAAAATTTATTATTAAAAAATATTCAGAATGCTTACCAATTGATGAAAATATAGTTTTTAATAAATTATATTATCAAACTTTAAATGTATATGATTGTTATAAATTAGTTGATGAAAATTATTTTTTTTACATAAGAATTAGACCTGATTTAACTTTTGAAAATTTAGACACTTTATTAGATGAACATTTTGATAGTATTATTGATAATAAAATTATTGTTCATGAAAAAATAGCTATTATTACAGAAAAAAATAATGAATCTGATTATAAAATAACTAATAATATTCCTTTTGATGGAATTGCTTTTTGTAATATTACAACTATTGATATTTATTGTAATTTCCATCTTAATATTGAAAAACAAATTAATAGAGAAAATAAAAATAATAAAATAGATGAAATAAATCCTGAAAAAATGTTATATTATTATCTTGTTAAAAAAGGTATTAAAATTGTTACTGATAAAATATGCCAAATTAATAGAACAAATATTAGTGGCGCTATTAATCGTAATGCCTTATTAAGAGGAAGGAGGTAAAAAAAATATTATATATATATATAAGGATGCCTGATACTGTTGGAATTTTAAAGTATAATATTAAAATACTTTTAGAAAAAATACAATTATTCGATGAAATTAGTATATTTAATGATTTAAAAAATAATGAAATAAAAAATATAAAAGTTATGATGAATAATCCAGTTTTAAAATTAAATTCATATGATAAATTTAGTTATAGATTCAAAGATGAAGAACGTCGTATTACATTTCCAATTGAACTTACAGTATCTAATGATATTACAATTAAAGAATTAGATGTAGAATTTAAAAAATATTAAAACATAGAAATTCAGCTTTTTATTTAGAAACTAATTTATATAATCATGATATAATTTTACCATTAGATTTAAAATTAAAAGATATAAATATTCAAGATGGACATGAATTTTTGTATTTTGATGCTATACATAATAATATTTTAGATAATAGAAATTTAATCTATTTCACACGAGATAGAAAACCAGACGATATACTTGATTTAAATTGGTATAAACTAAAAGCATATGAACTCTATCAATATATACTCGAAGTAAAGAAAATAATTAATGATCTTTATAATAAAGAATTAAACCCTTAACCAATTCAATTATCTTATTCCTCTTTTCTACACTCATGTCTTTATAGGCATGAAATACACCAAAAATTAATGTAGCACAAACAGTGCTTACATCTTCAAAATCAATCTCTGGATTCTCTACTTTAATCCATTCTTTAAAATAATCTATAAATATCTTATTATAGTTTATATCAATTTCTTTATCATATAAAATAGAATCAAAACCAATTAAACTTTGTAATATTTTAGCATAATCATATACTTTATCTCCACTTAATGAATTTGTATTACCTATTAGACCTTTCATATCTATAAATTTATACTCATCTTTATATGATATTAAAATATTACTAAACCAAAAATCACCATGTATTACTGATGTTATATTGTGGGATATATTATTAGATATATTATCAAAGTAAATATTTAATTTCTCAAAAATTTGATCATATAAATTGTCTGCTCCTTCAAAATTATAACAAGTTTTATCTTCAAATCTATTTTTTAATTTTATTAAATAATTATTTTTATATTCTAAATTATCTAATAGATTATCTAATTTAATACTATGAATCTCTTTTAAGCTTTCTAATAGTTTTTTAAATAATTTTAAACTATAAGTTTGATTTATATATAGATATGAAATAGGTATTCCATTAATTTTCTCTAAATTTAATTCAATATGATTATTTAAAGTATATCCACTATACTGAACAAAATATTTTTGTAATTCTCCTAATTTATCTAAATTTTCATAGAAATATAATTCACCCCTTCCAATATTTTTATCAACTCTTTTTATAATCTTTTCATCTATACATTTTATATCATTGTATTTATTATTCTGAATTTTATTTTCAACTTCATCATTTATTAACTCATATTCTCCAATTAATTTATATATTCTTTCATCATATGGATTATATGCTCTATCATCAATATAAATATCACCTAATGGTTTTCCAAACACTAATTCATCATAAGGTATATTAAATTTGTCGATAGTATCAAATGTTATTCTGCCAATATCTTTAATTACTGCTCCAACATTATGACCATGAGTCATCATTCTTCTAGCAGTATAAATAATTATGTAATGACCTTTTTGTTTCAAATGTATTACCAAATCGATCATTTTTTTTATTGGTAATACACTTGTATAATCTTTAGGTATAACTGGATATGTAACTAATGTGTTATCTAAATCAAAAACATACCTTAATTTATTCGATTGATTGGTGGATGATAATAGAATAGAATCATTTATTAATTGTTTTGGAGTTCCCAAACTAATTATTTGATTTATTGTTATATTTAAGATATCTTTTTTATTTTTTAATAAATATTCATATATTAAACTCATATAGAATTCATTCATTGTTTTTTGATTTTCTTCTAATATTAATTTAAATACATCTCTAAATTCATATTTATTTTTAAATCCATATCCACCAATACATATTAAATCACTTATTTTTTGTTTTTCTTTTATATCTATAATAAAATTGTCTTTATTTATTGATACATATGAATATATAGCATCTTTTTCATGATTAAAATTTGTAAATATAAAATTATTATCGTAATTATTATTTAAACTTTCATATGTTTTATCTGGATATATGGTATCATTATCAAAAAATATAATATTATTATTATTGATTTGATCAAAAACATTTTGTAATCCAATATAAGCACTTTCAGACGCTCCTCTAGTTATGTAATCAATTAAAATGAAATTAAAAGATATCATCGGAAACATATTTATAAGTATTTGTTTAAAATTACAATTTTCTAATCGCTTATTATAAATAATAAATAGTCTATAGTTTAAAACTTTATTTAGGTTGAGTGATTTAATAGTATAATAAATCATTGGTTTTCCATTAATTAAATTTAATGGTTTTGGATAGATAGAATCAAATCTGGAACCTTTTCCCGCACATAATATAAATATGTTCATATTAATATTCTTTCTTTATTTTTATATTTAATTAAATTTAATTTATATTCTTTATTTATTATATAATGACTTTACAAAGTATATTAACTCAAATAGGTTCATATGTTAAATTATTTATTCAAATGATAATTCCACTTTTAAAAACCATACTTAGAGCAGTAGTTCCAATTATAGTAGCGATTGTTATGTTTTTTGTGAATATTGATTACTATAAAATATTTACTCACAGAGCATTTATTATTTTTATGAGTTTATTAATTTTATTCTTCTTTATTTATGCTTATTTATACATGTATCAACCTGTATTATTACAAAAAATTATAGATTTTTTAACATTAAAGGGACCTAGAAAAGATAGATTTAAATTTGTATCAAGTGTAGATTTATCAGTTGAATCAAAATAAATATCTATTTAAATAATATATATATACTATTTAAATGAGTTTTTTTGGAATATTTTCAACTTATAAAGTTTATATTATTATAGCATTAATCATAGTCTTCTGTATGTATTTAATTTATTCTCATACTAATAAATATAGAATTAAAGTAAATTTTAATAAATTTGCTTATGATAGTGACACCCTTAAGTTAAATACTGATTCAATTGATGTATGTTCTACACAAGCAAAATTAAGAACAGCATCATTCGGAAAAGTTAATTTAGATTCTTCAAGTTCTCTCAAAAAAAAGCTTGATGGTTCAGCATCTAATACAATAAGTTCTATTAAAAGTGGTGCGTCTAGTGCCATTAATACTATTAAAAGTGGTTCATCAAGTGCTATAAATACTATTAGATCAGAAGCACCAAGTGTCGTAAATTCTATTAAAAGTGGCGCATCAAGTGTAGCTAATACTGTTTCAAGTGCTGTTTCAAGTGCTGTTTCAAATGCTACATCCTCTCCAGTGCCATCACTATCACCACCATCTTCTATTAGAAATTAAATAATATTTATTAGTGAATAAAAAATTTAAGAAACTAAGATAAATATAGAAACATAATAATAATTAATATATAATAATTATTATGACAACTAATACGGGTAGAATAATAAAAGAAATTAAAGAAGTATCTACAAATCCTGAAAAATATTTTAAAATATCTGTTGGCGAAGATAATATTATGGATTGGTATATAATGTATTATAATATAGATGATCCTCGATTTAAAGATGGTAGCTATATATTACACATAAAATTACCGGAAGGATATCCATTTCAAGCTCCAGATTTTAAATGGTTAACGCCAAATGGTAGATTTGAAGTTAATAAAAAAATATGTTATAATATATCAAGTTATCATGCTGAACAATGGAATCCATTATGGAGAATGAGAACAATTATTATTGGTATATATTCAATGTTATTAGATAATAATACTACGGGTATTGGTCATATACAAAATACAACAACTAGTATATATTCCAAATATGCGACTGAATCTATTGAAATAAATAAAGATTTAGTTAAAAAATATCAATTAAATTTTTAATTATTTTAATATAATTTCTAATTATATATATATATATAAATGGAACTTAATACACCAACTCAACCCGAACAAACTGCCGAAGTATCAGTAAGCCCACCAAGCCCAGAAAGTCCTGTAAGCCCTGTAGTTAGTGAGTCTTCTGTTAAATCTACTCCTAAAAGATCTTCTAAATCTTCATCTAAAAAAATATTATCACAAAAACAAAGATTTTCTAAAAGACAATCACAAATTAGAAGACTTAAAAGAAATATTAAGGCTGCTACAGCAAAAGGCGATAATGCTAAACTCGTTAAATTAAACGCACAATTAAGTAAAGCAAACAAAGCTCAAGAAAAGTTAAAAGCAAAAATTGCTGTAACTGTTGCTAAAAGAGCTGCAAGAAAATCAGCAAGAAGATCATCATCTAAGTCTCCCAAGAGATCTTCAAAGAGATCCTCAAAGAGATCCTCAAAGAGATCCTCTAAGAAATCCTCTAAAACATCAAGCACTGGCGGTAATAGAACAGATACAACTGTTCAAAAGCGTCAAGTAGCTTCTTTAAGAGCAAAACAAATTAGGGATTTAGAAGTTTCTGGAGCTAAACGCCAACAAAGAAATAAACAATTAAGTATTAAAATAAAAGCATTACAAGCCGAACTTAAAAAATTATCACCAAAAGATGCGGTATTTAAAGCCAAGAAGGCAGAATTAAATGCTCTCAATACTAAATTACGCCAATATAGAGTAGAACTAGCAGCAAGAAAAGTTAAAGTTGCTAGAATTGAAAAGAAAATGGCCAAATCTGAAGCTTCCCCTAGAAGCTCTTCTAAGAGATCACCTAAGAGATCATCTAAGAGATCTTCTAAAGGAGGCTACTATGAAAAATACATGAAATACAAGACTAAATACCTTGAGCTAAAGGCTCAAGGTTATTAGGCCTCGTCGCTTAGATGACCAAATAATTAAAATTATTAAATTTAATAATTTTAATTAAATTATTCACATGATTCTTTAGCATACCCTATAACAGCACAAGCAATTCTCTTTCCAGCATTACCCGTCTTTAACGACTCATCATCTCCTCCTAAACCTAAGTCATCCTTCTTTTCATGGATAACAATTGATCTTCCTATTATATTTTGTTTATATCCTCTTAATTTTATCATATGATCACTAAATATCATATGACATTCTCCATTCTTATCTGTTTTAATATTTCCTAAATCTCCAACATGTCTTATCTTAGAATCTTGTCCTCCATGTACTGTATTAAATGGATTGAAGTGCGCACAGGCTGATGTACAACCATCAGATAAATCTCCCGCAGCATGTATATGAAATCCTAATTCTTTATCTTTTGGTAATCCTTTTAAGTCAATCTTAATTGTTATATCATTTGAGCGACTACCTTTTGATTGCTTTTCCATAAAATAAACTGAACCTTTAATTCCCTTAGCATCAACATAAGCTATTGCTGTAATATCTTTTGGAGCATAGTCAAAGTAAGTCCATAATTTATCAACATTTAATAATAATAAGATAATAATTTGTAAAACTATAAATATTATTAATGAATAATTCATATAATAAAATATATTATATAAATTTTTTAATAACTTAAATATCTGAAAGACATATATCACATTTTGAGGCACCAGGAACGTTTAGATATGTGCAAGAACTACATTCATGTCCGATAGTATTATGTTTTGTATATGGATATAAATTAGTATATCTATCTGCTATAAATACATAATTAGAAATTCTATATTTAGTTAATTTCTTTTCACTTTTTGTAACTTGACTAAAATAATTATATGGTTTACATATATAGTATCCTGATGGAATATATTGAGAATATGTTCCATATTTTGTTATTTTTGCTTCTTTTGTGATAAGAGTTATTGGAGAAAAATATTCATCAGATCCAAATTTAAATACACAATAATATAAAACTATTCCATTATGAAATGTTATCTTAAAAATCTTTAATGGCGGAGAAAGATTGTAAATATCATTTTGTAAATTCAGAATTGTATTTCTATCACTTATATTTATATTTCCGATATATTTTATATTAGTTATATTTAATATCTGTTCTAATTGATTTGATAATTCATTTAAACGAGCAGTTATTTCATCTAATTCTGGTTTATCTGAATCTTTATCTGGTGCCATACACGATTTTCGTATATCTTTATTAAAAGTATTAAAAGGTTCTACTTCGATTTGTCTAGATTCATCATCAATATGTCTGCATGTTAAGCTTATTTGTTCCGATGTTAATGAATTATCAGATGGTTTATAATTTGCTACTGATCTATTATCAATATAATATTGTGTATTAGTTAAATTTTTATATTCTTGAATAAAATTTTTATATATAAATATTTGTAAATTTAAATTAATCATTGTTTGCTGAACATAATCTTTTCCTTTATAAAAGAAATCTGCGGTAGGTGGCTTAGATGAAGACATTGACGCAGCAACCAATCTAAATATACCAACTTCACTATTAGATGTATAGACTGAAAAATATGTAATTTCTTGATTTATTATATTAATTGACTTAATATTTATTAATGGATAACTTATAAGATCACTATAGAACCACGATAATACCTTAAACATATAATCATCTATTAATATAACATCGTATCCTTTATTTTTTGTATTAGTTCCTTCTATAGCATCAATTTGTATTATTCTAAAAAAGGCATTAATTATTTGTTTTTGTTTAGTTATCTTAGTCATATTATTTGTAACAGTTGCTTTTAATAATTCATCAATTTCTTTTTTTATATTAATTTCCATTATAAAATACAAATATATTTTATATTTTATCTTTAATATGAAACAATTAATCTATATACATTATTCCTATTAGTAGTAATACATATTATATCTCCAACCTTACCATGTAATTGTTTTGCGAATAAATCATCTTCATATATTGTATGAAATGTAGATTGTGCTGCTTTGTAATATTCTATCAGATTTATTCTTTCGCGACGAGTTAATATACGCATACATCTTAACAAAGGATAAATCACACCATTATCATAATTATTAGAGCCAAACATTATTATATAATTATATTAATATATTATATAATAAACTTATCTATAAATTAATTTTAAGTTTTCCTTTAACAACCACTTTTTCTCCTTCAATAACTTCGCTTGCCTTATACACTTTTTCAATACTCTTTTTTAATTCTATTAATTCACTCTTCCATCTATTGATTTCAGTTGTGCTTTGAATTAATTCCATTTCTTCCTCCAAGTTATCAATCTTCTTTTGTAATTCATCAATCTTCTCTTTAGATAGAGAATAAATTGGCATCTGAACAAGGTAATCATATGATTTATTTTCTGATAGTTTGGGAAATTCTAGTTTTGTTAATTGATCATTAATCTTTTCTTTTGTTTGATTATTAACTATAATTGTTCCTTCAATAACTCCCTCAATAAACTTCATCTTCCAATCTAATACATTTAATTCCTTCTCTAATTCATCTAATTGATATTGCTTTCTCTTTTTATAATAATCTAATCTTACTTCATAGAACTCTTTTAAGATATCATAGATTGTATCATACTTCTTAATTACACTCTTCTTATTAAAACAGTGCATATTTGAAGTTGTTTCCTTATTTGTTAATTTAAACACTTGTTCTAATTTCTTCTTCTCTATTAGATCATACAAGTTATCATCTGTTAATTGTATATCAAAGAATACAGTCTCATCAGTATTCTTATCCTTATACCCCTTAATAACCTTATCCTCTTCTAATTTATCTAGATGTTCTTTATACACAGTTGTCCATGTTCCAACAGGTAATTCTGTTATTACAATACTACTTCTATCCTTATCAACTTTGTAATTACCCTTAATATTAAATCCATTCTCAGACTTTTCAACCTTACCTTTAAAACCTCTATACCATGGAAGCATCTCTTTAATTGGTTTGCTTTCCATCATTAGTAGGAGATTATCTATAATCTGAATTGGATTATACTGTAAGATTGTAGTTGAAAATCCAGTTCCAATTCCTTGAGCTCCATTCACTAATACCATTGGAATAATTGGAACATAATATTCAGGTTCAATTGATGTTCCGTCATCATTTAAATATGTTAAAATAGCATCATCTTCAGGTCTGAAGATTAATCTATTCCACTCCTCCAAGTATGTGAAGATATATCTTGGAGAAGCTGAATCTTTACCACCTAAGAGTCGACTATTGTGAGTTACTACAAAATTTCCTAATAAAAATCTTTCATTTTTATCAATACTCCAACCACAGAATTTATTTTTTCCTAAATTATTAATTGTAAATTTAGTAAAATGCATAGTTTTTCGATCTCTTTCTATTCCAGAAAATGTTATTTTCTTTCTTTGGATTATGGTTGGAATTTCATCAATATTATCACCCATAATACGTAGTGTCATCATTTTTTTACTTTCTCCTTTTTTAGTTACTAAAGATTCGGAACTATAATATATACTAGTAGCATATCCTAAACTCTTTGCTATAAAATCTAGTGATAATATTAAATTTTTATGTAATCTTTCAGATTGAGATATTTCAACAAAAGTTCTTGATGAATTATTATATCGGATTGTTCCGTCTGTATCAATAAATCCTGCTAATAACTGAAGTCTTGTTTCTTTATCATTTATCATGTATTCAATGGGAATGTGTTTGTTCATATACAGATTTGAATCTTTTAATAATTGTGTAAATGGATTTAAATTTTCTATATTTTTATTCATATTTTTAATTTTTATTACTTCTTCAATTTCCTTATTATTTATAAATTCATATTTCCAATCACATGTATTATGTTTTAATTTTATATCAGATGTTTGACAACCAATACAAGTTTTAACACTATGAGAATGACTACCGATCGCACTTAAATGTCCTGAACCTTTTCTCCTAATACTATAATGATAACCATCGTGATTTTTATTACTATGGTGAGTAATTTCAGCATTTATTGTATCAGACCAAATTACAAATCTCTTAATAATTTCTTCATCACAAGAAGTAAATCCCTTCCCTGCTTGATCACCATCTCCTAACCAAGCACCTAATATGTATGGATCAAGAGGAACTTTCTTTTTCTCCCAATTAATACAATTTATATTACTAATCATATATAATCCTCTCTTAGCATAATTTGATAATTTTAAATAATCTTCTAACTTAATATCAATAATATTAGAGTTATTATATGTTTTCTTTAATTCTTCTAATTTTGTAGATATTATTTTGAATCCTTCTGTTTTATTTATTCTTGATCTATTAAAATGAATATTAGTTAAATCTTCATTTGTTTCAATAGAAATTTGAGATATTGTCTTTCCATTAAAATAATTAAAATACCATTTTGTAGTTGATTCTTTCCATTTTATAACAAAATTATCATTAAAATATAATGTTAATATATGCTGACTATTAACAATCATTTTTTTATTTTGATCATCCATTATTTCATACATTTCATCTATTCCATTTGTAATTTTTAATACATTTCTTTCTTCACCATCATCACCAATTAATATATCACCAATTATTATATCTTCTGCTTTTTTTATAGATCCATTCCACATTAATATTTCTGTTTCAGGAGATAAACATCCAAATTGTCCAGAAGGATGTAAATGATTTAAGTTATTTGCTCCTACAAAAATCTGACCCATTCCTACAATTGTTCCTTGTAGAGATGCTTCACCATGATGGTAAGAAGTCTTTTCAGAAATAAAACCAGATAATTGTGCTACCTTGATTTCATCTTGCTTTTTATTCAACTTTCTTAGGATAGAACCATATTGAACTTTTCTTTGCGATGGTTTCATACCATCTACTACACTTGGAATAGAACGATTGATATCATCATTTGAAAAGTGAATCAGTTCCCTATGAACAAAATCACAAATTGGAATTTCTTTCAAGTCATTCTGTAGAATTTTATTGCGATCATATCCCTTTAACCATACTTTACGATCATCTGCTCTCTTTTTATCAAAAGCTAATGTCATTGCCTCATAACAAATATGTTCTTTATTTGTATCTTCAACTGTAGTTGTTTTTAATTTCTTTGTTGTTCCCTTTTTATTAGATCTCTTAGATGATGTTTCACTTTCAGCTAAATCATCTACATCCTCTTTCTCTCCACCTTTTAATTCATCAGTAGCAAATAAAGACTTGTCAGCATAAGTATATTTAATTAACTTTGTCTCAAAATTATTAAAGTATTCTTTTGCCTCTTCTCTATTTGATGTTCCTAATCCCTTATAATATTTGATATGCCATGTGCTTGTATCTACCTTCTTCTTCCAATCCTCATATTCAGTTAAGTTATAGAACGTCTTAGCATCCTTACCTTTAATAGCTTTAACAATGGGTGTTGCTAAGGAATGAATAAAGTTTAACTTCAATAAACTAGGAAAGAAATAATGGAAAAAATTCATTAATAATCCTTTGATGTGAAAGCCATCACTGTCTTGATCGGTCAAAATTACTACAGACGAATATCGTAGCTCCGACACTGAAGAATACTCTTTATTATGTTGAAGTCCTAAGATTTTTTTAATATTAATAATTTCTTCATTTTCAAGTAGTTGTTTAGATGTTGCTTCACGAACATTTAATAGTTTTCCTTTTAATGGAAAAACTCCATACTTACAATTACCTTCTTCTACTGCTGATCTACCAGCCATAGCAAGACCTTTAGCACTGTCTCCTTCGGTTAGAATTAAGCGACATTGAACTGATTTCTTTGTGCCTGCCCATTCAGCATCTTCCAACTTTGGAATACCTTTGATGTTATTTGTCTTCTTACCATCAGTATTCTTTAGAATTGATTTCTCTTTATTTTTTGCTAAGTCAATAATAAATTCTACAATTCCAGACTTAACAATCTTTGTTACAATCTTATCATTCATTTCATAAGTTGTTCCAAATTCAGATTGTTTTGTCTTTAGTTCTTCTTTTGTTTGTGATGAAAAAGCAGGATTTACTATAGTAGAATCAATAAATATAATCAAATTCTCTTTTATTAATTCATCTTTAATCTTTAAATCCTTATTCTTCTTTAATATAGCATCTTTAACCTTTTTAATAATTCCTTTCATTACATATTCTACATGATTACCCCCCTTATACGTACAAATTCCATTCACAAAACTCTTTTGCTCAAAGTTATTATCCGGCTTATAGATTACTCCAACCTTCCATCTTTCTTGTTCATCATAATGAACTTCTTCATCTGGATAATATAAGCTAATATATTTCTTGAAGTTATTTGTATCAATCTTCTTATCATTATAATATACTTTGAGCTTTTCACCTAATCCCGCAATATCATATACACGTTTCTTAAAAAGACCAATAATATCATCTGATAAAGAATCTAATCCAAATTTCTTTAAATCAGGAACGAATGTAATTTGGGTATAAGATTTAAGTTTATAATCGGTTACTTTTGGTTTTGTTCTTTTACTCATATTATCTGAAAATTCAATATGAAACTTTCTCTTTCTCTCTTCATCAACTGTCTCTACAACAAATTTTGTGCTAAAGATATTTGTTAATTTGGCTCCATATCCATTTCTTCCACCAGTAGTTCTAGCCTCAGTATCATCATAATTTGTTGATGTTAATAATTCACCAAAAATTAATTCAGGAATATAAATCTTATGTTCTGGATGGATTTCTACATCAATACCTTTTCCATTATTAAAGACAGAAATTTCATTCTTTTCTTTATCAATTGAAACCTTAATTGTATCACATGTAGAATCAGTCTTTGTATGATCGAAAGCATTTACAATAATTTCATCAAATATCTTATATAATGCTGGAACCGACTTTATATTCTTCTTTATAATCTTCTGTAAATCATCATCAAATATATCCATTACATCCTCTTGAACCTTTAAACTATCTACATAGGTATCAGGTCTATCCAAAATATGTTGGATAGGAGTTTTTTTTTGGTATATCTCGCTCAATGTTTTGGCAGACGGTTTCATAATGTTTTTAATATAAAGATTATGTCTTTATATTAAAATTATGTTTATTCAATTTTTTACAAAATATATTCAGAATGAATATATTTTGTAAAAAATTAGTGCGACCAACGGGAGAGAACAATTTTTATTGAATTGTTCTTTTCAAGAACAATTCAATAAAAATTAGTAGGAAGCTAAGCTCTGCTTAGCAACTGAACAATTTTTTACAAAATATATTCAGAATGAATATATTTTGTAAAAAATTAGTGTGACCAACGGGAGAGATCAATTTTTATTTAATTAATCAAAAAGATTAATTAAATAATATTATTTATTTTCAAATTTAAGGCTTAGTTACATATATTCCGCCAACAGGCATCTTATCTTTGGCTATTTCATAGTATGTACCATCTGCCATTTTGTATAATGCCGCATGGGCGTTTTGTAATTTATCAGCAGCAGTGGCACCAGGTGCTGCTGTATAATCTTTGAGTTGAGCAGGTTTGCTGCCACAGAGATAACCAGAAGCAACTCCAAATTCGCCTTCTGCTACAACACCACCTCTCATTTTACGTCTGCGACCACCTGAAGCTCCGCCAGAGGCGCCACCGCGTCTCTTAGAAGCTTTCTTTGCTGCTCTACGCTTGCGCCCACCGGAGGCACCACCAGAAGCGCCTCCTGAAGCACCACCGCGTCTCTTAGAAGATTTTTTAGAAGCTCTACGTTTGCGGCCACCTGAAGCACCGCCAGAGCGACCACCGGAGCGACCACCGGAGCGACCGCCGGAACGACCACCAGAACGACCGCCGGAGCGACCACCGGAGAGACCACCAGAACGACCGCCGGAGCGACCACCGGAGCGGCCGCCAGAAGCACCGCCTCTCTTGGCTCTACGTTTGCGGCCACCGGAGAGACCACCGGAGCGACCGCCGGAGCGGCCACCGGAGGGAC
>Ga0214923_10003183_pt1 | contig 20848 bp, 22 predicted proteins | sample LL1510_MetaG_FD_177993 | JGI IMG/M metagenome (GOLD analysis project Ga0214923, IMG submission 177993) | Freshwater microbial communities from Lake Lanier, Atlanta, Georgia, United States - LL-1510 | ecosystem: Environmental > Aquatic > Freshwater > Lake | place: USA: Georgia | collected...
ATAAATGGAAAATTTAATTAGGTAAAATTTGAAAATTATATTGTAAATAATTATATCTTTTAGTTAGATCTGGCTTAGACAAACTAAAAATTTATTAATTCATCTCATCTAGGTTTCTTCTCCGTCCAGTAACTGGACGCTCATCCAGTGTCGTGAGACACGACACCCGCACCACCCCTCCTCCGTGTCAACCCTAACCCCCACGGCGCGGCAAGTGAACTGTGATTGACCCTGGAGATTCATTTGCCTTCCCAAAACTTTCAAAATATACTTGTATAGCAATCTAGGAGATCGTTATGTTAGCCCTGAGACTTCCCGAAGACATTGAGAGCCGTCTTGACAAGTTAGCCAAAGCAACTGGGCGTACCAAAAGCTTTTACGCTCGTGAGGCAATTCTTGAGCATTTGGCTGATCTGGAAGATCTTTACCTTGCAGAAAAACGACTTGCCAAAGTTCGCAACGGCAAAAGCAAAACGTTCACTTTGAATGCTGTGGAGCAAGCGCTTGGCTTGGCAAATTGAGCTTGATCAAGCCGCCAAGAAAGAGCTGGGCAAACTAGACCCTCAAGTAGCCCGCAGAGTCATACAGTTTCTAAGAACCAGACTGCAAAGCGTCAAAGATCCTCGCAGCCTGGGTCAAGCCCTCAAAGGCTCTGAACTGGGCGACTTCTGGAAATACCGACTGGGTGACATCAGAATCATTGCCAGCATAGAAGATGATCGACTTGTGATCTTGGTTTTGCGGGTTGGCAACCGAAAAGAAATTTACAGACGTTGAGACTACGGTTCACACACTCAAAACCATCACCCCTACCCCCACGCCAGTCTCGCTATAATTCTCGGCTCGGCGCTTTAGCTCAGTCGCGTTGTAAGTTATTGATTTATAAGGTTTTTTCGGTTTCGCTCCGTGCCAAGACCACAGTTCACGATGCCAATTCAGTGCCATAAATTCACCTGTTTTCGAGGCTGATTTTTTTGACTGTGGTGCCACTGCCGACCCAGCCCACCATGGCTCGGTAACTCCATTCGAGTGGGTTGTTTTTGCCAGTAATTCGCGCCCTGGTGTAGCAAGGTCTGCGGTTTGCTACAAATTCGCAACGCTGGGAAAGTTTTTTGTGGGCGCGATTCTTGGCCTGGTCGCTGGCAGCATCATGGCAGCCTCTTGGGTGGGTCATGACTCATATGCCTGTCACCGCCCTGCCCTGATTTTTTAGATTTCGGTTGCCCATCAGGTTAGCTACAAATATGCTTGTGGCTATGGGATTTTGGGAAAAAGCACAGGCCGCAAACGACACCCTCTTCCTCCCATCACGGCACCGCACTCTGCCCATCTTGGCCACAGTCACGCCCATAGCCAACTACCCCACCAAACTTCGCATCTTCCGGACCAACGCCAGCAGGTATTGGCAGGTCAGGTGTTTTCTGCGGGGCCGGACCTACACCCAAAGCCTCAAGACCACCAACAAGCAAGCGGCCATCAGCCAGGCCAAGCACTTCTTCCACATCAAGAGCGCAGAGCTGTATGGCGAACACATCACTGTGCGTGAAACTAGCGTGCCGCTGTTCAAGGATGTGGTGCCAGCCACCTTGGCCCAACAGCAAGCCAGGGTAGACCGTGCGGACTTGACTGCCTTGAGCCTGTCAATATTTCGCAGCCGCATTCACAACTACATCCTGCCGTTCTTTGGCGACATGGCCTTGGAGAAAATCAATTACCAGCACTTGACTGACTTTGTGGCCCTGTTGACCAAGCGGGGACAGAGCACCACCAGCATTCAACAGAACTTGGTGGCCACCAGAAAGGTCTTCAACTACGCCCATGGCTTGAACTTGATAGCAAGCTTGCCCAAGTTCCCCACCATCACCATCAAACAGCACCCCAGGGGCAGTTTTACCGTGGCTGAGTACCGGAGCCTGGTTCGCCTGTCCAGGCAGCGCATTGGGCAGCGCATACCCACGGAATTCACAGCAAACAGCCGCAGAGGTGAACAGAATCTGGATCAGTACGCTGTGATCAGTCAGGACCTGTCTTGGATGATTCGATTCATGATCAACAGCTTCATGCGGCCCAGTGACATCAAGTTTCTCCAGCACAAGCATGTGACTGTTGTGAGAGCCAAACACATCTACTTGAGACTGAACCTGCCAGAGACCAAGAAGCACGACAAACCCATCGTCACGCTACAAGCTGCTGTACATGTGTATGAACGCCTGCTGGCTTGGCAGATCAGTCAGGGCCATGGTCAGCCAGAAGACTATGTGTTCTTGCCCAAGCAAATGAACAGGGAACTGGTGTTGGAGACCTATAGGTGGCAGTTCAACTTCATGCTTGACCAAGCCCGCATTGGACGGAATGTGGCCAATGGTCAAAAAAGAACCCTGTACAGCCTGCGGCACTCGGCCATGACATTCAGGCTGCTGTATGGGCGGCGGGTTGACCTGCTCACACTGGCCAGGAATGCCAGGACGTCAGTGGAGATGGTGGAGAAGTTCTACTCATCCAACTTGAGTGCTGAGATGAACATTGACCTGCTACAGGGCTTGAGGGATTGACCGTCCAGCAACGGGACGGTGAAGGGTTGGAGGTTGTGAGATTGAATTTTTTAAATAAATATTAAATATTAATATAAATGAATATTTTTAATTAATTTTTACACATTTAGTTTTATCGATTTAGAGTACCTAATATGCATTTATTAATAGTTCAAATGAGATATTTTTTATTTTTTGAATAATTAATCGGCCATTTGCGCTATCGTGTGAATATGGACAAAGTAAGTGGTGGTCAGACTCAAAAAGGTATGTAATGAAGCATCTCATCCGATTTGGTGGCGTTTCGCTTTTGGTTTTGGTTACCGCATGTGGAGGCGGTGGTGGCGGTGGCAGTGCAAGCTCTGGAACCTCTTCAGTTGGCCTGACCTTGACTGGGGTTGCAGCAACAGGTGCGGCAATCAGCGGGGGAGCAGTTGATGTGAAGTGCAAATCAGGCACGGGCACTGCAACAACGAACTCTGATGGCTCCTATACGGTCACGGTCACTGATGGAGTGGGGCCTTGCATGCTTAAAGTTGTAGATCCAATCACGCAATTTACCGCGTACTCATTTGTAGAGTCTGGAGCAACGGTAGCAAACATCAACCCTGTAACTCATTTAGTAGTAGCAAATGCCCTGGGTGATGAACCTTCAACGGCTTACACAAGCTTTTCTAGCACAGTCCAAGGGAAAATAACCTCTTCGAATATCAGCACCGCCTTAACAAATGTTCGATCCGCTACAACTGCATTGGGCACTGATGGTGATATGAGCGGAATCGATGTACTGAAGGTATCAATGCGAGCTGCCACTGGTGACACTGCGGGTGACAGTACAGATAAAAAAATTGATGCACTTATGGCGGCACTTGCAGCCTCTGATAAAAAAATTACAGACCTAACAACTCAATTAAAAGCAGTAACCACATCGAATGATGCAATTACAAAAATGAACACTGTTGTTGGTGATTCGAAATATTCACTCGCTAGTTGTCCGTATGCTAGAAGCGGAAATATCTGGGTAATGGACATGATTGGCTTATCACCGATACTTTATAACCTTGACTTCAGTGACGCTAGTAACATGAAGTTGAAGGATTTACGCGACAACTCAATAAGCATCATTAGCCTAAAAGTTGATTCATCCAGTAATCCTATACCATGCGCTTTCAAAGCCACAGTAAAAACTCAATTAGTTGAGTTTCGTGTTTCCGAAGGTGGAGTTGGAGCCTGGATCAATACAACAGCTAATGACTTCGGCCTATTTGTTCCGCAACAAAAACTCAACTCGCTTACTGACAGCGCTTTTGTTGGATCTTTTCCGTCCTTGGCTTTCGTTCAGCGAAAAAATAGTTCATTCAGAATGGCTATACCAATTGCATTCACTGTTGGTAGCGATGGAGCATTAAAAAGCTATGGTTGCGATATGACATTGAGCGTACCTACTTGCTCGATTGAAAATACAAACACATCCACAGACACAACAACTTGCAGCGCCATATCCAATGGAACACTTGACTGCACATCAACAAGTGGAATGACAGCTACAGCGATACTTTACTCAAATGGTAGTCAAACAACCATGTTTATGGCAATTACAAACATGAATGTTGGAACATACAAGTACGGTGGTCTTATGGTCATGACAAAAGCTGCAAACATGAAGCTTCCCAAACTGGGAGAGGAAAAAACAAGTGGCAATACATGGTATGTTGGTGTTGAGCCTGGATCGACTACCGTGTATGCAAAGCAAGCAACCAACAGCACCACAAAAGTTGAATCTGTTAGTTCAGCCACTAGCTCATTTACGACATCAACCGCAGGCAGCAGTGCAATTGACACACTTTATATAAACACACCATCTACTGGCATGGGTTATATAAAGACCACCGCAGGTGCTAAGGGTGTAGCAATTGGTTCATCCACTGGCTGGAGCCTAGTAGCAGGTCAAGCAACCTCTTCTGGCGTCTTATTGGATGGTTGGTTTGCTTACATTAAAGAAAACAGATCATCCACTTCAACTACAGTTGCCGCAACAGTTGTCAAGAAAACAGATGCCACATACATGTCTACAAATAATGGAATGGTTTGCATTGCCAATTGCTAAAGGCAGTATTCTTAATTTGAGATTAGCTTTGCAGCGTCCCGTTACGGGACGCTGGGCTTGGTTAGTTCAAACCACCCGCATGGCTTGACGGGCGATCACTGGGTTCCAATCGGGCATGGGCAGCCCTTGCCTGTGCAGGTACAACAGCTTGTCAAGCTCGCCAAAGTACTTGCGTATGTCACCACTCACTTGTTGAGGTTGCAAATAGCTCAGCAGTTGTTCCCTGGCCAGTGACAATCCCTCTTGTGCCAATATCCACTGTGCTCTGGGCAGAACATCTGTGGCCTTCAACGCTGGCATGTCCACTGCATAGCAACGCGAGCGAACACTGGGGTGTATCTTGATGAAGTTATTGGTGGTCAATATCAACATCACATCTGCGCCCAGGTCGTCCAGCGCAGTCCACAGCGCATGTGGGTTGGCTTTGGCGTTGTCAAACTCGTGCCAAATCAGGAAGTATTTGTTGCTACTGGTGAACTTGGCCACATTCACAGACCGCTGCAGATAGTCCTTGATATCTGGCATGGTCAACACTGTGTTGAAGTCCTTGGTCTCCACCATGGCATCAGCACCCCCAATGGCATGCGCCAATAAATTGGCCGCGGTGGATTTACCCGTTCCGTTGGGGCCGTGCAAGATCACATTGCCGTCAATCTCACCTTGTGCCACTGCATCAATCAGTGCTCTGCTGCTTTCGTTGGCAAACACCACCTCGCTCAATTCGCGGGGGGCATACTTTTCAATCGTCTTCATGTTGATTCCTTTTATGGGTTGATTAACTGTTGGGGTGAGAGATGGGGCCCTGCCCCACCTCCCAATCTCCAAGGTCAAGCAGCCAGTGCCACTTGAGCTTGGTTGGCCGCTTTGGCATGAGCAGACCCCAACAGGTCTGATTGCTCCTTGGCCATCTGTGCGTTTTCTTCCTGCTGCTTCACACGCACCCGTGCCATCTTGGTCATCAGCACCTTCACAGTGGCTTCAGCCACATCACTCAGCGTGGCAATCACCGTTGCCTTGCCATCTGCACTGGGCTTGGCCAGCATGAGCACATACTCCCCTTTGAGACCGGGGATTTGCACAGTTGCCAGTGGAGAGATTTCAGCCACCTCCATCTCAGCTTGCACTGCCGCCTTGGCAGCAGCAACATCTTGGCTGCGCTTGATGGCCTCCTCGCTTTGAACCATGCGGCGCTTGACCTCCTCAATGCCACCTTGGCCAACCAACCAAGCTGGCAAGTCAGCAGCTTCCACCCCATGGGAGATGGCCGCTTTGAGCACATAGGAGTAGCCATGGGCACGCTTGCGATCACTGCCAAACACGAATCGCACAAACATGGTCAGGGTGTTGGTGTTTTTCAGCACCCGCACGCCTTTCACAGTCAGCAGCTCTGCAAGGCTTTGACGAAGACTTTTCTTGTCCTCATCGCTGGCATTCACAAACTTGCTGTTGAACACATCCAAGCATTCACCCAACAAGTTGTACAAGCCCTCATTGGCTTTCTTGAAGTCTGTGACTTCCCAGGCCTGGCGCTTGGTGCTCAATGCGTCCAGTTGCTGGACGATTGAGCTTGAGTGTGCTGACAGCACAGTGGTCACTTGGGGTGCTGCTTGAGCAGAAGCGTTAACAGCGGGGGCGGCGGTAGCGATAGCGTTTTGCATTTTGATTTCCTTTCAAGACAAATGCAGTTTTAAAAAAGACTGCAGCGGAACTGCTGGCAGCCATCGCATCAACTTGTTTTTGTTTGTTGCTGCGATGGAATGAATTAAATATGGAATAACAGTTATTTCAGATAGTTTTTATATGCTGTTATGCTATTAACTATGAATAACTCAAATAGACCCTTTTACAAGGGTGTTCAAGGCTTTACCAGGCAGTTTGAGAGCGATTTGGTAGAGGCTGCAGAGGACAGCGTGTACTACTGGTGGTGGGCTTTCATGAGACTTAGCCCTGTGTTTTGGTATGCAAGGCACGCAGGAGTGGCACCCAAGAACGAAGCCATGGCCAGAGCCTGGGCCAACGCAGGGGACTTGAGCAGGGGGTTTTTCAAACCTTGGTGGAAGGCCACTGGTGCCCAGGTGTTTGCAGAGGCCAAGCGCCCTGCCAGTGTTCGCGCCATCAATATGGACCAGTTGGAAGAACACAGGTTCTACCCACAAGGCAGCAGCCTGCTACTGGAAGTGCCGCTGACCATTCGCAAACAAACCATCTTGCAGCAGGTCAAACGGCTATTGGCGCTGGAGCATGAAGGCAGGGCACTGAACTTGGCCGCCACCAGCACAGCGCAGTTTGCACTGCACACCAAGCGTTACAGGCTTCGCACACTGGAACTGGAGTACTGGGTGCTGCTGTACCGCATGCTGTACCCCAACATCTCTGTGCTGGGCATTGGGGACAGGCTGCAGGTTTCTCCCAGCCTGCGGGTGCGTGGAGTGGAGCGCAAGGTGTATTCCACGCATGTCAGCAGCCCACATGACAAGCTGCAAAGCATCACTGGGCGTTATTTGTACAAAGCTCAAAGCACCTTGGCCAATGTGGAGCGAGGTTCATTCCCCAATGCCAGCAAACCTCTGGTGATTGAGCAGCCCTTTGGTGCCAAGCACCACGCAGATTTCCTGGCTGCTACTGGCAGGCGTTTGGATGTGGTGTCACCCTGGCATGCGTGGCTGCATGAGCAGTACTACGATGATTTACGCCATCACATCATTCGCAAGAACAATTTGGGCAAAGATGTGATTGGTAATTCACGAATCAAAGCACAGATACCCAAATTTTTGGCTGGTGAAACAGACCTCACTGCTTAGGTGTTGTGTAACGCGACACCTTCAAACTCTTGCTTCAAGCCAGTTCAACTGCGTTGCGCTTCATGTCATCGTTGACGTCAATGTATTTTTGGGTGACCGCAATTGACCTATGCCCCGCCAAACTGGCCAGTACACGAACGCTGATGCCTTTGCTGGCCAAGTTGGTGATGAATGTGCGCCGCCCTGAGTGGCTGCTGGCGCCAGATATGCCCGCTGCGCGGTACAGCCAGAACAGCTTTTGCGTCAAGACATTGGCAGTGAATGCTCGCCTGCCCGCTGTGACAAATAATGGATGCGCGGGGTTTGTGGGCTGGCGCAGGTCAAGATAGGTTTGCAGCTCAGTTTGCAGGCGTTGTGGCATGAACACTGTGCGCGGGTGTCGCCCCTTGGTCTGTTCAGCACTCAGGCGAACCTCAGTCTTGACTGTTTGATCCGCATTCATCACATCGCCAATGGTCAAACTGGCTATTTCCCCCACACGCATACCTGCGTGGAAACCAAATGACAGGATCAGTCGATTGCGGGTGGCATAGCTGCGCTGGGAGACGAATTCCATCAAAGCGTCTAGCTCTGCGGGGGATAGGGATTTTGCTTGTGCCATTTTTGTAATTGCTCCTGGTAGTTAATACATGCGCTGAATTAAGTATGTTTTCTTTTGACGAAATGGGCGACCATGACCCGTCAAATTGGCGGGTGAATAAATCACCAATGAAATCAACGCGGTTAAGAAAACAGCACTTTTCTTTGGCTGGTTTATTTATGCCGTGATTGCTATTGATGTGGGATCTAGACGACACCGCTGCATGGACGCAATTACGCAGCGCAGCAGCACTGATCCCCGTTTCAGCTGCCCAGGGTGCTGACAGGGACAAATTCACGCTTGTGCAGCTGATTTGAGGGCTTGCAGCAGCCCATTTAAAAAGCCCACGGTCCAGCTGCTGGACGGTGGGCTTGTGAGCACTGACCCATTGGGTCATGCGAACGTATTACCAAGCAGCCAAATCCGCTTCACACATGTGCTGCTGACATGAGCGGTTTTAGGCAGCCAGCTTCAAGCTGTTGCTCAAGTCCATGTTGGTGGCGATGAACACGGGCTTGCCCTGCCCCGTTGACCTGCAGCCATGGGCCTGCAGCGTCCACTCCTCTTGCACCCCACGCTCAGGGTCATTGACCATGAGGTACAAATCCCGTGAATTGGGCAGGTAGACGCTGAAGCCATCCACTGAGCCCTTGGCCTTGGTCACTGGGTCGTAGTGCTGCACCCAGGAGAACAGGGCATCTGGGGCCTTGTCCAGCTGCTCACTGAAGACGGTTTGCACATGGGGTAATTGGTTGGGTTTGGCCTTGTTCTCCCAATCCAGCAAGCACATGTAATCCACCAGGTACTTGGTGTAGGGGTCTTTGATCTCCACGCTGCCATTGAACACAGCCCGTCTAAATAGGCCCTTGCCAAAGGTGGTGTTGAATTTGTCGTTTACGAATCCTCTTATTGCAATTTCTCTCATTTGTTTCTCCATAGATTTTGTTTCGCGGTTGCTGTTCGCAGCAGTTGCAAGGTTGTGCAAGGCTGTTGCAAAGGAGTAGATCTAGAAAAGATGTCACGGGAGTTAAGTTGCAGATCCCAAAGGGAGGAGTTCACCTGTGCTGTTGCAAGTCATAGTTACCCATTACCAGCAACTTGTACATGTCACTAGTACATGTAACTTCAACTCCTTGTGACCTAACTCAACTACTCGTTTGCGACATTTTTTCTTCTCGACTCCTTTGCAACCTACCCAGCAACCAACTTTGCAACTGACTAGCAACTATTGGCAACTCACAGCAACTCGCAAATTTATTTATCTCTCACAAAGAAATTGCCACAGAAATCCAGTGGAAATTAGCCAGTTTTGGCAAAATTGACCAGTGCTAAATACGTGATGAACAAGTATTTCTGCACCATTCGAGTCAAGGGCCAGTCTGTGCGAACCGTGGTGTTCGCGCAAAGCATCACACACGCACGACTGATGATTGAGTATGTGTTTGGCATGAACAGCGTGGCGGGCCACCCTGTGCTGGCAGAAGCCACCTCACCCCAAACACCAGAACAACAAAGATTGGCCACACTCCGGGCCACCAAAGAGCGTGCAGCTGTTGCCCTGGACGCAGAGCGCAAACGCCAGCAAGCTGCCAGGGCGCAAAAAGCCATGGCCGCAGCAAGCCAGCCTGTCCGCCCTGCAACCAACAGCATGCAGTAGCAACACTCAGGGGTGAGGTCAAACACCACACCTGCACCCAATGACCCGCCACTTTGGCGGGCTTCAGGTCGCCCTGATGGCCTGATCGATCACAAAATTACCTGTGCTTGTTCAACAACTGAAAGGAAACAGCACATGGCCTCCACTTCCGCACTCGCAAATCTCAAGCTCACCCCCGCCCGAAAGAGCTTGCATGTCAACCCCATCCAACAGCGGCGAAACAAAATGGTGCGCAGAATATGGGAGCAAATTGAACTGCTCAAATGCCAAGCCGCTGGCACCCAGTTCGCACCCATCAAGTACCGCACAGTGCGGGACGCAGAAACAGGCCTGCGCCGCCAAGTAGAAGTGCCCAAGCGTGTGAAGAGCTGGGTGTTCACCGCTGAAAACGGCAAGACCGCTGTGGCCATCCGCTACGGAGCCAGGGTGCTGGAATTGGCGAGGGGCAAGTTTGCAGTTGAGGTTGCAAACCCCGCGCAGTTGATACCCACCCTGGAACTGATCAAAACTGCCATTGACGCAGGTGAGCTGGATGAGCAGTTGGCCACAACCGCTGGCAGCGTACGGGCCAGCTTCAAGCGCAGCACAGGCGCATAGTCGTTAATTGCCACTTACCAAGCCCTGGATTCGAACACCAGGGCTTTTTTTGGCAGATAAATAGAGATATGAAGTTTTCATAATTCACCCATCAACCTTGTACCCATAAAACTACTCAGCGTAAGGAAATTTATACTTTCAAAGTATTATTAATTATTTTAATTAAATTTAAGTTTTATACCTGAATAGTTGCAATCAATATTTGTGTGAGTTAAATTATCTAGCCCTGCAAGGAGCAAATTATGAAAAAATTTGAATGGCTTTTATTAGTTTTTGTCTTACCACTTATTTGTATTGGTGGTTGTGGTGGTGGGGGTGGGTCGTCTGCATCTACCTCATCATCAACAGTTGAAGGAATTGCCACATCTTCCTCTGCTGCTGTCGTCAGCGCAACAAATAATTGAGGCACCAAAATGCAGAAACCATACTACATCGTTGCACTTGCTGGATATTTCACATTTGCTGCCATTGCTGCTCCCCCCACCACTGGAGCCTACGTCAGTGACCCGCAATCGGAGTATGTACAAGATCAAACTTCCGAGGGAATAAACCAAGCAAATAGCATTTTGTGCTACATGGCAAATACCCGACCAGATGCAATGGTGAACTTGGGGAAATACGTTGCTTTTATTGATGAATCGAAATGCAATTCATCAAAAGCTGATGCATCCAGCAGTTCCTCTGAGGGGGGTGGCTCTTCCACCACTTACACAAGAATGAGCCTTAACTCTACGCGGTCATCAAACACCAGCCCACAAGTTGTCAAGGGGCATGCAGCTGTCACTTTTGGAAGTGGTGGCGGCCAGTCTGGCACGCCAGCATATGTTTATATTTACGGATCTGCTACTGGAGCACCAACGGCCACAAACACAAATGGTGTGCTTAGCATGAACCTTGCCGCTATCCCCGTGACTGGTAGCACCGCAAAAATCATGAGAGGAAAAATCAGTACAAGTTCAACAGGAATTGAATTTTCCTGGGTATCAAGCGGAGGTGGCGGTGGTAATCAAAATTATCGCTTGGCTGTATCTGGAACGGATAGCACTGGGTCTGGCGTCATTCAATACCCAGATTCTTCAAATGCTACATCAACTATCACATTTGGATACAACACAACTAAGTTTTGTAGAAACGATGGCACCAACACCACCTGTTTTAACAGAGCTAAGAGCGAAGCCTCGACATCTGTTTGGCGTTATGGTGTCTACTCTGATGGAACTGGCGCGAGATATGACCTGACTCAACCTGGCTTTCCTGTGAAAAACAACACCACTGGTGAATATGGTTATGCAAGTTATTGGGGAATTTGGTTTCCCACCGCTGTGACCGATGGTGCAACATTGGTGTCTTTGGACACAACCCCGGTGACATATACGGTCAGCAAGACCGGTGGGCGCTTGACCAAATACACATTGGTAACCAAAACTTTGAACGATGTCAAAAAGGTTCCGTTCAATTTCATGCCACAAACCACCACTACCGTCACCGGTGGGAATTTGACAGCCGGCGGGAATACTCAATATGAAATGTACTGGGACGGCAGTTCTTTTGTTGCAAGTGCTCAAATGGTGTGTGGCAGTTCAGGCTGTTTTAGGCAAATGTTGACAACTAATTTAACAATAACGCCTGCCCAGTTGAGTGCTGCGTCATCCATGTCCGTGGGTGGTAACACCAACAAATCTGGTGTGAACGGCTGGTCACAGGCATTAGGGGGAAATCTCATGATCCCGGCGGCCACTCTTGAACACGCTACACCTGGCTCCCAAAATATACGATACAACACTCAAGCCGTGGTTTCACCAGGAGACACCACTGTTCCTGCCACCCTCAAATGCGCTCGTGATTGTCCAACAGTGGCTGGATATCAAACTTTGACAACTGCCAACGCCACAAATAACAGCACAAGTCCGTACACCACCGGTACTAAGCAAAAAGGTGGTGGTACTGCTTTGGCTGACGTAGTGACTTATACATGGGATAGCTCCAACTACACCCTCAAACAAAATGGCGTTGCAACTGCAATATCCAATTCGTTGCTAACTGCTACTGGTATTTCACTATCCTCTTACCCTAGATACTCTGGGGGCATTCGCTCTGGTGCTTTGGTTGATGCAACCGGGTCAGCTTGGTCCGCTGGTGGTGCCATGGACTGCCAAAGTGGTGGGCAATATTTTTGCGATTTCAAAGCAAATAGTTTGACAACCTTTTATGTTTGGGAAAATGGTACTAACGAATATCAAAGTGCAACTTTCTTGAAAAAGACGGACAACACTTTCTTATCATTTACACCACCACAATCTGCAAGCTTCCAAGTACCGGACACCACTAAATATGGCGAATTCGCTGGCGCAAATATGAACCTTCAATTTAATGGATTTGGTAATTTGTTTGGGATTCCTGGTAAGTGCTTTCGAATGTCTGACAATGCAGAAGCCAACTGTAGTTCTACGACCAGGTATGTTCCCGCCTTCTCCATCCCCGAAAATTCAGCCACCAGTGCTTTAGGTAAAGTAACTATCGGGGATGCCACAAAATGGATCAAGTACTTGGACAGGGAAATTCGATTTAAAAAGGATGGCGTTGTCGGTACTTCAGGCTATACCCTGCCCTCTGATATAACTTTAGGATCGGCAAGTTCATTGCCTGCGGCACTTTCTCTCACTGGAGCAGATACAGAAGATCCGTCAAATTCCTCAAATAGTAACTACGCAGGTTCTGTTCAAGCCTCAGATTTTTTGAAATCCCCTAGCGTAATACATGGCGTTGTTCAATAAGTAAAGCCTCAGTTTATGCACAGGAAACCCCAAGTCAGGCTAAGTCTTGGGGTATCTTTTTTTGCATCAATCGCCATACATGTTCTTATAGTTTGGGCGGTTTTAATTTTATTCTCCCCAACAGAAGAAAAGTTGCTAGGTTCAATACTTGGTTCAAAGAAAACCGGTATAGAAATATATTTGCGTCAAGAAAATGTGTTTGGTGGAGCACTTGACAAGTACTTGACTGAAAGCAAAAAACTTCTAACCTCTGAAAGCGGAGAGTTAGCTTCATTACTTTCTAATGAGGCCAATAATTCTTCGGGTAATGGCTACGCAGAGTCAAAAAATAAATTCGGTACGACTCTGAATCAATGGGGCTTGAGCAGTATGCCCACAAATATGAATACCCCATCTGGTCGAGTGAGTGGTTTCTTTGGCACGCCAATGCCATCAGGAGACCCGATGGGGAAGCTTCCTATTCAATTCGAGTGGGCGATGCGACGACAAACAATTCTTTCGATGCTGAATTCGCAAATTGATTTCATGCGTTCAAATTTTTCAACAGAAGCTGGAATTAGTTGTAGTGTTGAATTATCCAAAGGAAGTTGTAACCATCCTGATCAAAGGATCATTGGATTTTTATCTGCACGTTATGCTGAGTTACATTTGATGGACCCTAGTCTCAAGTCTATATCCTTTATTAGCCATGGTGATGGCTATTGGACCTACGAAGTCAGTGATTAATTAACATATTTAAAGCTTAATAGGCCCGGTATTTCTAGCATATATAATCTATTTCATAGGTTGACCGTCCCATTACTGGACGCTATTGAAGTCGAATTGTTATGCCCCATACACATATCTGACTCAAGTTCAACAGTCACGTTGCTGGACGCTGTGGACCTCGAATTGATCTACCCCCAACAAAACCTGTCGGTTCAACCCGACACTTGGACACCAAAGGCTGATCATGAATAGTGCCTTATATGGCTACAGCTTTCATCATTGACTGACCAACACCACCCAAATAGTCGATGGCCAACTTTGTAGGCTTGAAGTACTTGGCGCCCTTGTTTTCGCCAATAAAGAACTGCTCTATCAATCCCAGGTCCACTAGCAAGCGAATGTTTCCACGAACAGCTTCCACTGAGCCTATGGATTGGATTTCGGTCAATGCACTCTTGTAATGACCCAGTGAAAACCTGCTCAGGTCATACTATTGGAGAAAACAGCCATGGGTATGACGATGGAAGACGAAATCAAGAGATGGACGGCCAAGCGCAAAGCGGCATTGGTGGTGGAGATTCTTCAAGGAAAGACCTCGATCTCAGAGGCTTCAAGGGCATTTGACATAGCCCCCTCTGAAATTGAAGAGTGGGTGGATGAAGCCAAACGTGGCATGGAGAACGCGTTGCGTGCCAAGCCCTTGGACATCAAGGAACAGTATGAACGGCAACTCAAAGAGTTGCAGGAGGCATACGGTGAGGCGATGTTGGAGTTGCGCGCCAGAAAAAAGCTTCAATCCCTGCTGGGCACCGAGGACGAGAAATGATCCTGGGTATCCAACGGGATTTGCAATCCGAAGGTGTCACGGTTTCTGTGAGCCGACTGTGCCATTGGTTTGAGGTTCCCAGGCGCACCATGTATTACAAGCCCACCAAGGTGGCACCCAAGGTGCAGAATCGGTTTGAAAAGCCCATCAAAGCCATGATCGACCAAGACCCCTCGTATGGATATCGAACGGTGGCCGGTTTGTTGAGCTTCAACAAGAACACAGTGCAGCGCATCTTTCAAATCCGCGGCTGGCAAGTCAAGCAAAGGCCCATTGGCTTTCGCCCACGAGTACAAGCGATGCCATCGGTGGCGCAAACGCCCGATGAGCGGTGGGCAACCGACTTGTGTCGCGTTTGGACGGGGCGAGATGGTTGGGCCAGCCTGGCGTTGGTGATTGATTGCTACACCCGTGAGATATTAGGCTGGCATCTATCAAGGTCGGCCAAGTCGAGCACGGCAGAGTCAGCCTTGGAGCAAGCGTTGATCAACCGCTATGGAACTTTAGGGCGCGTCAATGCGCCGTTTCTGCTGCGTTCTGACAACGGATTGGTGTTCACCAGCCGCAGTTACACCAGACTGGTCAAAAGCTACGGCTTGCAACAAGAATTCATCACGCCGCATTGCCCTGAGCAAAACGGATTGGTGGAGAGGGTCATTCGCACGATCAAGGAGCAGTGTGTGCACCGGCAACGGTTTGAGACGCTGCAACATGCCAGTCGGGTGATATCGGACTGGATTGGGTTCTACAACCAGAAGCGCCCCCATCAGGCGCTAAAGATGAAGACCCCAAACCAGGTATTTGAAATGTTCAAATTAGCAGCTTGACCTGTGCAGAAACCGCTAGGTCATTACACTCTCACTTGAGGGACGCAAATTCAAGTGATCTAAAGCGATCAACTCCAAAAGTCTCATCGCGGCTGCGTCCAACTCAAATGCCGCATGCGATTGCCGCTCATCCCGCAACTTGATCAAATTCAAGTAGAAAAGATAGCCTGATTTTGATGTGTCAGATGTAATGGGCAGTGATCTCATGATGGCTTAAATTTTGGGATTTTTACATTTAACTATCGAAATTCTACACATTTATACATTAGTCATAAATAATCTAACAGGATTGGCTACCCGCCCGAGAGAGCATCATCTCGAGTTTGGTTATCCACTAGCTAAGGTGACAAAGCGGTGTTATTGCTGTCGAAGCTCAATCCAAAGATCATTTTGTGGATGGCGATGGCATCGGTTAGGTTGACAGCATCGGCTTTTTTGGCATCAGTGGGGGCATTGGTGTTGTCTTTCCGGAAGTTGGCGAAGAACGATGTACCTGAGCCACTGGCGACTAAAGCTATGGCAGCGCTGGCCACACTCTCAGCGGTATCCCCAAAGTCGGTGTAGCTGGCTTTGACGCTGATGGTCTTGCCAACTTGGGACTGAGTGAGGAAGATGGCTGCTAAACCTGCTAATGCGCGATGTTCTCTAGTTCTGTAATTTACTGGAAAACATCTATGACCAAACTTCGATGCATGCATTGTGATATCGGTTTTACCCCGGCTCCTCAAGTGCCAAGTCAAGCTTACTGCTCCAAGCCGGGTTGCCAAAAAGAGCGGCGCCGCCAATGGCAAAAGAACAAGCTTCAAACCGATCCTGACTATCGCGACAACCAGGCCCGTGCGCAAAAGGCGTGGACTGATAAAAATCCGAATTACTGGCGCAACCGCCGCCTTGGAAGCCAAAATCATGGAGATCTTCTAAAAAGCGAACAAGATTTAGTCAGACCTAAGCGAAGAAATACATCCAACAAGATGGACTTATTAAAAACAAACCAAATTCTGCGTGAAGCTTTACATGACGGGGTTTTTAGGCTCAAGGTCCTTGCTAAACCAGATAACGACAAGATGGACGTTTGGATTGTTGAGCTTTCCAGTATCAACGTGGGTTCCAGCTCGATTTCTCATCGTGTCAAGAGATGACCTGATAGCAATTCAGAAGTGCTGCTGCTACCTTAGAGGCCTGTGAACTTCTGGCCTCTCCTGCCGCCGCAATCTTGTGAACGGTCAGAGAATGTCTTAGTTAAAAGACATGAACCAGCAAAACGATGAAAACCATGGCACAACTTCACGATGGGGTGGCAGCCCAGAAATCAATTTTTAAAGCGGTCAAATACGTCCGTATGTCCACTGAGCATCAACAGTATTCGACTAAAAACCAGGCTGACAAAATCACTGAGTACGCTTCTAATCGCGGCATCGAAATTATTCGAACTTATGCAGACGAGGGTAAAAGCGGCCTACGCATTGAGGGTCGTTTAGGGCTTCAGGAGTTACTGCGGATAGTTGAATCTGGTCAGGCTGACTTTCAAATCATATTGGTTTATGACATCAGCCGCTGGGGAAGGTTTCAAGACGCAGACGAAAGCGCCTACTACGAATACATCTGCCGGCGAGCTGGAATTCAGGTGACCTACTGCGCTGAACAATTTGAGAATGACGGATCTCCAGTCTCAACCATTGTCAAAGGCGTCAAAAGAGCGATGGCCGGAGAATATAGCCGGGAACTGTCCGCAAAAGTTTTTGCCGGGCAGTGTCGCTTGATTGAGCTTGGCTACCGACAAGGTGGCCCTGCCGGGTACGGTCTACGGCGTGTTTTGATAGACCAAGCTGGTTCCATGAAAGGTGAACTTAGTCGCGGTGAGCACAAGAGCCTACAGACCGATCGCGTGATCCTGTCGCCAGGACCAGAGACCGAAATTCATACGGTTAATCAGATCTACGACTGGTTCATCAATCAAGGTTTGGTTGAAACGGAAATCGCCAAACGCCTCAACGGTCTTGGGATAACAACAGATCTGGATCGCCAGTGGACCCGTGCCACAGTGCATCAAGTGCTTACTAATGAAAAATACATCGGTAACAACGTATATAACCGCATCTCATTCAAGCTCAAAAAGCATCGGGTTTCAAATACACCGCAAATGTGGATCAAGAAAGAATCAGCGTTTGATGCTATCGTGCCGTCCGAGGCCTTCTACACTGTTCAAGGAATGATCCGTGCTCGTTCCCACAGGTACACCAATGAAGAACTGATCGAAAAATTACGGGCCTTGTACCAAAGCCGTGGGCTTTTGTCCGGCATGATCATTGATGAAACAGAGGGCATGCCATCCACCTCAGCCTACATCCAGCGGTTTGGTAGCCTAATTCGGGCGTACAAGACTGTAGGCTTCACCCCTGATCGGGATTACAGGTTTCTGGAAGTCAATCGCTACTTGCGGCTAATGCATCCACAGGTTGTTCGGGAGACAGAACGCCAAATTGAAGACATTGGTGGCAGCACCGAAAGGGACATCGGTACCGATATTCTTAAGGTGAATAGTGAATTCACGGTGTCAATAGTTCTATCTCGCTGCCAGACATTTGATACCGGAAATAAGCGTTGGAAGGTTCGGTTTGATACCAGCCTACAGCCCGACATCACGGTGGCTGTGCGCCTCGACGAAACAAACCGATCACCGCTGGATTACTACCTGTTACCTAGATTGGACTTTGGTGGTCGAGGTTTCAATTTGGCTGAACGTAATGCCATTGAATTTGAGAGTTACAGATTTGACAACTTGGAATTCCTTTACGGAATGGCTGAAAGAACACGCGTGAGGAGAGCCGCATGAAAGTACTGGAAAGGAAAGCTCAACTGAAAAAATTCCAATATCAGTAATTGAAGTGCTCAACCCTCGGGAGCGAAACAAACAAATCTTTGAAAACATCGTTTGCAATATCAAACAAATTGGCCTAAAAAAACCAATAACGGTAACTCCCCGGCCGAATGCCGATGGCGAGATGCGGTATCTGCTGGTCTGCGGCGAAGGACGTATGAAGGCTTTCAAGTCTTTTGGCGAAACTGAAATACCGGCCATGGTCATTGATGTAGATGACGATGATGCGTTCATCATGAGCCTGGCTGAGAACATTGCTAGGCGACAGTGCAGCACCATGGAACTTCTTACCGGAGTGCAACGTCTCCGGGACCAGGGGTATGACCATAAAAATATCGCCGAAAAAACTGGACTTAGCGTTGATTACATTCAGGGCATCCTTAAACTGCTTGAGCACGGTGAAGAAAGGTTACTGGTAGCCGTTGAAAAAGGAACTATCCCACTGTATGTGGCACTAGAAATCACAAAAGCAGGGCAAGACGACACTGTCATTCAATTGGCATTGCAAGAGGCGTATGAATCAGGCCAATTAAAGGGCAAGCAATTAATTAACGCTAGGCAACTACTTGCAAAGCGGCAGGCTTTAGGGAAATCATTGGGTAAACGCAGAGGTATAAAAACACCATCAGACGTGACCTCCACAAGCCTAATTCGAAGTTATCTTAGAGAAGTAGAGCGACAAAAGCTTGTGGTCAAGAAATCGGACTTTACGCAGCAGCGACTAATGTTTGTGATTGGCGCTCTACGCTCCTTGCTCATGAACGAAAACTTTACCACCCTACTTCGAGCTGAAAAATTGGATAACCTACCAACTTTTCTGGCTGAACGAGTTTGGCCAAAGGGAAATGCTGTATGAGCCAAATTGCACTGGGATTCATTCCTAAACCGATGGTCGTGCCTTTTGATAATCTGCTACCCAGTCGAAAATTGCCGGATAACGTCATTAGAACCACAAAATACCAGCAAATTTTAGAGTCTCTTCGAGTAATTGGACTAATTGAGCCGCTGTCCATCAGCGCCGCCAATAGCAGTGGGATACACGTCTTGCTAGACGGGCACACTCGACTGAGTGCAATGAAAGAGTTAGGTATGACGGAAGCCCAGTGTCTTATCTCTACAGACGACGAGACTTACACTTACAACAACCGGGTCAACCGCTTATCAACCGTACAAGAGCACATGATGATCAAACGGGCGATAAATCATGGTGTTTCCCCGGAAAAACTTGCCAAGAGTTTAAATGTGGACTTAAGTCACATCATACGCAAGGTCAAACTACTGGACGGTATATGCCCAGAGGCGGTCACCCTGCTGAAGGATCAAGTTTTTTCAGCAAAGCTTAGTAATGTGCTTCGCAAGATGAAACCAACTCGTCAGGTTGAATGCGTGGAACTAATGGTTTTAGCCAATAACATCACCATCCCCTACGCCGAGGCTCTATTGGCGGCCTCCCCTTCTCATTTATTGGTCAGCGGGGTAAAGCCCAAAAAAATCGGTGGGGTTAGCGCAGAGCAAATGGTAATGATGGAGCGAGAGATGAGTAATTTAAAGGAGCAATACAAATTGGTCGAAGAATCCTACGGCCAGGATGTCCTCAACCTGGTCTTAGCCAAAGGCTATCTGAGCAAACTACTCGAAAATGAAGAGATTTCTCGGTTCATTGAAAATGCACAGCCGGATGTTTTTTCTGAATTCATCAACATTGTCGAAATAGCCTCCCTCGACAGATAAAGTGCGCAAAAAAATCTGCTCCCTCGGGTCTTAGGAAGACCATCAATCTGGCCTGCAAAAGGCTCAGGAGGATCATGCGACAGCCTTAAGGCAGTGACTAAGGTGTTAATCAAGCCGCCTCCTCCCCTTAGACTGTCACCTCTAGTTCAATCGTCCCGTAACTGGACACTGCGTATGTGTCGTGAGAAACGACACCTCGACATCCCAAACACAACCCACCCCCAATCAGCGTGACCTGATCTCAACCGTCCCGTTGCTGGACGCTATTGAAGTCGAATTGTTATGCCCCCTACACTTTTCCGTCGGTTCAACCCGACACCTTCGCACAGGGTTGACTACAAACTGGCCTGATCAACCCACCCATTGCTGGACGCTTTGGGACCTCGAACTCATCTACCCGCCCAACAAAAACTCGTCGGTTCAACCCCGCACTTCATCATCAGGGGCTGAACAACAACTGGCCTGATCAACCCACCCATTGCTGGACCGCCAAGCCTCTCAAACCACACCCAACCAATGCCATCACACCGACGACCCAACGGTCCTGCCCTCTAGGGCTAGAGCAGCGGCCAGCCTTGGCAAACAGTCGCTATAATTTGCGGCTCGGCGCTTTAGCTCAGTCGGTTAGAGCGATGGAATCATAATCCACAGGTCCGCGGTTCGAATCCGTGAAGCGCCACCAAACTCAGTCAATGCAATTTGTGCAGGCATGGACTCAAGTACTTTACCGATCTGACGATTAGCCCAAGAGAGAAAGTTCACTTGGAAACTGACTCAACGCTTGCAGCTTGACCCATCTGAGCGAAAGATCACCCATGAAATACCTGTTCA
>Ga0214923_10003184_pt1 | contig 20847 bp, 18 predicted proteins | sample LL1510_MetaG_FD_177993 | JGI IMG/M metagenome (GOLD analysis project Ga0214923, IMG submission 177993) | Freshwater microbial communities from Lake Lanier, Atlanta, Georgia, United States - LL-1510 | ecosystem: Environmental > Aquatic > Freshwater > Lake | place: USA: Georgia | collected...
CCTTTTAAGAATCCACCCTCAAATCCGCATGGGACCAAAGGATATAGTTTATTTAAATGAAAATGGATCCCACGACTGGGAGAAATATTTGCAAAATCATATAAAAAATGAGTTCTTAAAATTTAAGTTAGGTCATTTTGATGTTAGTTTGTGTGCAAACAAGGAGTGGTTAAAGCGCACGCCTAAATATCTGAAGCGCCACGGCAAGGTGCTCTTTTGCACAAGATGCCCTGTAGATCGAGCTTTATCTGAATGGCGAATGAGGTTGTTGCAATTCGATGATGCAGGCTGCCCTCGGGAAAATCTTGACTTCCTTAGTGCTTTAACCCAATCAGAGAGCCGAAAAAAATCACCCTTAGATTATTACCTCTATAATGCTTATATTGAAAACGGAAACTATGAGCAACACCTTGAGACACTATTAAACAGTTTAAGCTCTTCCCAGTTAAAGATAATAAAATTTGATGATTTAACCGGGTACGGCTTGCTTTCAAAGTTGAAAGAGATCGAAGAGTTTCTAGGGCTGAGTAGCTTTTTTAGCGAAACATTGATAGGCTCAACGGCTAAAAGTGCACAAATGGAGTCAAAAACATCTCTTGAGGTATCTTTTAAATTTCACTTAAATAATGGCGATAAGGTTAATTATTTAAATTCTGACCGACTGCATGAATGCAAAAGCTTTGATGTTTTCGATTCACATCTTAAGAAAAAAACATTTCACGAAATCAAAACTACTCCTTGGCAAGGTCTTGCCACCTACCCCAAGAAGGTTAATGAGAATCTTCGTTTTAGTATTTCTCAGGAGGATCGCCTGAATTTATTATATAAACACTGGGCAAGGCAAAGTGGGTGAGGAACACTCTTTGGCCTAGTCTTCCCACCTGCCCTAAAAATGTTTCGGAGCCTCCCAATCTTAGTATTACTCAAAGGAAACTTGATCTGTTAAAAGAATGTTCCCAACGCAAATTAAATATTATTTTTGTCGATTACATGGTTTGTGGAATATCTTCAAAATGCCATAAGCGTGGTTGTTCCCCTGCCGTTTTGCTGAAAATAAAAAATAAAATAGGATGGACTCAGAGCCCGTTATTAGCTCTTGTTCTCGATTGACGCAAGCCACCATGTCCCACCTTATTACTTTTGGAGGTTCGCGCGGGCTGGGCCGGGCGTTGACGCTGATGGCGTCTAAATCCTTTGGAACGATATCGGTGCTGTCGAGGCGGCCCCTTGACAGTCAATCTCATTGGCCGGCGAATGTCGGCCATTTTTCCACCGATCTGCTTGATTCCGAAAACGTGGCTAAGGCGCTGAGCTCAGCGGTGGCCAAGCACGGAAAAATCTCGGGGGCGGCATTTTTCCAGAGGCACCGGGGAAAAGAAAATGCATGGGACGGAAACTTGGCTGCGACGCTGACCGCGACACGCAATGCTGTCGAACTCCTGCGGGACCATTTCACCGGTGATGGCGACAAGTCGATCGTCTTCCTTGCGTCGATTGCCGCCCGGGCTGTCGCCGACGAGCAAGACGAGGGCTACCACGCCGCGAAAGCAGGTCTACTCGGCCTCTGTCGGTACTACGCTTTCCGTCTCGGCCCAGAAGGAATCCGCGTGAATTGCGTGTCGCCGGGAACTTTGCTCAAGCAGGAATCGGCCAGTTTTTTTCAAGAAAATACGGAATTGCAAGATTTGTATCGTCGCATAACTCCGTTGCAGCGGATGGGAACAGCCGAAGACGTGGCCTCCGTCGTTCACTTCTTGCTCTCCCCGGGTGCTTCTTTCTTAACAGGTCAGGAAATCGTCGTGGACGGGGGAGCCGGCCTTCAGTGGCAGGAGTCACTGGCCCGCATGCTTGTTCCCGTCGGGAAACCAAACTGAGCGCCTCTGAGCGAATCTGCCAGAAGAATAATTTTACGGCAAAAGTAACCCACATCAAGGATTGCCGTTTATGCGGTAGTGATCGCCTGTCCAAGATTATGCCATTGAAGCCGACCCCGGTTGGCGACCTCTACCTTCCTGCCGAAAAGCACCCGCAGAAGTTGGAGCCTTTCCCGCTGGATGTGTTCCAATGCAAATCCTGCGGCCACGTGCAACTGCGTGCGGTCGTTGAACCGGAGTATCTCTATAAGGACTACATTTACACCACATCCAGCTCGCTCGGTCTTCCCGAGCATTTCGGTGCCTACGCTAGGACCGTCTGCGAAAAACTTGGCCTGGGCGCCGGCAGATTGGTGGTGGAGATCGGAAGTAACGATGGGACAATGCTTCGGGGGTTCCAGCGGCAGGGCATGAGGGTCGCCGGGGTCGATCCGGCAAGGGAGATCGCGGCGAGGGCCACGGAGCAGGGCGTGCCAACGATCAACGATTTCTTCACTGCGGAGGTCGCGAGGGCGATCGTAGCCAAACATGGGCGTGCTGACCTGTTTATGGCCAACAACGTGCTGGCAAATGTTCCCAGCCCCCGAGACATCTTTCTGGGGGCCATGCAGTTGCTGGGAGAAGACGGGGTGATTGTGTTCGAAACGGGCTACCTCCGCTACCTCGCGGAGGACTGTGTCTTCGACAATATCTACCACGAGCATATAGATTATTACTCGATCCGGCCACTGGTTTCGTTTTTTGAGGAATTGGGGCTTCAGCTCTTTGATGTGGATGTTTCCGACTCCAAAGGCAGTTCAATACGCTGCTATGTTCAGCGGCAGTCCGGAAAGCGCATGGTAACTCCGGTCGTCGCAGAACTCTGCGAGCGCGAACTCACTAAAGGCTATGGCAGTCCTGCTCCCTACGCAGCGCTGTCAAAGAAGTTGGACCAAACGAAGGCCAGTCTGCGTGGCATCCTGAAAGATCTTAAGGCCAACGGAAAAACCGTCGCGGGTTTCGGCGCGTCAGTTGGCGTCACCACTGTGCTCTATCACTTCGAGCTGGCGGGACTCGTGGACTACCTTCTGGATGACAATACCTCGCGCCAAGGGCTTTTTAGCCCCGGCCTGGGTTTGGAGGTGAAGAGTCCTTCGATCCTCGCGGGCCCGGAGAGGCCAGACGTTGTTCTTCTTCTCGCTTGGAGATATGCCAATCCCATCACGCGGAAGTACCAGCCCTATGCGGCGATGGGTGGTCGCTTTCTCACGATGCTGCCGGAGATCGCTTTTCTCGAGTGATGAGCAGTCTGAAAGTGGCCAATCACGAAACCTTGCAGTTTCCACTCAAGGTGGGCGAGCCCGTGGAGGTTTACCGAGATCCTTATACGATCATTCGCCGGCAGTCGGCCGAATTTGAGGGCTTTCGCAAAGACTTCTACATGTGGGATCGAGGCGTGCGCGCCGCGATCATCCCGTTTTGGAACGGGAAAATTCTTGTGACCCTCCAATACCGATTCCTCGTCAATCAAATCACGAGCGAAATACCGGGAGGGAAGGTGGAGCCAGGCGAGGATCCCAAGGACGCTGCCATCCGCGAGTGCTTCGAGGAAACCGGCGTCCGATGCTTAAACGCAGAAAAACTTATCTTCTACCATCCCGGTCTGGACACTTACCATAACCCTACCACGGTCTTTTTCTCAATGGAACTTGCCGAACCGCTTCCCAAGCCGTTTGGGAAGTTTCTTTGGGTGGAACTGGGTGCCGCTATCGATCGAATCTTTTCAGGCAAAATTAATGACAGCCTTAGCATCATTGGATTGCTTGCCCTCCACAATCGGCTCTCTCACCAAGGCTGACCATGCCAAGAGCCAAAACCCCCTTTGTTGATTTTTATTCCCGACACGGAATCATCCCAACTCGCCAGGATATTTCAAATCTTCGTCGGCACATCGAGAGGAGAAAGTCTCTTTATCGGCATCTCGGGTTGCCGGCCGGTTTTTTTAAAAGAATAAGTATCTTGGAATTTGGCCCCGGCAGCGGGCATAACGCACTCGTTACGGGCCTGTTGAGACCTGACCGCTATCTGCTGGTTGACGGCAATCCCCCGAGTCTCGCAAGCACGCGCGAACAGCTTCGCAGGCACTGCCCGAAGCTGAACTACCAGTTAAAAAAAGCCTCGATCACCGGATTTCAGACGAAAGAGCGATTTGACCTCGTCTTGGCTGAGGGGCTCGTCCCAACACAGGTCAACCCGTCTCGCTTCCTCCGTCACATCTCGCAATTCGTGAACTCCTCGGGCGTTCTCGTTTTCACCACGATGGATGCCATCTCGCTACTGCCCGAGTTGTTGCGGCGCTGGACCGCTTGGCAATTGACGCACAAGCTAAGCAAACTCCGCGACAAAGTGAGCTTGCTTGTCGATTTTTTGGATGAGGATGTCAAGGCACTTCCGGGAATGTCCCGGTCTGCGGAAGATTGGGTGCTGGATCAAATGCTCCATCCGTGGTCCGGGCCTCTTTATTCAATACCGCAGGCCGTCGGTGCACTTGGAAGCGGATGGTCGTTGCTGGGTTGCTCGCCGCGATTTCTTGCGGATTGGCGGTGGTATAAGACGATCTACGGTCTCGAGGCTGGGAATAATACCTTCGCCATTCGGAGCTACTACGAGCAGGCACATAACTTGATTGACCACCGCCACATAGCTAACGCGCTGCCGGAAGCAAATAACCGACGTCTCGAAAAATTAGCGCACGAGATCTACATGTTGACTTTTCGGCAGGAGCATACGGGCCGATCGACGCCCGCTAAACAAATGGCATCCAAAGTTGCGGCCATCTCCAAACTGCTCGAAGTGCCTCTCCCCCGGAGCGCGGCTGCTTTAGACGATTTCGTCCGCGCCTGCGGAAACAAAGACCTCCTCTATGCTGACTTCGGAAAATTCCGCATACTCTGGGGTCGTGGCCAACAATACCTCAGCTTAATGAGGCGCTGAAAATACTATCCTCCGGACACCCTTCCACGTGCCAATAATCCATGATCTCGGGTGATATTTCGAAAAAACAGAGTCCTCCTCAATCGTACGGACACGTTTGGACTGATCCGGCCCTTAGGCTCTCTCGGATTCTTGAAACAAGCGCAAGTCCAAGTTCCGCGCTGCTGGACGCCCTTTCTTTGGGCTACTTTTCGCAATACACTTGCTACAAGGACGCGGTTTTTGTGGCACAGATCGTGGATTGGGAGGCAACTCTGCTCCACAGCAAGTACGGGGAGTTCCTTGATTTTTTCCCCCCAGATTTCGAGGAAAAAGCGAACGTCCCAGCTGCGACCAAGGTCAGCTTCAAAGGCCGCACCGTCACGCCAGACCTATTGAGGAATGTGGCCTACGCACTTCAGATCCGATCATTGCTCTTCGACAGGTCTTTGGAGATGGCCCCCAATCGTTTTTTGGAAATTGGAAGCGGGTCTGGGTCCTTTGCTCGGGTTTACAAGGCGCTCTACCCTGAATCCCAGATCTGGATGGCTGATCTCCCCGAAAGTCTAAGGTTTGCTGAAATTTACCTCCGAGAGTCATTTCCTAGCGCGCATTTTCTCTTTGCGAAAGAAGCGGCTGATTTGCAGGGCGACCTATCTGGTGTGGATTTCATTTTTGTGCCGTTGAAATTCAAAGATGCTATTGCGGGCCATTCATTCGACCTTGCGCTCAATATCTGGTCCTTTGGCGAGATGCCTAATCACTTCATCAGGGAGTGGTTCGAAATTATTCAATCCAAGTGCCGAATCTCCTACTTTTTCACGATAAACGCCTTCCTGGCGCCGGTGACCGTGGATTCGGTCGACAGGGCAAAACAGGGAGCCTGGATACTGCATTTTGATGATCGATGGAAAATATGGCACTTCAAAATTAATCCAGATATTCATCGCAACCCTTTCATCAAAAACTTTTATTGTGGGCTTAGTATCTTCGCGGAAAGGTTGGAAACGGAGTCTGCGCTCCAAGAGACCTTCTCTGTCGCAAAGGAAGGGCTGACCGATACTTTTTTGGAGGATTGGGTGGGGGTGCTTTTGCAAGAAGCAACGGATCTGGGAAGGCCCGAGACAAAGTTTGTGCAATCCGGCGAGAATCTTCCAAAAATCAAGGATTATTTTTTGAACCAGCTACTGGCAACTACGGAGTATATTGGGCGTTTCAATATCGATGAGGGGCTGTCCGGCACCCTGTTTCGGCTTTGGAATGCTTATCGGGTGACGAAACTTACTATTGCAGGCGAATTGCTGGTCTGTTATCTCGCCATGATCAGCAAGACCATGCTGGCTCAAAGGTGCTCAAAAGAAGAACTTCAGATTCTTGATGTCTTAACAACAACCGTGATCCGCAGTGACTACAAGGCATTTTTAGGCAGATTTTGAGAATCAGCCGTCTCATGTGGAAACAAAGTATAAGAAATAAGATTCCTTTGAACCCTGCTTCTCTTATAGAAGAGTTAAAGAAATGATTTATTATGACTTCAGCCGGCTAGTTGCTAACGACTTATCAGCAGGGAAAAAGTCCAGCAACGCAGAGATTGCGGCCTGGATTATGGAGCCCACCGGCCTACCACCCCTTGCCGTATACATCACCTCTCGGGAGGGTCAAACTTGGCGTTTACTTCCGCATGAGACACGAAAAAAAACAGCCCTTTCTAAAAAAACAACTGAGGAATATACAAACCTTGATACCGGAATCCTTGAAAAAAGCCCAAGAATTAAAAAACTATCCGAGCATAACGAGCTTTTTAAATTCCAAAACGGGGCAATAGTTCCCTTTGCCAAAAGGCTAAAGACCATTTCTAGTTTGCCTAAGGTTTTGGATAAGACATGCCTTTTCTGCGGTTTATTTGATAAGATTAAAGGGCCTTTTAAGGCGCATGTGTGGATTGTAAATTTCAAAGGCGAGACTGAAAAAGTTTATGATATAAATTTGAGGCAAGAACAAGGTTGTTCCAGCTCGCCTTTTCTTCGATTTGGTCAAAAAATGCTCCGTAAGGTAAGGCCCCTTACCTTTAAGATGGCATATTATTGCACTCGAAAACTTGCCAAGGCCTTTTTTGGAAAAAAAACCAAGTTTGTTACGATGCCTAATCCTGAAAGGCTAGGTCATCTTGTCGCAAACACTGATGTAATTTTAAGTGAACATAGGGTGGGTCTTCATGGCAATGTCCAAAAAATTAATTTTTTTATTAAGGAAAACCAATTAGTTCAGGATGTGGGAACAATTAAATTGGGCAGGCGCATCGGAAATAAAGCATTTTATTCCCTCTTGTCTCAAAAATACAAAATCCTGCGCCCAGGATCTTTCTGTGGAGAAGTCTTGGAATCTGTTTTGCACAGATATAACTACTTTCTAAAAATTCGCCCACACCACCATCGAGATATTCACAACACCTTAGATAGCACCCCGCCAATCATTGAACTTCCCCAGGATTGCCTTAAGTACGGAAACTCCCTTTTGGCCAAATTAGGCAAAAAAAAACCACTCAAAATAGCCCTAATTCATATGCGAAACAAGGAGTTTACCCAACAACAGTATAAAGAATTAGCTGACATTGAAGACGTACGGTATAGTTATAGAAATGTAATGGTGGAGAATTATACGAAAGCACTCAGATACTTATCTGTGCAAGGGTACACATTAATCTCGCTGGGAACAGAACACTGTCAGTCGCAGCAGAAAGATTTGCCATTGGTAAATGCTAGGGAAATTTGTTCCGAGGACTGGTTTGATCTTTACGTTGCTTTCACCTGCAAATTTTTTCTTGGGGATACCTCTGGAGCCTACGCATTAGCTGATCTTTTTCGAAAACCTATTATTTTCACAAATTTTGCTCCTCTTGGACATGTGTACTCCTGGAGTAGCCGCCACATCACGATTTTTAAAAAAATGTTTGACAAATTTGAGGATAAAATCGTTCCTGCCTCAAAACTACTTGCCAGTAGCCTGGGGTATACCATTCATATGGACAAGATTGACCCCGATAGGTATAGATATATGGATAACACACCGGAAGAAATCTTGTCAGTAACGGAAGAGATGATCAGTCGACTAGAAGGAACATGGGTAGATAAAAAAGCTGATCTCATTCTCCAAAGAAAATTCTGGAGCCAGATTCCAATCGGTTATCTTCATAAAGAATTTAATTCAAAGGTCGGCACAAATTTTCTTCGAAATAATCAATGGCTTTTAAGGTAAGATCAAAAATGTCAAAAAAACTAAAAATAAAAAATAAACTTCTTTAAATTTTTCGACAAATTAAAAAGGCATTCTGTCTTTCAATAAAGCGTTTTATAAACAAGTATCAATTACTAAATACTTTTAAATTTCGACTTATCATCTTTTACTGCCGTTCTGGACGCTACTTACAACTCGATGCTTGGTGAATGAAGACACGATTTTTGAATTCGAGACAAGAATCGTTTATAGGGTTTCCGAAAAGGGAAGCTTAAAAAATCTGAACATTGCATCTCTTTTTCGGAAGTCATACCGTATCGCGCCAAAGTTTTTATGTACTCCTCTAAAATACTTGTAGCGAGATTCTGCAAAATTAATTTATCTGGGGGATTTTTTTTTGCTAAGCGAAATTGATGCTCAAGATTAAAAAACTTTCCTAAATATAAATAACGAAAATGATTCCAAAGTTCTTTTGCATCTTCTATCCGAAATGAAAAAAATCTTCTGAAAACGAATTCCAGATAAACTAGATGCTGTAACTGCTGCCATGGATTGAAACTTGAGCCAAAGTTATTTTTCGCGGCATAAACAGAGGAGTGAATCGAGGTAGTGCCAGTAAATGCCATGCCAAGGCTTGAGCCTAATTTTGCGTTGATCAGCAGATCGCAAAGTGGGCCAGCCTCTAATGAGAATCCCCCAAGATCCAGAAAGGAAGTCCTGCGAACGACCGTGGCACAACCGGGAATCACAATTTTTCCGAGCAAAAAATGGGAAAGAAAAGTTTCAGGGGGTATATATCTGGCTTTGCCGGTGGTGCCCCAAATTCCGTGGGGCTTCGTTGCTGGCATCATGACCCTTAAGGTATTGCAAAAAAAACCGGCTGCTTGCGGGGTGGCGGCAAGAAGTCTAAACCCTTTTGTCAGAAAGTATTTATCAACGCAGAAGTCATCACTGGCGGCGTGCCAGATAAACTCTCCCCGTGCGAGCTGCTGTAGTTTTTGGTAAGCAGGGATCACCCCTTGTGCAGTGGCATGGCTGAAAAGCCGGATTCTTGGGTCGAAGCATTTGAAGCGCTCCAAAATCTGGGAGGTGGAATCTGTCGAGCCATCATTCAAAATGATGAGCTCATAATCCTTAAATGTCTGAAAAAGGATTCCCTGCAAACATCTTTCCAAAGTGGCGGCCTGATCCTTTGTGGACAATAAAATGGATAGCTTGGGAATCTCCAAGTGAGAGGCAGAGCAGTTGGAAGACATGGAATTTATCTGCAAATCTTCAATAACCTATTGGCAAGTCCCACCGCCGTGGCCATTCAAAGCGGGTGGTTGAGCACGGCATGAGACGGCGATTCCGTCCAATGAACGCCTACTGGAACCGTTTAAGGCCCGAAGCAACTTATTCCTACAAGCTTCTCTGGTCATTCGAAAGTACCAAGCCCGGGGATAAATCCACCAACCCAGCCGAGGATGGGGATCCCGGATGGCGTCGATCCGTGTGTTGGCATGAATAAGACCCCTTACGCAGGACTGTTCAAAAGAAGAAAGCACTCTGGCCAGAGTGGCCATCAAATCATAGATGCGACCCTTGTCCACCACCCGCACGACATCCGTGCTGTGGATCACAAAGCGCGCCAGAGGTTTTGGACAGTACCCCAGGGAAATTTCGGGCAAATTTTCGTACAGCCAGGCGGTGTCCCCGTAGTGGTGGTGATCGGTCGGGAACGGGCGACTCTTTAAAACGGAAGCCCGGAAAAGGGAGGAAGCCGCGGAGCCGGTCAGGCCACTTGCTCCGGCCAAAATCTGCATCAACACAGCCACTTCTCGGGGAATTTTCCGACCGGTGAAAGGAGCCAGAACTGAGGTAAACCGAAAGAGGGGCCAGTGCCTCGTTTTTTTTATATTTTTGCGGGATGGCGGATGAATGATAGGCGGTGAGAAGACCATGTCGGCTCCCGTTTCCTCCAGCGTCCGGCGAAGCGTAGTCAAGCCCTCGGTCTGGATCGTGTCGCCAACGGTGCTGATGTAAATAAATTCGCCTGTACTCGCTCCGATCCCCACGTTCCAGGCCTGATACAGGCCGCGTGGTACTTCTAAAATCTGGCCTCCAAGCTCTTTGGCTGCTGCCTGGGCGAGTTGATGGGATCCGTCGGGGCTTTTGGAGATCACCCAGATGAGCTCGTGGACCATCGGTTTAAGTATCCGGAGGCAATCGATATGTGCCGGCAGACGCTCCGCACATTGATACACGGGGATGACCACCGAGATGGAAATGGGGCTCACCAATATGCCCCCTGTTCCATGAGACGGGAGTTGTGGGGTGTCTCTTCCGGCAGGGGACGAATCCACGCCTGATGATAATGGAAGCCCCACTGGTCAAATCGGCCCCCGCGAATGCCGAAAAGAAGCTGGGTGGTTCCCCCCAAGTGCATCGCTTTTTTTCCTATTTTTTTGGCGTGGGCGGCCAAGGGCAGAGACCATGCCCCCGCGCCGATTAGGGCGACGTCGAAATTGATTTGCTCCATCTCCTTTTGTAGTTCCGCCAAGGCCGAACACCAGTCCGGGTGCCGGGGCGGAACCATGTAGGAAAATTGCGGACAGGGGAGGACCTGGGTGTCCCGCGCCCGCCGCTCGAGGTCGGGAAGAGCCTCGTCCGGATAAACTCCCAGACTGGCCAGGTGCGGCAGCTGGGCCCGGATGGTTTTTTCAAACGGATGCACCACCAGCCAACGAAGCGAGGCCAGATCCCCCAGCCAGGAGGCGGGTGGATGAAGTGGATGAATAAAGTTCCGGTGGGCCCGGAAGGCTTGTGGCGCCAGCAGGGCCAGAACCCGGTCCTCGACGGCTCCAAGATATGTGGAGGGACCCTGCCACTGGGCCAGGAGGTCCATTTGACCCAGCGCTTGGCGGCATTCATCGGCCCAGCGGAGGTAGATGTCCCGGCGGATGGGGAATAGGCCGGAGCAATCGTGCAGGCGGCGGGCGGCACGGCGCCAGCTGGCAGGGGGTGGCCAGGGGAGCTGAATCCAGCGGTAAAGATACTCCAAGCCCATCAGTTCCGTGGTGCCGATTTTGCCGATGGCGTAGGGCTGAGGGGAGCGGAGGAGTTCGGAAATTTTGCCTTCGCTCCGGATCCGGAAGGCATCGGATGCGTCGACTGCCGGAAGCCGATGCCACCACCGGATCCCGGTGAGGCGATTAAAGTGGGGAAATTTCATGCGGGTCTGACGGCACCAGGCAGGTCCCTGTACCACCGGAGCCCCCGTCCCAGGTTGGTTTTGAACTGACATTCTTTCCAATCCGTAGAAGAATATCTCTCATGTGCTTAAGCAAGCCGGCCGTTTTCCCCTGCTAGCCCGATGAAAGCTGTGATACTTGCCGGGGGGTTGGGAACCCGTATTTCCGAGGAATCTTACCTCAAGCCCAAGCCCATGGTGGAGATCGGGGGGAAACCCATCCTTTGGCATCTTATGAAAATATATTCCACGCATGGAATCAGCGACTTTATTATTTGTTGCGGCTACCGGGGATATGTCATCAAGGAATACTTTGCCAACTATTTCCTCCACATGTCAGACGTCACTTTTGATATGGCCCATAACCAGATGGAGGTTCATCAGCAAAAGGCTGAACCATGGCGGGTCACCCTGGTCGATACGGGGGAAGAGACGCTGACCGGGGGCCGCTTAAAGAGGGTTGCGAAGTACCTTCAAGGGGAAGCGAATTTCTGTTTTACCTACGGGGATGGAGTCGCCGATATCGATATTTCTGCTCAGATCGCGTTCCACAAAAAGCATGGAAAGAAGGCAACCATCACTGCGGTGCAGCCGGCGGGGCGATATGGGGCTCTTCGGATGGAGGGGAATCAAGTTCTTGGCTTTACGGAAAAACCTCTGGGGGATGGAGGGGTGGTTAATGGAGGGTTTTTTGTCCTGGCTTCCTCGTGTCTAAACAATATCGAGGGGGATCGAAGTAGTTGGGAGGCCGAGTCTCTCCCGGAGATTGCCATCGAAGGGGAATTGCGGGCTTTTGAGCACAAAGGCTTTTGGCAACCGATGGATACTTTGCGGGATAAAAACTATCTGGAAAGTCTCTGGAACACAGGCGCGGCACCCTGGAAGATATGGAAGTAGTGCAAAACTCGAGGCTTTTTTGGCAGCGGAAACGAGTTTTAGTCACCGGCGATTCCGGGTTCAAAGGAAGTTGGCTGTCTCTTTGGCTGCATGAGTTAGGTGCGGAGATCCATGGCCTGAGCCTGCCTCCGGATCAAAGACCCAATCTTTATTCGTTGGCAAAAGTTGGAAAAATTTCAAAAACCCAGTTTGTTGATATACGGCAAGCCAGTCGGGTTAGGGAGATGGTTGGGAAAATCAAACCCCAGATTATCTTTCATTTGGCGGCCCAGCCCATTGTCCGGATGGGCTACTCCCAAGCGAAGGAAACCTGGGATACCAATCTCAATGGCACGATCCATCTTCTCGAGGCCGCCCGAAACCTTCTTTCGCTAAAAGTCATCGTCGTAGTCACCACGGACAAAGTTTACCGAAACCCTGAGAAAGGGGTCTCCTTTGTGGAGAGCGATCCACTCGGCGGAAAAGATCCCTATAGTGCAAGCAAGGCGGCTGCCGATCTGGCTACAGCCAGCTACCATGAGGTTTTTTTTCAAAAAAGGGGGGTTGGGGTGGCCACGGCCCGAGCCGGGAATGTGATTGGAGGCGGAGATTGGGCCAAGGACCGAATTGTTCCTGACGCCATCCGTGCCTGGGGAAAGGGCAAAGCCTTGGTGGTGCGGAATCCGGCATCCACTCGTCCGTGGCAACATGTGCTTGATTCTTTGGGGGGATATCTGAGTTTGGCTGAAAAGCTTTGGAAAAACCCGCGTCTTTCAGGAGCTTATAACTTTGGTCCGGAATCATCCGAGAGGAAAACCGTTCGGGAGCTGGTTCAGCAGGCGAGGGGTTTTTCCCGGCAAAGAAAAGTCGTCTGGGGATCTTCAACCATACGTCCTGCGGAAGCCCGGGTCCTTGCTTTGAACAACTCCAAGGCGAAAAAGCGACTTGGGTTTTATCCGGCTTGGGAATTTCGAACGGCAGTCGCGCGAACCTTCGGTTGGTACGCCCGCCAAGCCAGAGGGGGGGATGCACGAAGGCTTTGCCTGGAAGACATCCAAGCCTATGAAAAGCAGGCCCTTCGATGAGCCATTTTCACGTTGAGGAGACTTCCCTCCCAGGACTGAAAGTGATCCAGCGCCATCCTCGAAAGGATTCGCGCGGGCAATTTACACGGGCTTTCTGCTCCGAGGAACTATCGGCCGCGGGCTGGACAAGCCCGGTGATGCAAATCAATCATTCGATCACCCATGCCATCGGAACGGTTCGAGGTTTACATTATCAGAAACCGCCCAAAGCCGAAAAGAAGATGGTCCTGTGCCTGCGGGGAAGGGTATGGGATGTGGCGGTGGATCTGCGGGCGAGTTCGGCAACGTTTCTTTCCTGGCATGCGGAAGAATTATCGGCGGAAAATAACAGGGCCCTGCTGATCCCCGAGGGTTTTGCCCACGGCTTTCAGGTTTTGGAGAAGGAATCGGAGCTGCTTTATCTTCATTCCGAACAATATTCCCCCCAACATGAGACTGGGCTTTCGCCCCTCGATCCGAGGCTTTCGATTTCATGGCCGTTGGCGATTGGGGAAATGTCGGAGCGCGATCGCGGATTCCCGTTTTTGTCGGACAAATCCAAGGGAGTTTCCCTTTGAAGTGCCGACATTGCACGGGGGATTTAAGGGAGGAGTTCCTTGATCTGGGACTCATGCCCCCGTCCAATGCCTATCTTTCCGAGGAAGATCTACAAAAGCCGGAACCCAAGTATCCTCTCCGTCTTTTAGTCTGCACGAAATGCTGGTTGGTGCAGACCGAGGACTTTGTGGGAAGGGATGAACTATTTACCCCGGATTATGCCTATTTCTCTTCGACATCGAAGAGCTGGTTGGAGCATGCGGCCAAATATTGTGAAAAAATCATCCCGCAGTTGGGTCTCGGGCCCAGAAGCCTTGTGGTCGAAATTGCCTCGAATGATGGATATCTGCTTAGAAATTTCTTGGGCACCCGCATTCCATGCCTGGGGATCGAGCCAACGGCCAGCACGGCTGCCGCTGCCGAGGCGCTGGGCATTCCGGTCATGCGAGAATTCTTTGGCCAAAAACTGGGACGTGCCCTGGCAGCCAAGGGCAGACAAGCGGATCTAATTATAGGAAACAATGTCTTTGCCCATGTGCCCGATATCAATGATTTCGCCAGCGGACTGAAAGCCTTGCTCAAGCCGAAAGGGACAATCACTTTGGAGTTTCCCCATTTGTTGAAAATGATCGAGCTGAGTCAGTTTGACACGGCTTATCATGAGCACTTCTCTTATCTTTCTTTTGGAACGGCAAAAACCATCCTTGAACAGGCGGGATTAAAGATCTGGAACGTGGAAGAGTTGGCAACCCATGGAGGAAGCTTAAGAATATACGCCGGACATTCGAATGATTCGAATCAAGAGGCTCCTGCAGTTTCGGATCTATTGGCCGAGGAGACGCGGCGGGGCATAAGGGAACTGCATTTATATCAAACTTTTCAAACGAGGGCAGATCGAATTCGTGACGAGCTCCGGGCTTTTTTGGGGGCACAAAAGGCTTCGGGTCGAAAAGTAGTGGCTTATGGGGCAGCCGCCAAGGGAAACACCCTGTTGAATTACGCCGGGATCAAGCCCGATCTGTTGCCTCACGTTTGCGACGCGGCCCCGTCGAAACAGGGCAAGTTTTTACCCGGAAGCCGTTTGCCGATCCAACCCGCCGGGAGGCTTGCCGGCGAGGCCCCTGATTTTGTGGTGATTTTGCCTTGGAATCTTGCCGATGAGATCATTGCGCAACACCGGGCATTGGCGGCACGGGGAACACGATTCGTCACGTGTGTCCCCCGGCTGCAAATCCGATGAAATCCCGAATATTTTACACCAAGCCGTCCATTACGGAGTTGGAAGTCCGCTATGCCACGGATGCGGCCCGCCACGGGTGGGGGGCGCACTGTTATGATTATATCATCCGCTTTGAGCAGTCGTTCCAAGCTCACCTTGGGGTGAAACACGCCATTGCCACTTCCAGTTGCACGGGGGCTCTTCACATGGGAATGGCCGCTCTGGGGATCGGTTCCGGCGATGAGGTAATTTTGGCGGACACGAACTGGATTGCCACGGCGGCGCCCATTGTTCATCTCGGAGCCAAGCCCGTTTTTGTGGATATTTTGCCGGATAGCTGGTGCCTGGACCCGGCCTTGGCCGAGGCAGCGATCACTCCCCGCACCAAGGCGATCGTGGCCACCCATCTGTACGGAAACCTCTGCGCGATGGAAGAGCTGTTGGCCATCGGCCGGCGCCATGGAATTCCCATCGTGGAGGATGCCGCCGAGGCTCTGGGCTCGGTCTACCACGGCAGAAAGGCGGGCTCGATGGGGAGGTTCGGCAGTTTTTCCTTTCACGGCACCAAGACGATCACCACCGGGGAGGGCGGTATGCTTGTCACCAACGATGACGATCTTTACGAAAGAGTTTTGACGCTGAGCAACCACGGCCGGGCCCGCGGAGAGACCCGACAATTCTGGGCTGAGATGGTTGGGTACAAATACAAAATGTCCAATCTACAGGCCGCCATCGGCTGTGGTCAGATGGAGCGGATTTTTGAACTGGTACAGCGCAAGCGAGAAATCCTTTCCGGGTATAAAACGAAATTTGCCTCCCTCAAGGGGTTATCCATCAATCCGGAACCGGCCCATACGACTCATGGTGCCTGGATGCCAACGGTGGTGTTCAGCGCGGCCACGGCGATCACCAGGGAAAAACTGCAAAAAGCCTTCCAGCAGGAAAATATCGATGCCCGGGTGTTCTTCCACCCTCTTTCCAGCCTGCCCATGTTTTCACCCCAACGGAAAAACCGGCATGCTTGGGACATTCCTGAGCGTGCCATGAACCTGCCAAGCTATCACGATATGACCCCGGAGGAACAGGATCGCGTGGTGGCGGTGATCCAGGCTTGCTATGAAGACTGAGGGCATGAATTTCATCCTTTGGGGAAGTGCCGGCCATGCCAAAGTCTTGGCGGACCTTATCCGCCTTAAAGAGGGTCGGGTAAGTGCACTCTTTGACAATAGTCCCACCGCAAAAACCTCCTTGCCAGATGTCCCGCTTTTCCGAGGAAGGCAAGGATTTGCCGACTGGTTGCAACAGCAATCATCTGTGCTGGAGACCTTCGCGGCCATCGCCATCGGGGGGAACAAAGGGGCGGACCGGCAGGAAATTATGCGCCAATTCAAGGCAGCCGGGTTGAGGCTTCCCAGCCTGATCCATCCGACCGCTACGGTGGCGGTGTCTGCGAAAATGGGCGAGGGGTGCCAGATTCTTGCCCATGCGATCCTTGCACCGGATGTTTGCATGGGCGCTGTCTGTATCATTAATCATGGGGCCTCTGTGGATCATGAATGCAAATTAGAAAATGGAGTGCATGTTGCGCCGGGAGCGGTCCTCTGCGGTTGTGTTCAGGTGGGTGAAAATTCCATGATCGGGGCGGGGGCCGTTGTCTTGCCGAGAATTTCCATCGGCCAAGGAGCGTTGGTGGGTGCGGGTGCCGTGGTCACAAAGAACGTTCCCGATCACGCCGTGGTTTTCGGCAATCCGGCCGAAATAAAAAGAGGTGTGTATGACGAATCACGATAAGTTCAGGGACGACTGCCTAAAGGAGATTGAGGCACAAGGAGCCGACCCAAGGCTTCTTGCTCTCAGCTCGGAGTGGATCAAAAAAGCCAATTCAAAAAAATACTCTTATCACTACGAATGGATGGGACGGCCCATCATACAGTATCCCCAGGACATGGCGGCCATGCAGGAAATTATCTGGCGGGTAAACCCTGACTTGATCCTGGAGACCGGAATCGCGCATGGCGGATCCCTTGTCATGAGTGCTTCGATGCTGGCCCTGCTTGATCTGTGTGATGGAATCAAGTCGAACTCCACGATCGAGCCGGAGAAATCCAAGCGCAAGGTTTTGGGTGTCGATATTGATATTCGGCCGCACAACCGAGCCGCCATGGAAGGTCATCCCATGGCTTCGCGCATCCAGATGATTCAAGGCTCGAGCATTGATCCCGGAGTCATTGCAAAAGTGCACGCGATTGCGGCCACCTATTCGCGCGTCCTGGTCTGCCTCGACTCGAATCATACTCACGAGCACGTTCTCGCGGAACTGCATGCGTACGCTCCGCTCACGAGTGTGGGAAGTTATTGCGTGGTATTTGACACCATTATCGAGGACCTGCCCGCTGAAATGTTCCCGGATCGGCCCTGGGGGCCGGGAAACAATCCAAAAACCGCGGTGTGGGAATTTCTAAAAGGTCATTCCGAGTTTGAAATAGACCGGGTCATTCAGGACAAGTTGTTGATCACTGTTGCGCCGGACGGCTACCTTCGGCGGGTGCGATGAAGGAGCTCAAGCCTGGGCTAACCATCGGCATTCCCACTTACAACGAAGAGGCGGGCCTGCGGGCCTGCCTGAATTCTTGCCTTAATCAAAAAGCGACGATTTTTATTTCTGACAACGGATCTGCCGACCAGACCAGCACGATTTGCAAAAAATTCTCAGAACGGCGCCCCTCCGTGCATTTTTTTCCCCATGCGGTCAACCGCGGAAGCCTCTGGAATTTTGGTCATTTGCTTGAGCTTTGCGAAACGGAATATTTCATGTGGCTGGGGGCCCATGATTGTCTGATTGGTGATTTTGGGAGGCTGGCCGTAAAAGCCCTACAGGACTATCCCCAAGCTGGTTTTTGCACCCCTCGGTACCGCTATCTTTCACCGGGGGGTCAACCAGCGGGTGAGGAGATGGATTGGGGGCCGATCATTACGGATTCGCGACCTTGGCACAGATTCAAGCGGTTCCTGCAAATCGTGGACCGATGCACCTTGATTCACAGTGTCTTCCGGACCCGGATTCTGCGAGAAGCGTGGAAAGCAACCTGTTCCGATCTCGGACGAACTCCGGGGCCCGACCTTCTTATCATGTCCTGGATTCTTCTGCGGGAAGCCGGGAATTTTCAGGCCGCATTAGAATATTGCCGTGTATTGGCGAAAAATCCAGAGGCAGGCGATTACCAAAAAAAAATCTATGCCACCGGAGGAGAAAAGAATCTTTCGCCCAAGGATATCGGTAAACGAATGGTTCACATCGCGGCTAATTATCCGAACCTCAGTTGGGTGCAAAAAAAAGCCACTGTCTATTTGGTGGCACAAAAATGGGGTCGGCCCCGGGGGAATCACCCAATCGAACTGGCAATTTATCTCTTCTCGGAAATCAAAAAGAGGACCAACCCATTTGGGCGCCGCCTCAACAACCAGCTATTCGGCATCCTTGGAAAACCCCATACATCCTGTATCCCACCCCGCAGGATGCTTTCCAGAGAAGAAGTAATCGAAAAAATCTCCCGCCCCAACTGTCCGGTGGCCTTCGGCAAAATCGGCACCACCGAGTTACTGACCATGGAATACCACTATCGCCGCGTCAAAATGCCCGGGGGTTGGAATCGACCGGCCAAGAGACTTTATTTCGACTCGGGCGTCTTTCCGCCAAGTCTTCAGGAAATGAATCAGTTTGTCTCGATTTACCGGGAGGCCATATCGCAAATGGATGGTCTTTATTTATGGCAACCCCCTGGATTCCTGGCTGATTTTGAAAGGGAGCTGGTGCAGACCATCCATCCAAAAGCAGAAGGAATCAGCGGCCGGGAGATAAGTTTTTCCCTGATGCTTGAGCTTCCACCTTGCCGTTGGCTTGTTGTCTCCTCGTTTGCCGAGACCATGTTGTCCCAATTGCGAAAACTGCATCTTATCCACCCTCGGTGTGCGGTAGTCCGTGAAGTCATTGAAACTTGTCAATTCGTCCGAGCTCCACATTTTCCTTTGCATAAGCCCTCGCGCCGGACCAGCTGGTCCGAGGCACTAAATCATCTCAAAGAGGAAACCCTATCCAAAGAATTCGATCTGGTGATTGTCGGCGCTGGAGGCTACTCCCTTCCCCTTTTAGCTGCGGTGAAATCGGCGGGTCGAAAAGGAATCCATCTCGGTGGGGAGATCCAACTCCTCTTTGGGATCAAGGGAAGGCGATGGGATGGAAAAAATCTGTACAACGAGCACTGGGTGCGTCCCAGTCCACATGAAACCCCGCCCAACTTTATGAAAAAAGAAAACGGGTGTTACTGGTAAGGTTCGGATGAGGAGTGCTTCCGCCATCCCGCACTGGAGTAAAATGGGAATTGCCTTGCGTGCGTTCTGGTCCGTTTTCTTCAAACCGGAGAAGGCCCGTCGGCTGGGGGGGGTGCTGAATGGGCAGGTTGGTCGGCGCGAATTACTGGTTAAGTTAGGTGCAGAATTTAGGCCCCATTTGGTGGTCGAGACAGGTGCCCACCGGGGTGTAACCACGAAATTTCTCGCGCAAACCTTTGGAGCCAAAACGCTCTCTTGTGAAATTCATCCTGACTATTTCTGGGAGGGTAGATGGAGAACGCTGGCACAAAGAGGCTGTAGGATATTTCCTGAGGATACCCGGGAGTTTCTGCGCCGACTGAGCTCCCGGATGGCAACACCCGAAGATCGGGTTCTGATCTATCTGGATGCTCATTGGGATCCACAAGACCTTCCCCTTTTGGAGGAGCTGAAAATTATTCATTCCCAGATTCGCCATGCGATCATTCTCATTGACGACTTCCGTCATCCGGAAGACCCAGGGTACGGTTTTGATGAGTATGCGGGCGATGTGAAAATCGAGCTCAAGCTGCTCAAACAAGCGGATCCGTTATTCCGCCAGGTTTTTTTTCCTGTTTTGGCCTCTTCCCAGGAAACCGGCATGAAAAGGGGGTCCGCCTACCTCGGGCTGGGGTCGGGACTGACATTGCTGGAAACATGCAAAGAGCTTAAAAAAATTTCAGCTGTCGGTGACTCATGATCCGTGCGCCGGTGGTTCTCTTCGGGTTCCGTCGCGCTGACCTGCTTCGGTCGTCTTTGGGGGATTTGAACGGGATCGGCCCGATGAGAGTTCACGTCGTCTTGGACGGTGCGCCAACTCATTCCCCGGAAATCCAAAAAGAGGTTTCCCTGTGTCGCCAAGTTCTGCAGAGGGCGTGGAGCGCTTTGGATATTGTCCCACACGTTGCGGAAGAAAATCTGGGATGCCGGGGCCGGGTTCTTACGGGATTGGATGAAGTCTTTAAAACGGAAGAGGAGGCAATCATCCTTGAGGATGACATCCGGGCGGGTCCGGAATTTTTTCATTTTTGCAATCAAGGTTTGGAGCTGTTGCGGAAAGACGGGCGGGTCGGGTCTATTTGTGGCACGGCCCTCCAGGGAGTTCATCGCAAAATCCGGGCTCCTGTGTTTTTTTCCCGATACACGGGATCATGGGGCTGGGCAACTTGGGCAGATCGTTGGCAAAAGTTCCGCGCGGACAATCTGAAGCTAACCGTCTTGAATCAAGCCGAGCCTCCGCAATGGCTGAAGATGGGGAAAAGCGAATGGCTTTTTTGGCAAAACCGAATCGGTTTGGCGCGTTCTGGGCAGCTGGATTCCTGGGCCTATCCTTGGCAGGCCTTCTGCTGGCAAATGGGTTGGCTCACCCTCCGTCCTTCCGCCAATTTGACAAGAAATCTCGGGTTTGGTCCCGAGGCCACCCACACCAAGGACATGCCGCCGGGCGTAATTGTGGAACTGGAGCCCTGG
>Ga0214923_10003186_pt1 | contig 20838 bp, 32 predicted proteins | sample LL1510_MetaG_FD_177993 | JGI IMG/M metagenome (GOLD analysis project Ga0214923, IMG submission 177993) | Freshwater microbial communities from Lake Lanier, Atlanta, Georgia, United States - LL-1510 | ecosystem: Environmental > Aquatic > Freshwater > Lake | place: USA: Georgia | collected...
CTGCCTGGGTAGTGCCCCTCGATCTCGAGGCCCAGTGTGAAGGCGTTGAGCTCGTTGCCGTGATACATGTACCACTCGAGTGGGAATGCTGTGGCGAACACACCGTCCCTGAACGAGAGGGCGTGGCTGGGGACGTTGAGGGCGCGGCGGTACCTCTTCTCAGGATCCGCCATGGGACCAAACACGCACGCTGTCTGGTGGATGCCAATGCCCTTGATTGTGGCCGGGTTCCTCACGACGACCTTTCCTGCTCTAACGAGAGCGATATTGACCTTGCCCTTTGGACCGGTCTTGGGTGGGGGTGGGTTCTTCTGCTCTCCGCAGAGGTCCAGATGCCTGATAGCCTGTGTCATCTTTTTCTCCTCGTAGTCGTTATGTGTATATATTAAGTTATTTTATACTTAAGTCAAAGAATTACAGTGAGCCTCCTGCGGAGAGACTCGCTCACAACCTCAGCGCTTCCGGCCTTTGAGCTCCATGAGATAGACACATCGTCATCTGTTATGGGACCACCCGCTGCCCACGTGTAACAGCTTCGTGCGCTGTGGCACTTGAAATGGTGCATCCAGCAGTAACCGAGGCGACCATCCTCGTCCTCAACCTCGCCCGGCATGCACCTCAACATCCTGGGTGACACATCGAAGGCGACACAGTTTCCGCATCGTGACTGCTTGGCGACATCAGCTGTCGTTCCCCAGTGCTCTGCCAAGTGCTCCCAGTAATCCTCGTCAGAGAGGTTTAGTGGTCCGTACTCAATGTAATCAGACTCAATTGCAGAGTTCCTATTTTTTGTATTGAGCTCTAGGTCCTGTGTGGGCAGAGGACAGCTGTCACCGGTGCCCTCTTCGCGAGATTTGGAATCTGATCCCTCCGGAGAACTGCTGTAGAAGTTTATGGTGACAGGCTTCCTGAAAGTGATATCGTCTATCTCACTGAGGGCCTCTCTGACTATCTGACGTAAACTTTTCATTGCATGCCTCTTGGACTCATGACACTACATATATTTTACAGCGAGTCCCTCTGAGAGCATCCAGTCATTTATGCACTGGCCCTCAACCCACACCTCACCGAGCCAGCGACCGTACTTCTCACGGGAGTCCTTGATAGTCTTGAGGATCACGGATTTTCCTAGGACCCTTTCTCGAAGTGCATCACGAGCTGCAAGTCCCCTCTCCTGTGTGCTGCCTCGAAGCTCAGGTGTATTGATGCGGACTAACCGAACAGTCTGCTTCCTCAGGACGACTGAGAAGCCGAGGTCGATGTCGACCGTCAGTGTGTCTCCGTCGTACACAGAGGTGACATTGGCTCGGTAGGTGTACAGACTGGACTCATCTGCCACGCTTCATCTCCTCTGGGCGAGGCGCAAAGAAGCTCGGGGCCTTTGCAGCAGGCTTTGGCTTCTTGACAGGAGCAGGTGCAGGCTCTGTCGCCGGAGTAGGAGTCGGACTCCTCACACTCTTGGTCTTTGGAAGAGGTGACGGCTCGAAGTCTGTGTCCTCATCTTCCTCTTCGGGCGCTGACTCACTTCCCACGGGAACATCATCGTACGCCTTGATGGAGATCATGTCAACCTCGGGAATCTCCAGCATGTTCTCCTGCAGCTCATCACGAGTGATAACTCCGTCATCGTTGAACTTCAGCCTGATGAAGACTTTGGACATTGAGTCCTCGGCGCTCTTCACTGTGTCGAGCTGAGTCACAGTGACGACGCCGGGGAGCCCTCGAATATCGGTGAGGACATCTGGAATATTCCGTGCATCGGCGCTAGCTCTGGACCGGTCCTTCATCTTGAGCCTGACTGTCATGTCAATGGCGACGATATCCTTGACAGACTCACGCAGAAGCCCTGCCATCTTCAGCAGGCGGTACCTCTCGAGGTGGCGTATCGAGTCACTCAAGAGATCACCCCCTCGTGCGCTGCTGGAGCAGGTAGATGTACTTCGTGTAGTCGTTCGCCACAGCGGCTAGGAAGTCGTTGAGACCGAGAGCCAGCTGCCCGGATGCCTCGAGGCGTGAGAACACTTCCTCTACGTGAGCATTGAGGTCCCGCATGATCTCGAGGCCCGTGGAAGCGATCGAGGCGGCCGAGGCCCCGGAGGGAGAGGGATACTTCTCCATCTTCTCCAGCGCGCGCGCCATCACTGCGTGCGGACAGACCACATCCTCGCTGCCTGTTAAGCCGACAGCCTTCTCAGCGGCGCCGTCGTAGTCTTCGATGAGAGCCTCATAGATCATGCCGTAGAGGTCCTTGTGATCTCCAATGAATCCGGTGCCCTTGGTCACGTGGTGAGCAGCGTGGAACCAGACGCTCGCACTCCGGAGGCAAGCGAGAAGGCCCATCATCTCCTCCTCGAGAACAGCATCACCTCCCACCTCTGCTCCAAGAGACACCGGGAGCGAGTCAACTGAGAGGACTGCAGCTAGCTCCTCTTTGATAACCCTCTGCAGCTGCTTACTGCTCATTCTCATAGATCACTCCTCACGGGGTCTCCCATGTCAAACTTAGACATCTTGTAGTCCATGTAATCGCTCACTGTCGCAATGGTCTGGTAGGCCATGGCGACCTTCGACTGGAGCCACTCAGGCAGCGTGTCGTCGTCAGTGAGGCGGTCCGACATCGACTGCGCCTTCTTTGCGATCTGGAAGAGCTGACCACGGGCCATTGAGGCCGATCCACCGTCCCCGAAGTAGCGTCCGTGGACGAGTGGCTCGTGCATCATGTCGCCCGCCATCGTGTCTCCGCTGAGCACGCCTCCCGCCATCTCACCGCACTCGTACATCATTTCCTCGTGCTCCATTGGGTCGAAGTCCTGGTCGAGGACGCTGTACATGATGTAGTCGTGCACCGCGTCGAGGTGCTCGGCGGCGGAGTTCACCTTGCTCTCGATCCAGGGCTCGGCATCGTCCCACGGGGAGGCGAGTCCCGCGAGCTCCTCAGCCTTGGCGGCCAGCCGCTTCAGGTTTCCCAGGAGCATGTAGCCCGGGTGCTCCTCGTCGGGGGCGTCGAAGGGGCCTGTCTCAGAGGGGCCCATCTTTTCAGCGCTGTGGTCCATATCGTGCGCATGATCAGGGTAGGGCATCATCTCCTCTTCACCGCACTCGATGAGACGAGACTGCAGGGCATCACGGGCCTCTGAAATCACATGAGATGAAGCTCGTGATGATCCTGTAATGGATCGTGAAACATATGCGTGAAGCGGGTGTGAGCAGTCCGAGAGCGCCTCGAGGATGACAGTGGACTGAGTTGAGCGAAGAGCTAACGAGAATCTACTCATGAAGTTCCTGCTTTCATTTTGCGGTCCCTTTTCAGATGCAAATTTCCGACGAAGATCTTTAAGTTGTTGTTCCTCATCTGAAGTAAGCTCACCCTGAGCTCCAGTATATGATTTTTTTCCTACATTTTTTTCTATCTTTTTCGGTGCAGATGGAGCGCCAGAAGTAGCTTGCTTCATCATGACTTCAGGACTACTTTTTCTTAAGTTTAGATCTTTAATTCTAGAGTATTCATCCGTTGGAAAATTCTTGCTTTTAACAAGTTCATTTAATTTTTCAGAAGAAAGATTTTCTATCTTATCTACCATTTTATACCATAAATTAGCTAAATTATCGTTATATAGAATAGAAATATCTTCAAGATTACCTGGATTCTTTCTTGAATTTTGAATAAACTCTCTTAAATTGTTGCTAACAGCTGTCGCATTAAGTTCATTATTTGCAAATTGATCAATATTGTCTAATAACTTTTTTAGACTTTCAACATGATTTCTAAGCAATGATTTAACTTTAAAATCTATAGCTGAGGATCCAAGAACTCCTGATAATTCTTCAGCAGCGGCGCGGTCGCGCTCAGATTTTGCTTTAGCAGCTTTTGATCTAAGATCAGCTAATTTTTCTTTATAATTTAATCCCTCTAATAGGGTCTCAGCTATAATGTTTCTCAACTCTTCTCTGCTAGCTCTCATGATCACATCCTGAGTTAATTACTATACTGGAGGCGCCGAATCAATAAATATTCGAGACGTACAGGGTATTCTGAGAAATTGGGGCTGACATCATTTATTTACATCATCATTGATGACAGAAACAGTGATTCCTTGCCTAAGCAGAGCTTGGTAAATGAATTTATCTAGAGGCTTGGGCTCACGATTAAAACTAGAAATAGTGTCAGCAACAGCTTTTATAGCGTCACCTTTAAATTTACTGGTTGTTGTAATTTGTATCGCAGGATTAGAGTCTTTTTTAAGCTTATTAATTAATTCTGTCTCTCCGAGGCCTTTAATAGACTGGAGATAGGCTTCTGACTTATCTGATCGCGCCAGAGCTCTTTGTTCATCCGAAGAGAGTTCTGTGGGCTTCTCACCAGGTTCCGGCATGCGGGGATTTTTATCCCAATCCCTTATCTCTTCGATCTTTTCTGAATGTGTGATTGCCTCTCTGATGACCCTACGAAGCTGCCCTACTGTGATTCTCATATTTGTGTTCCTTGAAGATTGTAAATTCACAGTCTAATTATCTCTTTTCAACCGGTAAATATTAGATTCGAAGCAGGAAGTGGGGCGGTATCATCTTGAAAGGGCCGCTGATGAGTCCTCGGAGACCCGCGTCGTCGATTCCAGCCTCATCCAGCGCGTCCTCGATGAGCCGCAGGTGATCCGGTGATCCTGGGCACATCTGTCCGAGCATGTTGGGGCTCATCTCAGAGGCTTTCCGCTTCAAAACGGCCTCAAATGCCCTCTTCGGAGCTTCCTTTGCTCGATCGTACTCAGCACCAGCTCCTATTTTTGTCTCGATGAGTCTCTGATGCTTGAGCTCTTCTCTGATAAGATGTCTGAGATGTCTGCTCATGTCACTTCTTCCTGTGCTTCTGAACTTTTTTCCACTCGGCAGCATCCACTTTTCGTGCTTTGCCGCCCCTTATAAAACTATTCACTCTTCCCATTGCCCAACCATGCTGGGGAACACCCTGCCTGTGTCCTGTGAGCCAGGCAGCTAGGCCCTTCCTGTACACTCCGGTGAGTGCGCCGAGCGGCATGTTCGCCTTCTCAGCCTTCTTTTTAAGAGTCTCACGTGTCTTCTTGCTAAGCTTCTCCTCGAGAATGTCCTCTACGATGAGATCAAGTGCTTCATCGATGATGGAGTCGAGGTGGGACTCGGCAGACTCGCTCTTTTGACCCATTTTCTTTTTGTACGTCTTATCAGCAGTCCACTCGTCGTAGCAGCTTTTTGGACGAGGATCCTTTGAGCACTTTTCAATCTCGTAGGCCATTTGCCTATTGCTCTTCGTCTGTCTAGTCTTTTTACCGACGTAGTAGTCTGACTTACCGGGAAGCTTCTTCTTCCTCCTCTTTCTCTCTGTGAGAGTTTTTTCGTCGATATTCTCTATCATGACGCTAAGTGAGCCGGCGCCCTTCTCCATTATCACTCGATGCCACGACTCTGCAGGTATCAGATACTCCTCGCCCTCGAGCAGCCGCACAGGGAGCTCTCCATCGAGCTGCAGCAGCCAGCCGCGGCCCTCGAGGACGCTGACCGATCGGTGCTCACGGTCCCTGTGCCACACAAGCTCCTCAGAGGATGTGTCACGTGAGAACTCCCTGAGGACAGATGAACTGGAGATCCGTGTCTCTGTGAAGGGATACTGTGAATCGGGCCTTTTTGTTGGTATCATGATATTACGAATCTCTCATCAGTGTGCAATGTCTTCACTTCTTCCGCTTTTTGGTCTTCCTACGCCTCTTGAGGCCTGGGATGCCGGGATCCCTTGTGGGTCGGCCGCTGCTGTCCAGGTTGTAGAGGGCAGGATTCTTAATTGATCCGCCCATCTGGTAGTAGTTGACTCCGCCCTTGTTACCAATAAGCTCCTCAGTGATGTGCTTGTGAATGACTCGTCTAAGAATCTCTTCTACCCTCTCGCTCTCTACGACGTCATCTTCATCATCTGTCTCTGTAAAGAGAGGGTCAGGATCATTTACACCTGGAGGAGCACCGTCTGGAACTGCATCTCCTGGGCTGATAAATTCTACGCCGAAACGTTCAACGCCACGCTCCTGTAGAATCTCACGTATCACTGCCTCAAGTGTTGTGTTATTTTTTCTCATCACCACCACCCAGGAATATTGCGTCCGAAGAACTTGGTGGCTCGACAGGCCCAGTAACCTGCTTTCGTCCTGTCCTTCTTGTCTGAGCAGTTGTGACGATCACCAAAGGACTTACGCCTCTTTCTCGCAGTCTCAGAGCTTCCCATTGCGTCCGGCATGGAGGATCCGAATGACACCTTCTTCACGTTGCCGGTCTTGGGGTCGCGGACGTAGACGTAGGCCTTTCCGCCGGATCCCCGCTTGGGCTTACCGAGCTCAACCTCCTTGCCCTTATACTTCGCCTCAGAGATTCCAATGTGATCCGCACATGTCTCACAGGGTCCGGACCAGTCACCCTGTTTCTCAAGGTAGGGAAAGTCAAGGGGAACACGCTTTCCATTGTACTCTCCCCACATCCCAAGGTCTGACTCCAGCAGCTCTTGCTCCCACTCTGACCCCGGAATGTGCACGCCAGCCCGTGAGAGAAGACGCATCTCATTCACGGCCTCAAAGAAGAGCTCAGTTCCAGGTCTGTATATGGGCCTATCAATTCCCAAGCGCTTTCCGAGGTGGTATGCAGTACCCTCAGTGACTGCTCCCATGTAAGGGGAGAGCTGATCCATCGTCTTAGTGAGGAGATCTCCCTTGTACCAATTGTCTCCGGAGTTCGTGCAGCAGTAGGTGACAGTCTTGCCTGCGTCAGCATCAAGGGAATCGATGCCTACCACAATTCCCACAGAGCCCTTGTGCTTGCAGTTTTGATTCGTGTTAATAACGGAGTCGCCCATCACGGGCTCCCACGTGTGAGACTGGAATGTATTTGCTGTGCGTCCTGGTGCGATATTGTGCATGCTTACACCGTTAAATAAAAAATCCTGCCTCATAAGTATGCGGCAGGATCTCTCACATCAATCACATTTTAGATTCTGTCTAGGGATCACCTGTCTCCCTGCCCTCAGATGACCTCGCATCGTTCGCGATTCCTAAGATGGCGTATCCGCAGATGTCCCTCCACGGTGACTCTCCAAAAGCGTCCTTGTTCGTCGCGAGTCTGAAGAGTTTGTCAATCAGGCGAGTGATGGCCAGCGCATCCCTGTACTGGCTCGGCTTGATGCCCTCGGGATAGAGGACCTCAAGGATCCTGCACGCCTGGCCAAAAGAGTCGCCATACGCCTCATTCTTCTCCTGGACTAGGCGACCGATCTCCTTGCCAATCTCCTCGTACCTCTTAGTGCTTGTCACATCTGCACCATCATGTTCTTCTTGTACCAGTCAATAATCTTCATGTAGATGTCCTCCTTCTCATGATCGAAGTTTGTGAGATGCTTGCTGACCCATGATCTGATCGGCATCATGTAGTAGTAGCTTGGACTGACGAAGTGATCCTGGATGATCTTAAAAGAGTAGAGGTTTGTATCCCACCCGCAGAGCTTCGCGATGGAGAGATTTGTTTTATAACCACGGATCTCAAGCCAGGCCCTGCCGGGAGCGGGAATGGGAGTGAGGAATAGCAGGAAGAACAGGCAAAGAAGCCACGCGGGATTAACAGCAGCTAGCACAGAGAGGAGAGACAGGGAAGCGAGAATCTGAGGAAAGAGGTACGCTAGCGTGAACGAGAGCGTCCCTAGCCGCTTCCTATCGAACTCGTGAATGGTCTCATGGGCCAAGACAGGAATCACTCCTGCAGCTCTCTCAGGATCAAAACTTCCATCTGACAGAAAATAGTCCTTTGGGAACCAGCACTGTCCGTTGATAACTGTTATGTATCCTGTGTCAATATCCTTGTTGAACAGCATGACAAAAGGCCTGATCACCCTGTATAGGCCGTCAGGATTTGCCTTGTTCCTGACTGTGAAATGGGGGTTGACCTTCCAGGTGATGTCCTCCAGAAATCTTTGGACGAGATCAGGAAGCTTAATTTTTTCCATGTGATTGCTCCTTATACACAAAATAACTTTACAGAATCTATGTATCAGATCTCTTAATCTTTTTCAGGAACTGCGTAGGACACTCACTAATAATTCCCTCGGGCCAAGACACTTCTGCAGTCTTCACAGTAGAAACATGAGTGACACCTCGAGCAGCAGTTGGAATGCTCCGCTCTCTAGTTGCGACACTCAGAACAATTCCCACTGAAGATGGTAGGCGACTCACAATACGCCAATCTGACTCATGAGTGAACCAGCGACGAAGCTTCCAGATCTCACCGGCGAGAATATCTGGGTCTAAAGTGACTGCGTCTCCCTTTCTAATCGAACAGAGTATCAAGAGGTGGTTCGCCTAATAAGCCTCAACTGAGACAGTCTCACAGAGAAAGGCTCACCTGACAGCTGTGATGGGATATTTGGGTTCTTAATCTTTATGACCTCAGCCCAATCAGACTCAGGTCCAATCCTATGCACAATCACTGTCTTGTTCCAGTAGCCGCAAATGTCTCCTGCACAAAAAGATAAGATATTATTCAACTATTCTTCTCCTGTTTCTTTCAATTTCATTCTCTTCCAGACACCATCGTCATCTGTGTACGATACGCTGGTAATTCCTGCCTCTCTAATGTGCTTCATGCAGAACCTGCAAGGCTTTGCCATGGCTAGCATATTGTCTGAGCGCCTAAACCTCATAACCTCTAGCTCATCCCCGGAGCGGGCAAACCTGATGACATCCATCTCCGCGTGCATGTGAGCACCGGTACTTCCATCCGGGTAGGTCCTCTTGAACTTCGGATGTGTCTTATCAGAGTTTGTTCCAATGCGCACGATATTTCCGCTTCGCCTCAAGATGGCGGCAACGTGAAACCTGTGCCCATTTCTAAGGGCCCGCTCACGGGCTCGGTAGTACACTCGGCATATCAAAGCCTCCTTGAGCCTATCATAACACCCGGATCAAAGAATTACACACAGGGCTATTAAGCGGTCACAGCCCTGATGCAAGAAGCGAGGAGTCCGGATCCGTACACACTGGCACAGAAGTCAGGATCTGTGACTGTGACTGCGCACGAGGCCTCACGAAACTGCTGACTCTTCTTGAGCTGCGATGCGTGAACAGCTGCTGTGCCTCCTCTGAGGATCCATGCTGTCTTTCTTGTCTCAGGTCCTGGGTCGTCGGAGTCGAGGTCGACCTCACACTCATCAAATTGAGCGGGAGAAGACCTTCTAAAGACTCCCTCAGGATCTACAAAGACTGTAGGACCGGTCCAGTCCCGAGAGTCAATCAGGGCCTGTGCTACATGCACTCCAATTCCAATAGCAACAACAACTGTTAGAGTCTGGTCCCTGACATCATTTAAGAATCTTGACGCAGACCTCGATAGAAAGCGAGAGGTCTCTGCAGCAGAGACGCTCCTGATGTCTCCGTACTTATTGATAATAGCGTTCAGCTCTTCGTCCGCCACAGACACTGTCCTCTCCTGCCATTCACGCGGAAGGTTGTATGTCAGTGGCCTAGAATTTGAGATCTCTCCAGAAAAAATCAGGACTTTCATCGAGCGACCTCCTTGCAGTGATTTATTTTATAAGTATCTACAAGAGATCTTGATGTGTCTTTGAGACAACCTCTAACTTTTTGGCCCGAGAGAGGCGCTTGAATCTAGCCTCAGCAGACTGTGCTGTTGATCGTGTGGAGTGAGGCTCCTGATAGACGAGGGTGACCGGTCTTCTGGACCTAGTGTACTTTGCGCCACGCGAGGATGAATTGTGCTCGTGAAGACGCCGCATCAAGTCAGTTGTCACACCGCAGTAAAGAGAGCCATCAGCACACAGCACTACGTACATAATCCAGGGTGATATCACCGAGAATCGTCAAGCATCAGGTCACCAACTCTACACTCGATCACTGGAGGAGTTCCTGGTGGAGCCTTAGTGACCTGAATTTTGGCATAGTGAGCATTGCTTAGGGGGCCATCAACCATCGCCGTCTTATGACTCCTCTCTGAAACAGAGAGAACGACACCCTTGATGTTCATAGACATGATCATGCAGACCTTGTCGCCCGGTCGAATCAATGGCATATTAGTCCTTCCTCACAAAAAGAGACTGAAGAGTGCGTAACTGCTCCTCGGCATCTGAAACCTGCCTGATCAGAGATACACACTCTTTAATGACACCAGAGTGATCAGCAATACCGACAGAATTGTTGATATAGATGCTAAGTCCAGCAACTGCCTCATCCCGCTGCGCCTTGAAGTGACTCTGAAGTGCTGCAATAATAAGACCCTGAGTGTTTGTCGTTTGATTTTCCATATTGTCTCTTAGTAGGCCGGGTGGGACTCGAACCCACAAACCCGAAGGCGGTCGCTTATGAGGCGACTGCGTTTAACCAATTCCGCCACCAGCCCGTATCTCACCAACATCTGAATCATATCAACTAGGGGCGTTAGTTTATAAGCCTTGATGATCTTTTTATGAGGATTTTGAAGTACTGTGACCATCAATGCAGAAATGACATGAGGCATCATGTGTGCCACTTTGAGGAGCAGAGAGGATTCGAACCTCCGGTACCTTTTACAGTACAAACGCGTTCCAGGCGTTCCGTTTAAACCACTCACGCACTGCTCCAGATGTATTATTTAAGTGATTCTCTTTATGATCTTTCTCTATAATTATGATTCTTCAGTAGCATGTAAAAGTATATGATATAGAATGATTTTATAAGCCCCTGTGATTATTTATGGGCATATGACTTTTAAAATTGGAATCACGTTCGATCCACCTGATACTCCTATGGGCATGTTCAATAACGGGGTCAGGCAAAATGCCCTCTACCTCGCAGAGCTCCTCATGAACATGGAGTATGATGTGCACCTCATTGTGCAGAAAGACAAGATGGTAAAGGTCAAGGGCCTAGTGGGCTTTGACGAGAGGCTCAGCTGCTCAAACCACGAAAGCATGCACGAGGACAACTACGATATCATCATTCAGGTTGGATTCCAGCTTCTCAGGTCTGACTTCGAGAACCTGAAGCAGACGAAGTCAAAGCTCGTATATTACAACTGCGGGTCGAACTACGTCATAGACATGGAGCACTTTCTATTTGGCACCACAGTGGTCGAGCCACTTTATTCTCAGCTGGTGGACATGCACCCGGTGTTTGACCAGGTCTGGTCTATTCCACAGATGGAAATGAACAGGTCGTACTATGAGACGCTGTACAGGACAGAGGTGAAAATTGTTCCTTTTATCTGGTCGCATGCAGCCACAGACCACCTCCAGAAGATCAGTCCTGATAGTCTCTTGTATAGAGTGAAGAACACTCCCATGAAGGCTGCGATATTCGAGCCGAATCTAAACGTCGTCAAGTGGTCATTCCCTGCGCTGCTGGTGTGCGAGAACGCCTACAGGAAAGACAAGTGTCTGGGCCACGTGTACATCACCAACATGCCGAAGTCAAAGGAAGATGAGACGCGCCACGCGAGGCAGTTCACAAAGCTGGTGAAATCTATCGACCTCTTCAACGATAAGAAGATCAGTGTTGAGAGCAGGTACAGTACCCTCATATTCATGATGAAATATGCAGATATCGCTGTATCCCACCAGTGGGGCAATCCCCTGAACTACCTCTATCTCGACCTCGCCTGGATGGGCTGGCCAATCGTTCACAATGCACACCTGTGCAAGGATATTGGCTACTACTACGAGGATTTCGATTACAAGATGGGCGGAGAGGTGCTATCAGAGGCTGTTAGGAACCACGCTGGAGATAAGGGATACCTCGAGAGGCAGCGTGCTCTGATCGATCGGTACTTGCCAACGAACAGGGCGCTCCAGGATGCCTACAGGAAGCTGATCGAAGATCTGTTGGGTTGATGTACTAGCCGGCGAAGACGTACTCAACACATGAACAAGTAAATTATTCGTGCGTCGAAGAAGCCTTGGAAATGGGCTCGACAGATCTTTCAGCTTCTTGAGAAATTGTAACTCTATCAAATCTATCACGAGCAGAGATCAAGGATGTCTGTGAGACAACTGTAGGATCAGAGGCTCTCACATCGCACCACAGTCCACGTGAGAACCACTGACTGATAATCGCCCTCGCCGATGTAGCTGTATTAATACTCATTCTGCGTACTGAGTGATTCCAGGAGTCAACGTGGACAGCTCTGAATCATCCCAAGCGAAGTCATAGGATGCCTCACTTGACTCGTAGATGTATGTCTCATCATGTGAGCTAATTGCTCGAGCTCCTGCTGCGAGCGGGTTTCCACGATCATCGAAGAGAATTCTATACAAGAGAGAGCCAGATTTCATAGAGTGCACACCTTCATCTTTTTTCGCAGAGCATGATGTAGAAAATTGAGAAAGTAGAAATGAGAATTAGCGCCCAGTTGATGTGGGTGATACGGATTTTCCCTAGGTTCTCTCGAAGAGACGCCCACACTCATATAAGTATTTTCTTGCAATCTATAAGTAAAGAATTAATCAAGCTAGAACAGCTGATAAACTTCTGCATTTGCTCAAATTACAGCAAATTATTTTATATCTCTCAGAGGAGCTTTTAAAGTCTAGGGAATTCTACGACCGTAGTCCCTCTCAATAATTGCAGCTGAGCAGTAGCAGAGAAAGAGGAGATCTGATGGAATTCTGTCGTTGAGCAAATTTACAATTTGATCTCTCGTCATTCCTGACCTCATTCTTTTCCTGATCTCAAGCACAATATTGTCTATATGCTTTCGATCATCGTGTGTCACACCCCTCACTCAGCGACCTCTTTCCAGTAAATAAGTTAGATCGCTAGTGAACGGCTGGACTTGACGGAAACAGAGCCGTCTCAATTGACCAACCTGGGTGAGTCTCCGAGTTCTCCTTGAGCCACCGACGGCCGTGAGTCTCACACATCTTTCTCTGGGTGCACCCATATGTCTTGGTCCAGATCCTGCAGTTACAAGTTGCTGCCTCATTGCAGGCTTCCCACTCACAATTTTTATTAATCATTGCAAATATTTCCTTTATTTCTACTCTGGGTCGATGCAGGTAAAGGCCTCGCGAGGAACGCAGACGGAGAAAGTTGCGATGTCAACCGATGTCTTATTTGCTCCCCTGATGAGGATCCCGTGTGAATTGGAGCACTGCTTGATCATTTTTCTCACCTCGCGCTCCTGTGCTTTTCTACCTGGGTTAATGATGAGGTGAGCAGAGATGCCTAGACAGCAAAGAATGAAGACAATCATTGATGTGAGCTGTAAAAATCTCAGGGGGAATTTGGACTCCATCTTACTGGCTCTTCTTTAAAAGCTGTAGAATATTTCTCACTCTAAGCGCATCTAGATCGGGTCGCAGGCTGCTTTGTGTCTCATACATCAAAGAGCTCGACCAGTCTGTGTCGACCTCACTGTTCATCTCACACTGCAGCACCTGACAGGTGTACTTACCACCCCTGTATCCTGAATGATCATCTGCACACTTCTTGGCGGCATCGAGGGAATCATACAGGCCTACGACGTAGCTGTGGTTCTCTCTGTCTCCCCACATGAGTGCCTCAACGATATAGTGGATCTTACTTTGCATTTTTCTCCTTTTGTATCATGCTCCTAACCGTCGTTCTCAGGCCGGGATTGACTGCGAGAGCGTGGGGCATGATATCGTGACGAATGATATTTCTTGCGTGATTTCGAGACTCATTGCTGGGATCCTGGACGAAGGGAATTCCCTTCTTCTGACACCACTCTAGCAGCTCGGTCTTGGGAGTCGCGAGGAAGGGCCTCACAACGTTCGTGTCAGGGTTCCTAATGCTCATCGTTCTCGGTCGACCGTGGAGTGATGTGAAGAGCCACCACTCGACCGCGTCGTCGAGGTGATGACCTGTGACAACAGGTGCGTCTGACATCTCCTTAAAGAACCTTATCCTCTCGTTCCTCCAGAACTCCTCGAGTGACTCCTCATCAGACCTATCTCTAGATAGAGTTGAGACAGTGAGGGGCACTCCTTCTTTGCTACAGTAGTCCTCGACAAACTTCCTGGCGTCCCTGCCGTGGGCAGTCATGTGATCAAAGTGGAGAGCGTGAACCTTCCTCTTGCCGCGGCGCATAAAGTCCAGAGCCGCCATAGAGTCAACTCCACCAGAAAGAGCCACATAAACTTTTCCTGGGACTTTATCCAGAAGTCGGATCACGCTCACCTACACTGTTGTGGTTTATGAGTATAAATCAGTCAGATTCATCTTCTGACTCTGACCGCCTCTCCTTGGCACGACGATCCTTGGCCTTGAGCTTGGACTTCTTGGAGACAGGCTCTTCGAATGTGGGTCTCTCCTCACTGGTGACAGGAGCGGAAGACTGCACAAGTTTCACATCGAGCTGTCGAGTTCTCACAGTGAACCCAGCGGCGATTCGCTTGATCTTCACCTGAGTGCCGCTGCTCGAGCGAAACTTTCCAGCGTGCATATCAGCGTCACTGAACTCTGGAAATGTGCCTACAACTGTCCAGGGACGTCCCTGAGTTTGTGACTTCGATTTTTCAGTAAGTGTCATGTGTTCTCTCCTTGGGAACACATCAATTATAACCTACAGGATCAGGTGTACAAGGTCTAGAAGAGTCTCTCTAGGAATTCCCGAACATCATCCGAGCGATTTCCGCTCAAGTGCTGCATCTTGTAGCGCCTCACCTCAGACATGAGCCAGGACTTCATCATGCTTCCCTGACAGAAATCAAGCTCATGCTCCACGATAAGCTGTCCAAAATCCTTCTTAAGAAGCAAGGCCATCTCATCAAGTTGCATGGGAAGGCGACAGATCGCCTTGTAGACTGCCAGCTCCTCTTTTGTCTTCATTACCCTTTGGTCCATCAATCAGCTCCTGGCACTAAGTATGCTCCCTCAGAGCTTTCCTGTCGCTGCGAGCTGCATGAAGTGCTGCCACACCTCTCGGTTTCTGACATTGTGGCACCTGGGTGTTGGTCTGAATGGCTTCTCTGATGTGAGTTCTTTCATTCCTTGGGCCCGGGCACTCTCCGAGCGACCGGCATTCCTCATGAGCTCCTTCGCAGTCTTGCGGTGAAGCTTACGGAACTTTCGAGTCGCCTTGCGGCGCTCTTCTTGTGACAGCGTGGAGAGCTGAACACGCACCTGCTTGATAGGGGACACAAGAAAGCTGCTGTTGACTGGAACGACTCCAGACTCGAGAAGCTTAAGCTGAACGATCATCCTGTTTCTCTCAAGCAATGATCCCATATGTACCTCCTGCGTACACATTATCACATCGGTGATCGGATTGCACGAAGCGTGTAACAATAAATCACACGTTACTGATACAGTACCAGGTCGTGCCAGTATTTCGCCAAACCCATGTCTGTCCACCGCCTGTGGTCATTGATCGAGCCACACCGGTCGAAGGAGTCACAGTAGATCCTGCGCCCGAGATATTCACCAGTGAGATCGTGAGACCATCGTCTCCTGCTGCCATAGCAGGAAGTGCCACTGCAGCCACGTTCACTGTGTATGTCGCGTTCGTGCGGAGGTTGGCGGCAGTCGGTGTTGCGCCGACTGACCCGAGCGTTCTCAAATTTCCGTTCGTCCATGTCAGGGTGCCCGAGCCATTGTTCGTGAGAACCTGATTCGAAGATCCCTGTGCTGATGGGAACGACGTAGTGACGTTGTTGAGTTTAGTGATATTGCCAGTGGAGTTGACGACGAATGTTGTCGCAGCCAGAGAACCCACCGACATTCCGTAGGAGAAGAGGCCGCCGGATTGTGGGGTCGCAGTCGATGTGACAGTCGACACTGTTGATGTGAAAGAGAAGCTTACGTTCGCATAGATAAACAATCCGCCGGCGACGCCAGATACAGCAACCGCTGAAGTGGGAAGCGTAGAGCCGGCTGCGAGTGTGGCATCACCAGCGCCGAAACGAGCACCAGAGGTTCCAATAAAGGCACAGCAAGCACCTGCAGTGTCTGAACTATTAAGCACTGTGCTGTATCCCACTGACACGAATGTCGATGCTCCCGTGACATTTATTGTAGGCACGGCACGTGAGATCGAAATGTAGCTATCATAGATCTCCATTGTGCCGGCGGAGACGTTGATGGCGTTACCTGTTGCACCACCCGCCAAAGATCCACCTACATCAGTGCGGTTTCGGATGAGTGTGTATCCAGCAGTCTGGACTATAGCAGAGCCTGCTGCACTGTTTGAAAGGGATACTACACATGCATCGAGATACAGGCTGGAGTTTGCTCCCTGGTTGCTGTTGGTTACAGCAGCTGCACCAGTCGCGTTAGTGTTGAGGATGTAACACCCGTAGAGCCGAAGGCGTCCTGGACGGCCGACGCCGCCTGTCAAGGTTACTGCAGAACCTGCAAAAGACCCTTGAATGTAGAGGCCGTAGATATAGGTCTCATTCAAGTTGACGTTCAGCGCAGCGCCAGTGCCCAGATCATATGTAATCGATCCTACCGCAACAACCTTATTCGAGCCAGCGCCTCCGGCTGCTGCGATGACAAGCGGCTTGTTGACGACGTTCAGAGTAACATTGCCCCAGTCACCTGTGGCTTTGGGCCCTACAAGGATTACGTCATTAGCGCTGGCAGCATCGACCGCGGCCTGAAGTGTTGCGTATGAGCCTCCCTCAACGACGAGCAGGACCTTGCTGCCAAAGCCTGTGCCGCTACCTGCCTGCCACGTGGGAGCCGAGCCTGGTCCGTTCGAAGTGAGCACATCTCCAGCAGTACCTGGACTGCCGTTCACCTGGAGCTCATTTAAAACAAGATCAAGCGATCCACTGCCAGCGCTAGCAATAATTTTAGGAGTGCCGCTGACAGTCTCCAGTAGCAGTGTGGGGTTTCCACCCCCTGCGCTCGAGTCGACAGTTACACCAACCGGTGAAACTCTGACGGAGTCGACGTTTCCTCCGACAGAATCGTGAACCCATATGCTCAGTGTGTTTCCGTCGACCTCGAAGAACTCAGTGCCACCACCAGGCTGAGATGTCACTTTCAGAGAAGTGCCATCAAACATTAGATCTCCCGATCCGCTTATTGTGTTGAGAGCAGTGCCAAAGGCCACCTCGTTCGCTGCGATCGTGCCGCTAATATTTGCGAAAGGCTGTGAGTGCGTCCATGTGCTGCCGTTCCACATGAGCACATCGTTAGAGGCCGGCGCAGATGCGGTGACTGGGTAGCCCTGGATGGCCACGACTGTTGGATCTGGGTAGGTTCCATCGAGGTCTCCTCCAGCAGCTGAGGGGATTGTCGTTGAAACGTGGGATGGTGTGGAGTCGCCAAAGTGGAGTGAAACTGTGCGATTGTTCTGTGTAGCCTTCGCGTAAATAGCAATATAGAGGCGCTCAGTGGATAGAAGGGTCGTTCCAGCGGGAATCACCACCTGAATGGCATACTGTGCGACAACTGTCGGATCGTAGACAGAGACGTCATCCGATGTTGCAAGGATCGTCAGTGTGGAGGTGGCGCTATTATACTTGCCAACCCTCAGCTGAAGTATCGTCTGGTTCGCCTGGTTCGCATTACTTGCCGCCCACAGGTGGATATCCCAGAGGCCGGCTGGGATAGAGGTGATGCCGGGCACACCCACATCGGTCACAAAGTTGGCGACGAGGTCGTAGCTCACCTGTGACAGCACATTAGATGTGACAGTCGAGCCTGCAACAACAGCAGCAGGGCCCATCTGGCGCACTGGCACTGTGGCAGGAACTGGTATGCCTGTGATGGGTGCTTGTGGGGCTGTTCCCCTGTTCAGGTAGTAGAGTATACCCCCGCCACTTCCGCCTGAGGGTGGATCTCCCGGTACCCACTGCGATAAAGCAGCGTTCCACGTTAGCACCTGACCGCCGTTGGGAGATGTGGTTGCCACGTCGTAGCCCTGGATTCGAGCAACAGTTGCCGGTACTGATCCAGTTCCGGGCCCGGCTGTGACGTCACCAGTCAGCTCGGTGATGCCTGCTCCGCCACCTCCACCTCCAGCTTCTGCGCCAAGCTCAGTCACTGTTATGACGGGGCCATCGCCCTCGCCGAACTGAGTATTGGTGGTTACAGTCGTGACTTTTAGAGAGTAAGTCCAGGTTCCAGCTGGAGGCTCATCGACAACCTGAAGGCAGTACGGAACGTTCTCATTTGCGGCGCTCGATTCGAACTGAACGAGCTGGCCGACTGCGGTTCCATCACGATAGATGTTCAGCCGGCCCCAACCGGCGGCAGAGGGATTTGCATCGCCAGAGACGATGATCTGGACAGGATTTCCCTGCGTTGTGATTGTCGTGGAGACTACGGTGGCTGGCTTCGCCGCCGCTGCAGTTATAGTGACCTGTGAACCCTTTGTCTGAGAGAAGTTGAGTGGAACACCTCCACCACCACTTCCTGAAGCGATCGTTGATCCGCTGAAGCCAAATCCGCCGTTATACATAGATCACCCCACCCCGTTGAATCCGTTGGATGCGGTGACAAGCAGGAACCTACTCGGTTCCACGCCCGTGAGGCCGGCGATGAGAGTGAACGTGGGAGATCCGCCGCTGCCGGAGACGAACACTCGATCGACTCGAAACTCAGCAGCGAACGACTCGGATCCGCTGAGGAAGAAGTAGTTCGAGGGACCGGGATTGAGGCCGTTCTCAGTGAATGCCACAGCGAGGACTGAGCTAGCTGCGCCGGTGTTCCTGATTACGAGGAACCTCGTCACATTTCCGAAGGTGATCTCCTTCGTCTGACCTAGGTTGACATTTGAAGACGTGACAAAGGGCGTCGCCGACAGTTGGTATGCCGGCACGTAGTTCTCGCCCATGTAGAACTGGTTGTTTGCTGTCATTACTTTACTCCGCCCACATAAGTATTACGCAGGCGGAGAGAAGACAGCTACTAACGAGGTGTCAGCGATCGTTCCGGAAGCACTTAAAGGTGGGAAATCGGAGGGAGCCGTCAGGCGTAATTTCTTGATAGCGGACCTCGATCACCCTGCCGAGGAATGCGTCCTGATCGGCCCAGATCTTCTCCCGAAGCTCATCATTGAACCCGGAGCCCACCTGCACCTCCACACCCTCGAAGCGCACCAGGACGGATCCCAGCTTGCCCTCGTGCTTGCCGGTGCCCTCGATGAAGCCCTCGATCCGGAGGTCAGCGTCGTGGAAGGCCTTGAGCTTCATCACCTCATAGCCACGGCCGAACAGGTAGGGCGCATCGACGTCCTTCACCATGGCACCCTCGTAGCCCTGAGAGACGTACGTGTCGTGCAGGGACTTGATTGGCCCGTAGCTCGGCTCCGTGAGGGTGCGGGGCACGAGGCGAAGGTACTTCAGCCCGGGCTTCAGTCGGGTGCTCAGGGCGGCGTACCTCTCGGAGCACCCCAGGACAGTCTCCTTGCTATCCCACTCCTCGATGGGTAGATAATCAAAAAGGGCGAGGTAAGTGTCCCGGAGGTCAACGTCGTCCTTCCGGTAGGCCTGCTGCATGAGGGCCGTGAAGTCCCGGCCCATGATCTCGCCGTCGTAGCACCCGTCACCCAGATCCGCCAGCTCAGCGCCGATCGTGTCGTCGAAGTTGGTGATCTGCTTGCCGCTGCGGGCGAACAGTGTGGCGTTGCCGTCTCGGACCACGGCGAAGCACCTGATCCCGTCAAGCTTGGGCTCCACCGCCACCTGCTTGCGGCCGACGAGGCGCTTCTCCTCGAACTTCTGTGCGAGCTGGACCTCGAAGGTGGGCACGGTGCCGGGCATAACTTTATTGATGGTCTTCTCGGACGCTCCGATCGCCATGTGCTTCTTGAGGATCTTGCGCATCCACTTCTCCTCAGCCTCCGTGGCGCCGCAGAGTGCGGTGTGGATCAGGTCGATGGCAGCGTTGCCAGTAACCTTGCGCGCGGCGCAGCTCTCTGCTGCAGAGAAGAAGCCTGACCACCGGTCCGCCTCCTGCGGACTCTCGTTACGCTGCTTCTTGGTGACAGCGGGCACCTTCACCACGTGGAAGGGCGTGAACGGGTCGTGCCCCATTCGAAGCGCCCTCACGAGGATCGGGTTATTGCTGTGCTCACGCAGGATCTCCATCTTGGCGTTGGAGCCTGACTCGCTCTGCACCCTCTCGAGGATATCACTGACAAGCATGATCTGCCTCACGCCTTTCCGCAGTACTCATCGTACGCCTGCTGTGACAGCTCGTGGGAGGTGCGCCCCTCTGTGAGGCCCGAGTGGGTGTCGCACCAGTAGTGCATGTCCACCTCTCGGATCCCGCAAGTGCGCCACCAGTGGCCCCACACGTAGGCGACCTTGTGTGTGGCGGCGTGCTCATCGGGAGCCGCGACGAATCGGACGTGGCCTCCGTGCCCAGATTTTGCTTCCTGATCCTTGTACAGGTAGATCTCGAACATCTTCATATCACTCATGGATGGAGCTCCTAGTGTGCTGTTGACCTAATCATACAAGGATCGGTCGTCAATTGCACTGGGCGATCACTTGCCCTTCTTCTGCTGACCGAACTTCTTTCGAGGCTTCTCCCGACGCTTATCGGGAGCCACCTTGCCGGACTTCTCAGCCCTGTACTTGAGGAGCGCCTTCGTGCCGCGGAGGTCCAGGATCTCCTGCTGCTTCTTCTCCTCAGCTCGGCGGTCGCTCTCCCTCCTCGCCTTCTCAATCTTTCGAATGATCATGGATCGCTCAATGGCGCCCACACGATCCAGGTAGAGGACGCCGTTCAGGTGGTCAGCCTCGTGCTGGATGCAGCCTGAGAGGGGCCACTTGACCGTCACCGTGTGCTCAGAGCCGTCGAGGCGCTGGTACTTCACCTCGCACTCCTCGTGGCGGTCGACGAGCCCAGTTCCCATTGGTACTGACAGGCA
>Ga0214923_10003188_pt1 | contig 20831 bp, 16 predicted proteins | sample LL1510_MetaG_FD_177993 | JGI IMG/M metagenome (GOLD analysis project Ga0214923, IMG submission 177993) | Freshwater microbial communities from Lake Lanier, Atlanta, Georgia, United States - LL-1510 | ecosystem: Environmental > Aquatic > Freshwater > Lake | place: USA: Georgia | collected...
ACTTTTTTTGAACAGGGCGATTGCTGATCCTTGGTAATAGGATGATAATGGTGTGTGACCATCATTCCTAGCTTGAATCGCCTGGTGAAGACGCTCTAAAGATTCTACGTAGCCTGAAATAATATCTCGATCCGCTCCTTCTGCCCGGGCGCGCCTGAGGGAATTCTCAATATTTGTACGTAAATCTTCCAGGGGGTTTAATGTGCTCTGTGATGATGAAGCCCTTGATGTCGCAATAGTTGATGGTTGTGTTTCACAAGGTTTATCGTTCCGAGGTCTTTTGGCTGATGATGCCTTTACGATAGAACACAGGTCTGAGGAGGAAGACGGATGATTCCAGGGGGTTAATGAAGTCGAGGGGCGGGGGATTTCAGATGATGAAGAATCATGTGCAACACTGATGCCATCGAGGCTACCAGAAGTCTGACGAGAAGAAGAAGAGGTACTTGAAGATGATGTCGGGTTTGGCTCACGGGACAATGGGGGTGAGGCAGGGCCTTGTACACTGGTAGCATTAGAACTGTTAACAGGATGCATAGAGACGATTATTGAAGAGTCTTTAGGTCTATACTCAGGATGAAGGAGATGCTTGAGGAATAAAGCTTCTCCCCAGGTGGTTGGTTTTTCTGTGGTAGGGGTGGTCTTAACCCGAATATTTCATATTGAATCTGCTGCGGCTTGCGAACACCTTACGGATACTGCGTCAGCTTCGAATTGCGCCTCGTGACGCATCAGTATGAAATATGCGGATTAACATCATGACCGATGGGGAGCTCCCCTGGCAAATCGGAATTTGTGATACTATCAGTGTGCTGACTATACGTGATCGTTGGATAGCATCTCGATCTTTGGCCTTGTGCTCAAAGAAAAAATTACTGTGTTTCTAACGCGCCCTTTGCAATTTAATACACTATAAAAACGAGGCTTTACGCCAAACCTCATCGAGCGCTCCAGGATTCGAGTGTAATTCTTGGTAACGCAGGTACAAAGAATCAATGACGATAGGAGCGAGTTGCTTGGGATCAAAAGGAGGCATTCCAGCAATCACCAGCGAGGTAGCCTTATTGCGGAGTTCAAGAGGAAAATCTTCGTGAGTCTGATGGATGTTGAGTCCTATGCCAATAACGGCAAAGGGTGCACTACCACGTCGTGTCTCCACAAGAATTCCTGCCACTTTCTTGCCATCAAGGAGGAGGTCGTTAGGTGGTTTAATTTTAAGAGAAGCAGGAGGTATTTTTACTTTTAGTAGGGCATCATAGAGGCTTACAACTCCGAGTTGCGAAAGAGATTTTATGATTTCATTTTCAATAGGCAATCGCAAGAGGACCGACATCCAGAGTCCCATTCCAAAAAGGCTTGACCATGGTCGATGGAATTGTCCTCTTCCAGATGTTTGTTCCTTAGCGATCACGCTCGTGCCCTCGGGAGATCCTCCCTCTGCCCATTCGAGAAGGAGATCATTGGTCGAGGTAACACTTTGAAAAAAATGAATTCTCTCATGCCATTGAGAGTCGCTCCTAAAGGTTCTCATAGGACCATCATTCTGGATTTTTTGCAAAAAGTTCTAGCGAGAGATCTGACCAGATAGCAGAGTGAGTGAGCGCACCAAGGGAAATTTCATCAATCCCACTTTGAGCAACAGAGTGAAGATTTTTAAGGGTAATGCCACCGCTAGCTTCCAAACGAATGGCAGGGTTATGTTGGTTTCTTAAAGCGACTGCCTTAGCGAGCATCTCAAGACTCATGTTATCTAGAAGAATTGTCGTAATCTCTGGAATTTTAAGAAATATTTCCACTTGATGTAGCGTATCTGCCTCCACTTCGATCTTGATATGGGGATATTGGGAGCGGACTTTTTTTATATAACCAGGCAGAGAGAGATCTATGTGAGGACCTAGGGTGGCAAGATGATTGTCTTTGATGAGAATAGCATCATAGAGTCCAAGGCGATGATTTTTGCCTCCACCTGCTCTGACAGCCTCTTTTTCTAAGGTTCTCCAGCCGGGAGTCATTTTGCGTGTGTCTAAAATCGTTACCCCCGTTCCTGCCACAAGATTCACATGCGTCCTCGTGTAGGTGGCAATTCCGCTAAGACGTGCTAAAAAATTGAGTGCCACACGTTCAGTACTAAGCAAGGAACGGGTAGTTCCTTGAAGCTCTAAGAGGATATCTCCGGGTGCTCGTTGTTCTCCATCATCAACATGCTGAGATACGATGATTGTCGGATCTATTTGACGAAAAACTTCCTCTGCGACTGCAATTCCTGCAACAACAATCGGTTGACGTGTGATAATACGCCCTTTGCTTTGATGCGTTGCAGGAAGAAAAAAATTAGAAGTCACATCTCCTGAGCCAATGTCTTCTGCTAAGGCCATTTTAATGAGGTTAGAGGTGGCAAGATCCATACGCGAGGGAGAAGTTAAAAATAATAAAAAATCTAATCTAGAGACAATGAGATGAGTGCGTCAACTGCTCGTATAAAAAATTCAGTTTACTCTTGCTCCAGAGGTGTGCTTGTTTTTATGCTTCAAAAATGCATTCACCATCTGCTGCTCCTGCTCTTCACACTAGTATTCCGGTTAGCTACGATTCAAAAATTGAAGGTAATGTGATCGTAACTAAGCTGGATGCCGCAATCAATTGGATGAGAAAAAACTCTCTTTGGCCCATGCCTATGGGGCTTGCTTGTTGCGCCATTGAACTCATGGCAGCCTCTTCTGCCCGTTATGATATCTCTCGCTTTGGCGCTGAGGTCATGCGTTTCTCACCCCGCCAATCAGATGTAATGATCGTTGCTGGAACCGTAACTTACAAAATGGCTCTTTCAGTCAAGCGAATTTATGAACAGATGCCAGAGCCCAAGTGGGTTATTGCTATGGGCGCTTGTGCCTCGAGCGGTGGCATGTACCGCAGCTATTCGGTGCTCCAGGGTGTGGATCAAGTCATTCCGGTTGATATCTATATCTCTGGCTGCCCACCACGACCAGAAGCCCTCCTCGATGGACTCATGAAATTACAAGCAAAAATCATGACGGAACATTCGTTGCTAGATCAAAAACGTGCCTTGCTCAACGTGCTTTAAGAAACAATCCTCTCATGAATCTACTCGAAAAAATTAGCTCCCTTGAGGAATGTTATGCGCCATTCATTCTTCAAAAAAAAGAATTTAGAAAAGAGCTTTCCCTGACCTTAGAAAAATCTCACCTTTACGAAATCTGTCAATTTTGTCGCGACACTCTGGGCTTTGAGATGCTTCTTGATATTTCTAGTGTTGATTATTTGGGAAAGGACCCACGGTTTGAAGTTGTTTATGAGCTCTATTGCCTAGAAGACAAGAGCCATCTTCGTTTGAAAGTTATGCTTGCCGAAGATCAGATAACGCTGCCAACTGTAAGCAGCTTGTGGGCGACTGCTAACTGGCATGAACGCGAAATCTATGACATGATGGGCATCACGTTTGAAGGGCATCCAGATTTACGACGGATTCTAATGTGGGATGGATATCCTTACCATCCGTTGCGTAAAGATTTTCCTCTCGAAGGCAAGCCAAGTGACATGCCTGAGGTTGCGTTTTCAGATTCTGCTCCTCTTCAAGGTGGTCCTTTCGTGAGCTCTCCAAGTACTGGAAATACTCAGGTGAGAGAACCAAGACATCGCTCCGTGGCATCCTTAGAAGAAGGGGCGCTGCGTGCAACCACCTTCATTGCCGAACCTTAAATAAGGCTGACTCATTTTGATTGCTGCCCCTTCCCTTTACGTTGATTTCCTTGAGCAGTTAGCCCAGCATTCCGAAATTGCCTTAGATACGGAGGCTGATAGCCTCCACTGTTATTATGAAAAGCTCTGTCTTATTCAAATCGCATGGCCGGGCGAATTATTACTTCTCGATCCCTTAGCAGGTTTGCCGCTTGCTGAATTTTTTAGCGTTCTTCAAGGTAAGAAGCTTATTTTTCATGATGCGGATTATGACCTGCGTCTTTTGCGACGTTCCGGTTCTTTTCCTGATGAGAATATTTTTGATACGATGATTGCTGCTCGATTGTGTGGTGAGCGGCATTTGGGCCTAGCAGCATTAGTTGAAAAGTATTGTTCTGTCGAACTTTCTAAAGCCTCACGCAAGGATAACTGGGGACAACGTCCACTCTCCTCGACCATGTCCACCTATGCACTCAATGATGTTCGTTATCTTCATAGACTAGCAGCCATTTTTGAAGAAAAACTTTTGGAATTAGATCGTATGGAGTGGTTCTATCAATCACGCGATCGCATGGTACGTGCCACACGTGAAGTGCGTATTAAAGATGAAGACATGCTGTGGAGAATATCTGGTTATGCCAAGCTTTCTCCTCGAAGCTGGGCTATTCTTCGTGCTCTATGGCAATGGCGTGATAGAGAGTCTCGGAAAGTGGACCGGCCTGCTTTTTATCTCTTGTCTAATAGTGATATGTTGCGTATTGCAGAATGTGCCCCTCGTAGCCGAGATGTCATTCCCGCAAGATTATCGCAGGAACAGCGCATTCAATTTGAAGAAGCCTTAAGTCATGCTCTTGCACTTCCTGAGAAAGAGTGTCCTCACCCTCTTGTCAGAACGGCCATCCATACGAGCCGACAAGAAATGGAAGTCTTTCGAAAGTTAAAAGATAAACGCGATCATCTCGCAGATCAGCTAGGACTCAATCCATCGGTGATTGCCTCCAAACTTGCCCTAGAAATGGTGGCAAAAAATAGTCCCTCACAACCACTACTGCCCTGGCAGTGTGCCCTGCTGGAGATTGATCCAATACCAAAGCTATAAATGGCTTTGGTGACGATGAACTTAGGAGTCTCTACCGGTTTTTTCGATTTTAAAAATATGAGCCGGATGGGTGAGGGGATTGAGTAAGACAAAATTATGCGAGCCTTTCCATTCATAAGAATCGCCGGTCAAAAGATCTTTCATCACATAGGAGCGATCATGCGCAATGTTTAAAAAATCTAATGGTAACGCGACTATCGCTGATTGTTGATGATGAGGATCAAGGTTAACAGTGATTAAAAGATGAGTGTTATCCTCTTCACACGAGCGTAAATAGGCAATAATGGCAGCATTGCTCGTTGAGCAAAACTGCAGGCGATCTCTGTTTTGAAGGGCACGGTTTGTGTTACGAATGTGATTTAAGCGTGTGATCCACGGCTTGATATTGCCGGGAGCATTCCAGTTACGTTCTTTAAATTGATACTTTTCAGAGTCAGCATATTCCTCCTTGCCCGGGATGGCTGCATTTTCACAGAGCTCAAAGCCACTATAAATTCCATAGACTGAAGAGAGTGTGGCCGCTAAGAGAGCTCTAATTAAAAATGCAGGTCGTCCACCCTCTTGAAGATAAAAAGGGAGGATATCAGGCGTGTTGGGAAATAAATGAGGACGAAAATAATCCTTCATAGCTGATTGACTCAGTTCGTTAAAATAAGTTTCCAGCTCCTCCTTAGTGTTACGCCACGTGAAATAGGTATAACTTTGGGTGAATCCAATTTTGGCAAGTTTCTTCATCATGGCGGGATGGGTAAAGGCTTCGCTGAGAAAAATCACCTCCGGGAATTGCTCCTGGACCCTGGCAATCACCCATTCCCAGAATGCCACGGGCTTGGTATGAGGATTATCTACACGAAAGATATGCACTCCTTGCTTGGCCCAAAAACATAAAACGCGCAACAGCTCCTCCCAGAGCTCCTTCCATTGTGGATTATAAAAATTGAGAGGATAAACATCTTCATATTTTTTCGGAGGGTTTTCCGCATACTTCATCGAGCCATCAGGACGACAGAAAAACCAATGAGGATATTTTTTTACGTAAGGATGATCGGGAGAACAGTTGAGCGCAAAATCAAGGGCAATCTCCATTCCTCGGCTTTTGACCTGAGCCATGAGCCACTGAAAATCAGCAAGTGTTCCTAAGAGTGGTTCAATCGCATCATGCCCACCTGCGAACGATCCAATAGCATAAGGCACGCCTGGATCTTCTGCCAGGCATGTGAGCGAGTTGTTACGGCCTTTGCGGCCTGTCAGACCAATAGGATGGATCGGAGGAAAATAAATCACATCAAATCCCATAGCATGAGCATCCTCAATGCGGGCAAGGGCATTACGGAAAGGAGAACCACTTTCTTTTTTGCCTTCGGCCGAGCGTGGAAAAAATTCATACCAAGCCGCAAAATTCGCTCTCTCACGATCAACACGGATCTTTTGTAACGGCTCATAAATTGTGGAAAAAGAACGATCTGGGTAGCGATCCATCAAACAAAGCATCTCTTCATTTGCTAAAAAATCTTTGAGCATGCCGGGAGTCGATATCGCTGCTAAGTATTGAGCATAGTTGTGGAGTGTTTTTTTGTCTTGAGACTGTTGGCAGCGTTTGGATGCCGCTTGTATGAGGAGTGCTCCTTCAGCGATCTCTTGCTCAAGATCCTCTCTTTCTGCTGCGATTTTTTTTTGCACCTCCTCTCGCCAGGAATCAAAAACATCACCCCACGCTTCTATTGTGTACTCAGTAATCCCGATCGAAGATAGAGGGAAGGAGCCCTGAAAACGATGGTTGCCGAGTGCTTTCATTGCGGCTTCTTGCCATTGTTGAGACTGCTTGAAACGCCATTTCACAAGCGCGCGCACCACCTCATGACCTTCTTTAAAGATCGTTGCCTCGAGGAGAAAGCATTGACCAAGAATCCGTTTGATAGGAACTTGCCCGCCGTCAATACAAGGACAAAGATCTTCAATCGTGATGCTTGGGAAAGGTGAAGGCATGGAATGGGTGTGTTGTCGGTAGCGTCAGGCTCACTGTATAAGACCCTCGAGTAACACAGCTAGCTCATGACAATAATACTCCACGTCGAGTTGTTGAAGGGCATAGTGAAGATTTTTTAAGGCTGAGGGGATATATTGTAAAAAATGATTTTTTCCACGATGCAATCCTAAATAACCATAACACCCAAGGGCCTGCATGAGACGCTGTACGGCGCATTGCCAAAAAACCGTTTCAAGATCATAAGGAAAGGAAAAGTGATGCTTCTCCATTTCTTGCCGGTAAAAATCGAGTAATTCTTTTTGTTCGATGTGACTGAGCCTCACATAAGGATCGCAGAGTAACGACGCCAGATCATACGGGGCGAGTCCTGCACGCATTCCTTGAAAATCGATAAACCAAATATTTTGTTCAAAGAGAAGGATATTTTGAGATTGCAGGTCACGATGAATGAGCTGCTGAGGCAGGGAAGCTAAGTGACGCGTGAGCTTTTCAAGACCAGTATGTTTGGCCAAGTGCTCCCGTGTTTGAAGATCGATCTTAAAGAAAGATCCCAACGCATATTCAAAAAAATAACTTTGCTCCCAACGATAAAGTTCCACGTCAAAGGGACTCGCGAGTGTCACTCCTTCCTCTACGAGCTTCTCTGGTGAGAGGCGATGCCAGCGAGCCGCCTCCACAAGGGTCAGCTCATACCAGTAGAAACGCTCCTTTGAGGTAGCATCACGCAGGGACCATAAATTTTTTTCACCCAAGTCCTGCAGCCAGAGCAGGCATTCCTGGGCAGAGTGCGCCATGAGGTGAGGTACGTGGATGCCTGCCTTTTCTAAAAACAGGGCATGGCTGGCGTAGGAATGATCCTCTAATTTTTCCCTGTCATACTGGATGAGAATGAGAGAAGCCCCAGATTGATTTTTACAGCGATAGAACGCTCGATTGGAACCACCCTGATAAATAGGGGTCCAAAAGCTTTCGGCAAATTCTGGAAAGCGTTCTACTGTTTTTTCTACAAGCTCCTGAGGTATCATCATCGCCAGAGGATTATGCATGCTTCTTAACTCAAGTGCAATTTTTGAGATGTAGATTACGCAGTAGATCGGGATGAAATATTCGTGTTAAGACGGATTGTCGGATAACAGCTCACAAGACAATTTCTGATTCTGGTGTGCTAGTTCAAGAGCCCGACTCCAATATGGCTGATATAAAGGACGAGCATTCTTAAGTCCCTGGTCGCACTGTTGAATTCTCTGAGTCCAAAATTGAATTTCTTTTTCTACTTGCTCTCGTGGAATAGGTAGTTTCCTGTCACTTCATGACTCCACCAAGGTGATCTCTTCCGGGCTCATCTCGGATCCACTCGTTTTACGATTTTCGTTGTCTTGCCATTTGACAAACGACCAGTTCTCATCATGGCCAATATTTTCTAGCTTCAGACCAGTCTCGAGGTTTTTTTTATCGGAGCTTGGTGTGACCTCTTTGCTATTCTCCTTTTTTCTTACGTAGATGATGTTGGTCGCATAGGAATTCTCTCGAGAGCCATTTAAGAAATCACTGAAGCTATCCTCCCATTCCTTAGGGATAGGAGACACCCCTTCATCATTGACTTCGTGCCAGAGACCATCTTTCTTGATAAAGGCGACCGCGTGGCCGTCAGGTTGTGGAGGATCCTTAATGGTGCATTGAATTCCAATCGGTTCGTAGGTAATGGATCCTTTATCTTTGTGTGGCAGTATGATGGGTTCTAGCATGCCGCCTACCTGGCCTACGGTTTGTATATTGGGATGAAGACATAATGTTCGTGGAATAGGATCACCTAGTTGACGCGACTCTTTGTGTAGTTGAGCACACAGGATCTGATCGATGGTTGAGGGTGTCGTTTGTGCTGCATCCTGACCTTGTTCTAATGTGACGACCTGCCAGTGATCCGGCAGCTCAAGATTCTTTGTGTGCTCAAAAGAAACCGGAGGAACATCACAGCGATATAATAATACGGACAAAACATCCATTTCTTGAGAGCCACAAAAATATCCTGTGTCTGTTTGGTGAGGGCTAATTCCTATCCCACTCAACCTGCTATACAAAGAATCTTCATTTAGAGCCCGTGCAATTTCTCGATGGATATCTTGATAATCTTTTGCTGTCATGGGTTCATCGGGGTTATCCATCACAAACTTGTGAAACGCAGGCATCTTTTTTTGAAGATATGTGGAAATTTTTTTCCACTGCTTTTGTGTTTCACGATCATCACAGTCATTACGCATGCTTTGCAGAGTGCTTGTTAGTAGCTGCGTCGTACTGTTGATACCGCAGTTGCCTGTAGCATTGGGTAACCCTCGAATCCCATTGCAGGCTAGATGAGAGAATGTTTTTGGATCATAACAGGCTTCCAACTCTGCGGGGTCAATGCCATTAAATGTCCTTAAGTAGCAAAGATTTTCATATATATCTAAGAGGTTTTTAAGAATTCTTTGCCGACTTTCGGATAATCGAGTGACTCTTGGAAAATCATTGCGTGGTTCTCGATATTCTAGTCCTTCTGGAGCGGACTGCAGGTCATTATGTTCAGGCGTGATATTATTGATAAGATGGAGATGCTGACACTTTTGTTCTAATTCTAAATATTTTTTTTCTATTGTTTGCAGCTTTTCTCGGAGCCCATTTAATTCCTCCCTGCTCAATAGTTGAGGACCCTGCGCTGTTTGAGAATTAGTTTCCGGAAAAAGATCGTTAATCTCCCTCTGAAGATCTATCACTTTAGATTGGAGAGACCTACGCGATTCATCCCAGCTGGAAAAAATGGAGCTTTTCTCTTTGTTGAAAGTATTAAATTGTTTAAATTTTTCAGCCGTAGTGCTCGATGTTTCTTCGATGGTTTCACAGATCTCCCGCAGGTCGTCTTTAAGATAGTTTGCTTGATCATTGAGATGCTTGATTTCTTCGGCTGTGGAAGCGATTTTTAAGATTTTCTTGATTTTACGTAGTGTGAGAGGAGCCCCTTCTTTGTATGTTGACTTTGCAAAGGCAAACGCAGCAATTTCTCGACCATATTTTTCTTCAAGGGCGCTTTGAAATGATTGGTGTGCATTGCGATGCGCTTCTGTCTCTTGTGGAGATCTCAAAAAATAAATTACGCGAGAGGCCAGGTTTGGATTTTTTTTGTGAACAAATGTGTTTTTTGGAGGATCTGATGTGCTTACAGAATGGAACATCTGATGCCATGCATCTTGGTGAGAAGCATTGTTAGAAATATTACTCATAGATCTATGAAATTATTGAAAGGATCAGAGTCGATGTATCAACCCTTGTGGAGTCATGTCATAAGACTCTTACGTGCTCATAACATGAAGTGGATGCATGGATTGCTCAGGCTTGTGATTGGGCGCCATTTCCTCGTCCATTTTGGAAACTAAAATCACAATAGAGCGTGCTTGCACTAAGTAATTTTCTTGATCAAATGCGGGAGCATCCTTCCAAGGCAGGATATCCTGAGGGCTGTCAAGAAAAGTATCCACACAACGATGCCAGGGTGTATAGGAATTGGTGGAAATGGGAATTTGAAATTCAAGGGGCTCCCAATAAGAATTCATCATCATGTGAATTAATATTTTCTCATCAATATTGCGCACCGTTACGGCAAGAGCATGAGAGTGAGGACTCAAGTCGGGACTATTTAATTGTACTCCATGCCATTGAATTGTATTTTCCATCATGAGTTCACGTAGGGTCTTATTATACGTATCGCAGAGATGACTGCGATCTAAACGGAAATTAATGAGCTCTTTGGTGAAGCGATAAATATCAGCATGTTTGTTGAGTAGTGACCAATCAAAGGAACCGATGTCACCGTCTTGACAATAGGTGTTGTTATTCCCTTGCTGTGTGCGTCGCACTTCATCTCCTGCCACAATCATCGGTGTGCCCACAGAAAAGAAGAGAATTGTTAAGAAATTTTTAATTTGACGGTTGCGTAATTTTTCAATGCCTGGGTCTTCACTCGGTCCTTCTACGCCACAATTCCAGCTGATGTTGTTGTTGGATCCATCTCGGTTATTTTCTTCATTAGCCTCGTTATGTTTTTCGTTATAGCTAACAAGGTCATTAAGCGTAAAACCGTCATGGCAGGTAATAAAATTGACACTCTGTTCTGGATTGCGTTCCTCATGTTCATAAATATCAGGACTTCCCGTCATGCGGTACGCAAGTGATCGAATGCTATTATCATCTCCTTTAATAAAAGAGCGCACATCATCACGGAAGCGTCCATTCCACTCATTCCAGGAGTCTCCTGGAAAATGTCCGACTTGATAGAGTCCAGCAGCATCCCAGGCTTCTGCGAATAATTTAACATTTGCTAAGACAGGATCTGATTCAATATCCCAGATAGTAGGAGGATGTGCCATCGGTGTTCCCGACTCATCACGCGAAAGAATCGAGGCAAGGTCAAAGCGAAAACCATCGACATGCATCTCTTCGACCCAATAACGCAGAGAATCAATAATAAGGCGACGCACAATAGATTCATTAGCATTAAAGGTATTACCACATCCCGTAAAATCGGCATATGTTGACTTATCACTTCCTAAAATATAATAGGTCTCATTAGCCAGACCACGAAAGCAGAGGGTTGGACCATGCATGCTCCCTTCTGTTGTGTGATTAAAGACGACATCAAGAATCACTTCAATATTGGCACGATGTAGTGCTTTCACCATCGAGCGAAATTCATCTAAGACAGCTAAGGGTGCTTTTTGTGAAGCATACTGGGGGTGAGGGGCAAAAAATGCATAAGGCTGATAACCCCAGACATTATGCAGTCCTGTGGGTGCATCTTCAGGATCAAAAGCAAAAACAGGGAGTAATTCCACAGCGGTAATACCGAGATCTTTTAAGTACGGTATTTTTTCAATCACTCCGGCATAGGTTCCTCGTTTTTCCTGAGCAACACCAGAGTTTGGATTGCTAGTGAAGGTGCCCACATTCATTTCATAAATAATGGTCTGACTTAATGAATGTCGCGGTGGAGTATCACCTTCCCAGTCATATGATTTAGAATGAACAACGACATTTTTAAAAGCCGTAGCACTGTTATCACCGGGTGCTCCCGCATCGCTGCGAGAACGCTTAGGGGGAACCGCGATACATTTTCCATAAGGATCGAGAAGAACTTTTTCGCCATCAAAACGTAGTCCTTCTTTCGGATGATAAGGACCATGCATTCTCCAGGCGTAGATTTGGCCCTCTTTAATTCCTGGAATAAAAATATGCCAATAATGATAGGACCTATTTCTTTCTGGAGTTAGATCAAATTTCTGACTAGGGGTTGTCTCCTCGATGGAATCAAAAAGCAAGAGTTCTGCTCTTTTGGAATGTTTAGAAAAAATACTAAAATTCACTCCATAGGGATACACCGTTGCTCCAAGGGGAAAGCTTTGCCCAGCTCCTTGTTGAAAGGCCATTTTTAGGGTTGAGAGATGACGTGACTGATCCTCGATGTTGAGATAAGTTTTTTTGCGTCGAGAAGACATTATAGGCAGAATTCAGGTTTTTTAAGAAATATTTCATGTCTTCACAACATGGGAAGGCATGATGTGCCGCTTGCAACTCCTTAGACAATCGCATCAACCTTGTGTAAACGACGCAAGTGTCGATCGGCATGACTAAAATTACTTTGAAGATACGTCTGGACGAGATCCCAAGTCACTTCTAGCCCCATGGTCCTACCTCCCAGACAGAGAATATTAATATGGTCGTCTTCGACTCCTTGTTTTGCTGCAAAATGATTCTCAATGAGAGCTGCACGCGCTCCCTTAACTTTATTAGCACAAACGGTTGCACCAACTCCACTGCCGCAAATGGCAATACCGCGCATCACACGACCTGCTCCCACAGCTTGTGCTAAGGGAATGACATAATCTGGATAATCATCTTCTGGAATCAGGGATGGGGCCCCAAAGTCTGTTACAAGATAACCCGCATATTGCAGTCGTGTGATTAATTCCTTTTTTAATTCAAATCCTCCATGATCCGAGGCAATGCCAATTCTCAAGGGAGATCTCTTCCAGTGTTCAATATTCAAGTGGCCCTGAGCAGCTCTATCGGCAAAGAGTGTCGCGTGATCTTGGGCAATGAGACTTCCTGGGATTTGGAGGTCACGGTTTAAGAGGTGGGCGAAGGCTTCTGTTTTTTCGGCACCTGTCACCACCCAAAGAATTTTCTTAGAGCGATTCAAGGCAGGATACGTCAAGGTCATGCGCTGATGATGCTGATAGATGCCCGTGATGGCTACGTCCCGATCAATGACTTTTAAGACGCCGTCTTCTGGAATCAAGGAAGCAGTGTGTCCGTCGGCCCCGAGTCCAAGATGCACGAGATCAAAAAACATGGGATAACCTGTTACCGATTCTATGAGGTGAGCATATTTTTGTGCAGCAGTTTCTAAATTAGCTTCATTGACCGGCATCGCATAGATTTGCTCGGCTTTGAGGGGAACGTGGGAGAGTAAATTTTCTTGTAGATGAGTTAAATTACGATCCGCTGATCCCGTGGAGGCAATGCGTTCATCTACCTGGAAAATATGCATATTTTCCCAGGGCACTTTTTCGCTGGCAAGGGCTCGTAGCATCATCCAGGGAGTCTTACCTCCACTCACAGCCATGACAAAACGACCTCGCTCTGCAACAGCTGCACGTGCTTCTGTCGCAATAAAGGAGGCGGCCTCTTGGGCCACCGTAGTGGCATCGGGGAAAATATCAATATTCATCATGAGATTTTTAGAGTAATGGTAAGGATGCTTTTGTCATGTGATGAGTATATATCTAGCTAAAGGCAGTCATGATAAGGTGGGCAGCCCCATCACAGAAAATGAGTAGAGCCATGGAAAATTCTTGAAATTCGTTGGAGAAAGCCATTGTTTATTGGGGGTTATGCCATCCCCCTTCGGGAAGAATATGAGCGTCTGTGTCCTGCGGGCCCCAGCTATGGATGTCATATTGATAAAGTGGCGTCTTCGCTTTAATCACAGGATCGACAATACGCCAAGCTTCCTCAACATAGTCTTCACGGGCAAAGAGGGTAGGATCACCTGCGAGCGCATCGGTTAGGACGCGTTCATAAGGGGTCATCTCAATAGAATCTGGATCATGTGTTGTGATGAGTTCAACGAGGCGACTCTCTGTTTCATTATCAGGGTGGATCGCATTCATACCCATAGCAATGGTCACTTGGGGACTAATGCGTATACGAATATAATTTTGCCCAACTTGGTAGGCAGAATACATGAGGGGGGTTGGCTTTAAGCGAAAAAAGATCTCAGTACATTCTACAGGAAGATTCTTTCCTGCTCGCAAGTAGATAGGGACTCCTTGCCAGCGTGGGGTATTCACTTCGAGTTGTAGCGCTGCAAAGGTTTCTGTGGAAGAACCACCCATAACGCCTGGTTCTTCGAGATAGCCTTTAAATTGACCGCGTAGAATATTCTTTTCTACAAGTGTTGGTATGGCTTTGAGGACTTTTACTTTCTCATCACGAATGGATTCACTATCAAGAGCCTGAGGACGCTCCATAAGAATGTTGGTCAGTAATTGGAAAAGATGATTTTCCATGACATCACGTACTGTTCCTGTTTTATCATAGAAACTTCCCCGTCCTTGTACGCCAAAATTTTCCGCCATGGTAATCTGAATGCTTTCGATGTGATCACGATTCCAGAGAGCTTCAGGAATAATATTGGTAAAGCGAAAAAAAAGCATGTTATGCACAACAGCTTTGCCTAAATAATGGTCAATTCGAAAAATGCGCGATTCATCAAAAGACTGGAGTAAGATTGCATTTAATTTTTTCGCTGATGAAAGATCAGTGCCAAAAGGCTTTTCAATCACCACACGAGCTTCTTGTGGCGCACATTCTAAGGAACTGAGTTTTTCTACCACCAGTCCAAAGAGTAGTGGGGGAATCGCTAAATAGTGGGCTGGGCGTGTGGCGCTTCCAAGTTCTCTACGAAGTGCTTGATAAGTCGTATCATCATTGTAGTCGCCATCGACATATTGAAGAAGACTTGAGAGTTTTTTCCAGGCCTCAGGATCTAGGCCTCCGTGCTTTTCAAGACTCTCTTGGGCGCGTGCTCGGAGTTGCTCAAGCGTCCAGCCAGCTTTGGCGACTCCAATAACTGGGATATTAAGCCGCCCGCGCTTGACCATCGCTTGCAAGGAGGGAAATATTTTTTTATAGGCGAGATCACCGGTTGCTCCAAAAAAAACAAGGGCATCAGACGATTGGTTTTTCATATAGTGAGAAGAATGTTATCGAAACTAACGAGCCTAGGGAACAATCCATCAGAGGGTCTAGGCTAGCGTGCAGGATAGTTTTAAAAATGTTTAAAAAAGAGAATTTTTTTGTTTCTCATAGTACACTTTCTATTTCTTGTCTATGACTGGTGACTCTTGAGCTCGTGATTAATCTTTTTTTTCTAAGTGTCCACCAAACCCAAAGCGCATAGCTGAGAGTATTTTATTTTGAAACTCTGCTTCTCCCCGTGAACTGAAACGTTCATAGAGTGCTGTCGTGAGTACTGGTACTGGAGTTCCTTCATCAATAGCAGCTTTAATCGTCCAACGACCTTCCCCCGAATCTGAAACACGACCGGCAAATCGACTGAGGTTAGGATCTTGAGCGAAGGCATTAGCTGTGAGATCAAGTAACCACGAGGCAATCACGCTCCCACGACGCCAAACTTCGGCAATTTCTGGTAGATCCATATCATATTGATAATGCTCAGGATCACGTAATGGGGTTGTTTCTGCATCAATGTCGTGACTCTTGTTTCCAATATCAGAATTTTTAATAACACTTAAGCCCTCTGCATAAGCAGCCATAATGGCGTATTCAATGCCGTTATGAACCATTTTAACAAAATGACCAGCCCCATTGGGTCCGCAATGGAGATATCCGTTCTCTGCAGTTCCTTTGTTTGCAGGGCGCCCTTCGGTGCGTGGAATGGTTCCAATACCAGGTGCTAGCGTCGCAAAAATAGGATCAAGATATTGTACAATAGGTTTTTCTCCTCCAATCATCATACAATATCCACGTTCTAGTCCCCAAACACCACCACTCGTACCGACATCGACATAATGAATGTTCTTTGAGGAAAGTTCTTTTGCACGACGAATGTCATCAATGTAGTAAGAATTACCACCATCAATAATGATATCCTCATGACTTAAATGGGGCGTAAGGGCTGCAATTGTTTCATCGACAACAGCAGCTGGTACCATTAGCCAAATAGCTCGTGGTGACTCTAGTTGAGCAACCATATCAATTAATGACTCGGCGCCGTTTGCCCCTTCTTTTGCTAAGGTGGCAACACTTTCGCTCGACTGATCAAAGACAACACAGCGATGCCCACTTTTCATGAGCCGACGGACCATGTTAGCGCCCATACGGCCAAGACCAATCATTCCAAGTTGTAGTGATGTAGAGTTATTCATAGTTCAAGATTTCGGTGTTGATGTGTTAAGCAGAGCGGTGAGTTCTTGCATGGCTTTGGTGATGCCCAAAGGAGATTTGAAAATAGAAGTGCCAGCAACGAAAACAGTAGCCCCGGCCTCCTTTGTAAGGAGAATTGTCGAGGCATCAATCCCTCCATCAACTTCAAGTTCACAGTGAGGAGTGTATTGTTCGATGATTTTTTTCAGTTTTACAATTTTACTGAGTGTCGAGTGCAAGAAATGTTGGCTGCCAAATCCTGGATTGACTGTCATAACGAGGATGAGATCGAGTTCTAATAGGATTTCCTCTAACACAGGCGTCGAGGTGGCTGGATTGACGGCAACACCAATTTTTTTACCTAGATCCTTTGCTTTTTGAATCGTACGATGGAGATTATTGTTTCCCTCATAATGAACAATAAAGGAATCGGCCCCTGCACGGGCAAATTCTTCCATAAAAAAATCCGGGTTGCTAATCATGAGGTGAACTTCTAGAGGTAATTTCGTAATGGAACGTACAGATCGAATCACGGGTTCTCCCATCGAAATATTGGGAACAAAATGCCCATCCATCACATCGATATGAATCCTATTAGCCCCTGCGTCGCTCACAGTCTTAATCTGATCACCTAAATTGGCAAAATCAGCCGCAAGAATCGATGGTGCAAGGTGAAAGCTCATAGGTCCTCAAATGGTCTTAGATTTCTTTCCTCGGTAAAGGTTAATTAGATTGTTTGTTGAGCTATCATGTTCGAGCTTTGGCTCTGCAGGGCTTTCTAACTCTGGAATAATTTTTTGTGCTAAGACCTTGCCAAGTTCTACTCCCCATTGGTCGAAAGAATCAATACCCCAGATGGCACCTTGAGTGAATACATTATGCTCGTAGAGTGCAACCAGTGTTCCGAGTGCTCGAGGGGTGAGTGACTGAGCAAGGATGATATTAGAAGGGCGATTGCCCTCAAAAACACGATGTGGTATGAGCGCTTCAGGCGTTCCTTCTGCTCGGACTTGTTCTGGAGTTTTTCCAAAAGCGAGTGCTTCTGCTTGCGCAAAAACATTAGAAACCAAGAGGTCATGATGACGGCCTAGTGGATTGAGCCCTTGATAAAAGGTGATAAAGTCACAAGGAATGAGTCGTGTGCCTTGATGAATTAATTGGTAGAAAGAGTGTTGACCATTAGTCCCTGGTTCACCCCAGTAAATCGGTCCTGTCTCGCTAGAGACACGGATTCCTTCAAGAGTCACATGCTTCCCATTGCTCTCCATGGTGAGTTGTTGCAAATAGGCAGGAAAGCGCTTCAAGTATTGATCATAAGGAAGCACCGCAATTGTTTGAGCACCAAAAAAATTGTTATACCAGATGGCTAAAAGCCCCATGAGTACGGGAAGGTTTTTTTCAAAGGGCGCTCTACGAAAATGCTCATCCATTTCATGAAAACCAGCAAGCATTTCTTGAAAATGATCTGGCCCAATAGCAACCATCAAAGAAAGTCCAATTGCAGAATCCATTGAGTAACGGCCTCCTACCCAGTCCCAAAAACCAAACATGTTTTCTGGAGCAATCCCAAAAGCAGTAACTTTCTGAGCGTTTGTTGAAACAGCAACAAAATGTTTTGCAATCGCTTTGGGGTCTCCTCCTAAACCCGCTAACAACCAATCACGGGCGCTATAGGCATTGGTCAAGGTTTCGAGTGTTCCAAAGGTTTTCGAAGAAACAATAAAAAGCGTTTCTGATGGGTCAAGATCTCTTGTGGCTTCGACAAAATCGGTAGCATCGACATTGGAAATAAAACGAAAATTCATTGATCGATCGCTATAGTAACGCAGCGCTTCATAAGCCATAACTGGACCAAGATCAGACCCGCCAATGCCGATATTGACAATATTTTTTATTCTTTTACCCGTATAGCCTTTCCACTCGCCCGAGCGTATGCGGTTGGAAAAATGTGCCATTTGATCAAGAATGGCATGCACTTTAGGAACAACATTTTCTCCATCAACGATGATCTTCTCTCCTTGAGGCGCGCGAAGCGCTACATGGAGAACGGAACGATTTTCTGAGACATTGATTTTATCACCACAAAACATAGCCTCGATGCGCTCTCGTAAACCTGTTTCTTTTGCTAGCTCGAGCAGAAGATCTATTGTTTTTTCTGTGATGCGATTTTTTGAGAAATCAAGAAAGAGGCCGGCTGCTTCTACCGTCATTTTTCGCCCACGAGAACGATCTTCAAAAAAAAGTTGTTTGAGATCTTTCTGGTCAAATTCTTGTTGATGTGCTTGGAGTTTTTTCCATGAGGCGAGTTGTGTTAGCTGTGAAGACATAGTCAGGTATTGTTGGTTTTTAAAATAACTCTTACAGTTTCTTGCTATGTTCAACTTAGAGTTTTTTTAGTGGCCTGTTTTTTAACAGGCAATTGTTGACCGATTTTTTGCTTTTGATAAGAAGCCAATTTTGGAATGGCTCGTAGTTTGCCAGGAAAATGTTCCCAAAGACGAAAGCCTCCAATAAAGGCATTGGAATTTGCGGCGATCGTGCATCCTACGGGAATCACTTGAAGATGCTGCGCATTGCCACCACCAATAACGACTTTTTCCGGTTGCAACGCGGCTTTTAGAATTTCGATCACATGAATCACTTCTTCCTGCCATTTTTCAAGACCGTTTTTTTTAAAACCATGCAGTCCAACATAGTCCTCAAAGGTCTTTTTCCTATACGGAAGGTGGGCGAGTTCCATGGGGATAATGACACCATCATCAATCATAGCGGAGCCAAGTCCTGTGCCTAATCCTAAAAAGAGCATTCGACCACCTCGATAATCTCCGAGTGCCTGCATGGCAGCGTCATTAATAAGACGTACAGGGCATTTAAAGGCTTTTTCATAATCAAAATCAACCCAGCCTGTCCCTAGGTTCATAGGTTCACGGAGTGGTTTGCCTTCTTTGGAAATGGGCATTGGGCATCCAATAGAGACCACATCGTACTGCCATCCTTCTGCTAACTGTTTAACTCCTTCTACCATCATTTGAGGAGTCATGGTTGGACCTGAGAGTAATTTTCTCTCCTCTTTGCTGCCTGTCGCTTTAATTTTTATCTTACTGCCACCAACATCAATGACCAGAATAGATAGTTTAACGTGTTCCATGAAAAAAATACTGAACAATTAAAATGCGAGTGACGTGCTTTTAGAAGCAATGATACTCATTAAATCTTTCCATGAAGCAACGAAAGATTCAGCACCTTCTTTTTGAAGCTTGGCACCAAGTTCTATGAGATTAATACCTGAATTCGTAATTTCTGAAAGGATTTGAGAGGCATCCCCACCATCTGCAGGCATGATTTCTGCGAGTTGGCCATGATCTGCAAATGCGAGCAATGTTTTTTCTGGCATGGTATTCACAGTGTAAGGAGCTGCTAAGCCTTGAATGTAGAGCGTGTCAGAAGCTTTAGGATCTTTGGTGCCTGTGCTTGCCAAGAGTAGTCTTTGAACTGATGCACCAGAGTTGAGAATTTTTAAATAACGAGGTGATTGGATAAGCTCGCAGTATGCATGATAAGTTTGCTTTCCAGTGGCAATACCCAGTTGGTCTTTACGTGAGTCAGGGAGTTGATCCGCGACGGCAACATCCCACCTGCTAATGAAAAGAGAAGCAACAGAATGAACCTTAGGATTTAATCCCGCTTCAATGCGTCGTTCGATAGCACGCAGGTAGGCTTCTGCGGCACCTAAATAGTGATCACAAGAAAAGAGAAGAGTGACATTAATGGGTACTCCAGAAAAAATCGCCTCCTCAATGGCGGGAAGGCCTTCTTTTGTCCCAGGGATTTTAATAAAAAGGTTCGGGCGTTCTGCACGTCGGTGAAGCTCTTGGGCAACCTTAATAGTCGTTGCTGTGTCATATGCGAGGAGTGGTGACACCTCAAGGGAGACCCAACCATCGACTCCGTTGGTACGATCATAAATCGGACGAAAAAGATCAGCTGCTGCCATGATATCCTCAAGTGCTAGATCAAAGAAGAGCTCTTCCCCTTTACGACCTTGAGCAAGTCCCTCTTTAATTGCCTGATCGTAGGCAAAGCTGTTTTTTATGGCATGATTAAAAATCGTCGGATTAGAGGTTAATCCAGTCACAGAAAGCTCATCGATGTATTTTTTCAGGGTCCCGTTATTGAGGAGATCACGCGTGATATTATCAATCCAGAGGCTTTGACCTAGGTCGTGGAGTTGTTGTGTTGCTTTCATGATGCGTTGATAATTTGGTGGAAGCTAGAGCGAGTGGTTGGGACACATACTAAATTATACTAACTAACAATATGATGAGTACATGAGGCTTGAGCATTAACGAAAATTCTCCCATTGTGCAATCTTTGATTTTTGAAGATAGAAAAATATTTCACACGGATCTACTGCGGAAGCTGGGAAGCCAGATGGGTGGGTCGCTCAAATTTACATTGTGACTTAACCCGCATATTTCATACGAAATCTATTACGGCTTGTGGAAGCTCTATGGCTAACCCACTTCCCAGGATCTTCGTCACGATCTGCATCAATATCCGAGTGAACTCTGT
>Ga0214923_10003189_pt1 | contig 20826 bp, 21 predicted proteins | sample LL1510_MetaG_FD_177993 | JGI IMG/M metagenome (GOLD analysis project Ga0214923, IMG submission 177993) | Freshwater microbial communities from Lake Lanier, Atlanta, Georgia, United States - LL-1510 | ecosystem: Environmental > Aquatic > Freshwater > Lake | place: USA: Georgia | collected...
AAAAAAGCTACTCTTAGCGTAGTTACTGATTATGAGCATTATAAATCATATTTCAAATGCTTTGTTATAAATTTTGAGCAGTTGCATAATATTACCGAGCAGTATTTTGACTTGGTGATCATCGATGAGGCCCACAGCACTGGTGCCTATGCTACACCATCAAAACGAACAAAAGAATTAAAACGGTTATGCCATAACTTACCAATTATCTATCTTAGTGGTACACCATCACCCGAAAGCTACAGTCAATTATACCATCAATTTTGGATAAGCTCATTTAACCCATTTACGCAAAAAAACTTTTATACTTGGGCTAGAGAAGGCTTTGTTACCATTGGCACAAAATATGTTTTCAATCGACAAATCCACGATTACGATAATGCTAATAAAGAAGCCATTGACAAAGTAGTTGGTCATTTATTTTTGCCTTATACACAACAAGAGGCTGGCTTTGAACAATTGGTTGATGAGCATATTCATCAGGTTGAAATGTCCGACCGCACGTATCAGGTTTGCAATAAACTACGTATTAACAAAGTAATTACAGGCAAGAATGGTGATGTAATTGAAGCAGATACGGAAGTTAAACTACTATCCAAGCTTCACCAGCTTTATTCAGGTACAATTATATTTGATGTTGCAGTTGATAATAGCAAAGAATATGCAGTTACTGATGATAGCAAAGTAAATTATATCTTTCACACGTTTAAAGGCTTGAAATTTGCCGTATTTTACAAATTTAAAGCAGAACGTTTAGCAATAATAGAAGGTGCTGAAAAAAGGGGCTTAAAATGGACCGAATCACCTGAGGAATTTCAATCTACTGATGACATAATATTTTTATCTCAGTTTGTGAGTGGTAGGGAAGGTGTTAACCTATCTACTGCAGATTGCTTAGTGTGTTATAATATAGATTTTTCTGCAGTTACTTATTTTCAAGTTAGAGCAAGGCTCCAGTCCAAAGACAGAGTTGATCCTGCCAAAGTACATTGGATTTTTGCCAAAGATGGGATTGAAGAACGAATTTATAAAGCCGTTTGCAACAAGAAAAACTACACTACATCTTACTTTATTGAGGAAGAGAAAGCAAGACCAGTGCAGGTGGTAGAACAGGTAAAACAAGTTACTAACGTTGCACGTAATGAGGTGCAGATACAAGTGTATAAAAAAATGGCTTTGCAAAGTTTGAAAAAATATCCTAAGTTTGATGCCCGACAAATTGAAAACTACTTATGGTGCTGGTGCAATGATATGAAAGATAATCTAATTAACGCTGGCATTGATACACAATCATTTTATAAACTACTTTTAATTGAAAGAATCACAAATACAACATCAGATAATAAAATGGCTTGAATCTGAAGGGTGGCTAGTAGTTAAGATAATTCAAACTAATAAGAATGGTTGGCCCGATTTACAATTACATGCTTTCGGGTTGACCATTTTTATTGAAGTGAAATCTGAGAAAGGAAAACTATCTGAGCTGCAAAAATATCGACACAAACAACTACAAGACAAAGGCTTTTTTGTAATTACATCATCATCATTAAATCATCTACAAAATGAATTTATTAAAATCAGCGAAGGACTACGTGTCAATCGGATTATCAGTAATCTCAACTGATAACACTAAGCGTTCTATTGGTTCATGGAAACAATATCAATACAACTTACCAACTGAACAGCAACTTAATACAATGTTTGCACATCCTAAAGTGCAAGGACTTGCAGTTATTTGTGGGGCTGTATCAGGCAATCTAGAAGTAATTGATGTTGATTGCAAATATGGGGTTGATTTTACGAAATATTGTGACAAAATACTAGATGCAGATCCAGTGTTATTTAGCAAATTATTTATCGTTAAAACCAAATCTAATGGCTATCATATTTACTTTAGATGTGAGCATATTGAAGGCAATCAAAAGCTAGCAGAACGGCCACCAAATGATGCAGAATTAAAAGCCAATCCAATGGCTAAATCTTATGTATTAATTGAGACAAGAGGTGAAGGTGGTTATGTTTGTGCGCCTCCAACTGCAGGATACAATCCAATTGAAGGCAACGCTAAAACAATACCAGTTATAAGCATTGATGAGCGTGATGTATTGATGTCATGTGCTAGAGAATTTAATAAAATAATTGAGCCAATTGAACAGCCTAAAATTGCACATAATAACGATAAGCTTACAATTTGGGATGATTACAATAAAAGAGGTGATGTATTAGCATTACTTGAAAAGCATGGTTGGACAGTTTTAAATAATGACGGCAAAAAAACTTATTTACTTAGACCAGGTTCTACCACATCAGCAACATCTGCAGTATTATTTAATGATACAAGAATATTTTACCCACATACTACATCAACTAACTTTCAAAACAAAGGATATAATCCATTTGGTGTTTATTGTATGCTAGAAGCTAACAACGATGCAAAAAGAGCATGTAAGCAATTAGCTGACATTTACGGCGAAAAAAACACTAATGGTTGGTTTTGGTACCATAATAAAAATGGGGCCGTAATTATTGAGCGTTATGCACTGCAGAAATGGTTGCACTATAATAACTATCAGCTATATTTTCAAAATGCTAAAAATAAAGTATATCGGCTTATACATGAAGAAAATAGGCAAGTAAGGGAAGTATACCCTGAATCAATAAAAAAGTTTATAAAAAAGAAGCTAGTAGATGCTGGGCATATTGATGTAATGGAGCAAATAATAAAAAATACAAACAGCATTTTTACTGATGCATTCTTTGAATACATTGATAAATCTGAGATTGAGATTTTAAGAGATGAAGCAAACAAATGCTACTTTCCATTCAAAAATGGTATCGTAACCATAGATAAAAATAATATCACCAGGATAGATTATGGCACCATTAACCAATCTATTTGGGATAGCCAAATTAATGATTTTGACATCTATGTCAATAAAGAAGCTGATATAACTGAGTGCCAGTACTATAAATTTATAGAAAAAATTAGTAACGATGAGCCGGAGCGTATTAATTATGCTATGTCTATCATTGGATACATCCTGCATTCATATAAAGATTCATCAAGGCCATTTGCAGTAATATTAGCTGAGGAAACTGATGACGAATCCAAAGGTGGTGGAACAGGTAAAGGTATTTTCTTTAAAGCCATTAGCAAACTCATTCCAACAGTTACAATGGATGGTAAAAACTTCAAGCCTGATAAGACGTTTGCATTTAGCCGGGTAGAGCTTGGAACAAAGCTTGTAATCATTGAGGATTGTCCTAAAAATGTAGAATTTGAACGGTATTACCCGACCATTACCGAAGGTATGACGATAGAAAAAAAGAATAAGGATGAAATATTCCTATCTTTTGATGATAGCCCTAAAATAGCATTTACTACCAATTATAGCATAGCAAGTAATGCAGAGCATGCTAAACGTAGACAGCGTGTGCTTGAGTTTGCTCCATTTTTCTCATCATCAAAAACTCCACAGGATTATTTTGGTAATAAGCTATTTTATGACTGGGATAACGATGAGTGGCAACGATTCTACAACTTTCTATTTAGATGTGTGCAGTATTATTTTCAAAATGGCATAAAACCAATTATGAATAGTGAAAAGTTAAATAGAAAGCAAATTAAAATGCAATTTGGAGAGGATTTTCTTGATTATTTTGATACTTTAATTCAAGATCATTTCGGGCAACTTTTACCATTATCTGATGAGTGGAAAAACTTTTTAAATAGGTATGAATTACAGCCAAGAGAATACAGTCTAAAAAGATTTGTGAAAGGATTAAAAATCGGTTCCCAAATTTTACAAATCGATTACAACGATATAAAATTGAGAGAAGATAATAACAAAAAGTACTTTAAAATAGGAAAAAATAATAATAACTATCAAGAAATTGTAACCAATGTTACTGATTTATTTTGATGTGTAATCAATTATTATTAATATCGGTTACATCGTAACTTATTAAAAATCAATTAAAACCAAATGTTTGTAATCAATGTAATCAATATTTATACTTAATTTACTAAAGTATATATATATATATATATATAGAAAGTAGGAATTTTGGTAAAAAACGATTACACGATTACAAACGATAAAAAAGCTATGGAAAAAACGACTATTTACAGGGTGTACAATTCAAATAAAAATTTAGCTTATAAAGTAGCAACTTCTACCAGATCAGATGATGAAATATTAGACATAATTTGGTCAATGTTTGAAGGTATGAAAACAATATTTCGTGTTTATAAAAATGATGAGCTTGTTTTAACTTTAAATACAAAAAAAAGGTTTCGTATAAATAAAAAGATATTAGAGGTAAATACAGGCACGATATTTAAAGACCTTACCGAAATGAAGGATGTGTTGCTAATAGACCGTAAAAAAGCCTTAGAATTAGTTAAGCGGTCATTTAATTATCGTTATGTCTAAGAAAATGTGTAATTTTATATTGAATAAACGACAAAAAATCTATGGCAGGTAAAGGCGGGGCTAGACCTGGAGCAGGAAGGCCTAAAAGAGAATTTGAGATTGATGTAAGGAATATAGCTATAAAAGCTATTGAGGAATACTACGGTAGTATTCACAATGGCTTTGTGTCATTACTGAATAGCAAAGAACCATCATTGATTAAGTTTTGTTGGGAGCATGGAGTTGGTAAACCTACCGACCAAATACAAATGAGCGTTGAACAAGATATAAAAACATTTGAAGTAATACAACTGCCTGATAATGGTCGGGATAATTTCATTGAACCAATAGAGGAAATCATTGAGCCAAACATATAATATCAACTACATAAGACCTCAGCCAGGTTATCAGACAATAGCACTGTCTAGTCCTGCAGACATCGTCATTGGCGGTGCAGCTGCGTTTGTGGGTAAGACCTTTGCTTTGTTACTTGATCCTATTAGACACATTGGCATTAAAGGTTTTGGCGGTGTGATATTCCGTAGAACCAGTGTGCAGATTAGAAATGAGGGCGGCTTATGGGACACATCAACAAAGCTTTACCCAATTGTTAAGGGTGATGCAAGAGAGTCATCATTAGATTGGAAATTCCCATCCGGAGTAAAGATTTCATTTAGGCATTTGGAGTACGAGAAAAATAAATATGATTGGCAAGGTGCGCAGATTCCCTTTCTTGGCTTTGATGAATTAACGCACTTTACTGAATCAATGTTTTTTTATTTGCTATCACGTAACCGTAGTGCCTGCAGTGTTAAGCCATATGTTAGGGCAACATGCAATCCTGATCCTGAATCGTGGGTTTATAAGCTTATCAGTTGGTGGATTGATCCTGAGACAGGATTCCCAATATTGGAGCGAAGAGGTAAACTGAGATACTTCATCAAGTATGGTCATGATTATATTTGGGGCGATAATTATGATGAAGTGTATGAGAAGGCTGAGCATATCATTAAGCCGATGATAGATGCATCAGGATTAACGGCAAGGGATTTTATTAAGTCCATTACGTTTGTGAGTGGTTCAATCTACGATAACAAGGAAGGGTTAAAGAATGATCCTTCTTATCCAGGTAATTTGCTTAGTCAAGATGAGGACACCAGGAAGCAATTGTTGGAAGGCAGATGGAAGGTGAGCAACAGTCCTAATGACATTTACGATTATGATGCATTTGTTGGTATGTTTGACAACATTAAAGGTGTTGACAAGACAGGAAGATACATAACAGCAGATATTGCAATGAAAGGAAGCAATAAGCTTGTAGTAGGATATTGGGAAGGGATGGAATTAATGGACATTGAGATAATGGATAAGAGTGATGGTAAGCAAGTGATAGATTTAATTAATAAGATGGCTCAAAAGTATTCCGTAGAAAATCGTTATATTTGTTATGACGCGGATGGTGTAGGTAGTTATGTTGATGGTTTTATACGTGGTGCTGTGCCATTCAATGGTGGTGCATCAGCAATGAGTGTTAAAGATGAGGCATCAGGAAGGCTGATAAAAGAAAACTACATGAATCTAAAAACGCAGTGCTATTATCGTACAGGTAATGCAGTGAGTATGGGTAGAATGAAGGTTAACAAGCATGTAGCATCTAAGATGTACGATAATACAATGACGGTCAAACAACGATTTATGTATGAGCGTAAAGCCATACAACGAGCTAAGAGTGATTATGATGGTAAGCTTAGGATAATAGGCAAAGATGAGATGAAGGTGAAGCTTAACGGAGATAGTCCGGATTTATTGGATATGTTTATGATGAGAGAGATATTTGAATTTAAACCTAAAATGGTGTTTGCATATGAAATGGATTGATAAGATTTTTGGTAAGAAAGAAACCAAAACAAAGGCAGTAAATAACATGGTTGGTATGACCATAAATGCCAGTAATGCAATATTCCCAAGTTGGCAAACAGTTGAGGCAATAAATGAATACTGCACGATAGATGACATTTACTCAGTGATCAGTTACTTAGCTGAGACAGCTGCAAGGATTCCTTTTTATGGCTATCAAGTTGTTGATGATGAAGCAATGAAAGGTTATAAAAGACATGACTTTGCAAGCATCCAAAAGAAATACTACAAGACAAAAGCTTTACAGGATTTACAGCCTGATGATATCTTTATGAAGATGTTAGATGGCATAAGCTATGAGGACAAAATTAAATACTACACAATTCTCTACATTACTGGGGAATTGTTTTTGTATAAGGAGGTGTTGGAATTAGGGCCTAATTCCGGTATGGTTTATTTGCATGCATTGAACAATCAAAATGTAACGGTGTTGGTTAGTGATACGTTTCCACAGCGTGTGGTTGGCTATAGATACTTTGATGTAAACTTTGATGGTAAGTTTACTACTGATGATATTATTCATGTAAAGTATTACAATCCAACCATCACCAATGGTCAGCAGTTCAGAGGCTTGAGTCCATTGCAGGTATTAACTAAAAGGATAACTAGATTAGATGCCGGTATGAATGCATCGGTAGCTCAAATGCAGAATGGTGGCATACCGGGTATTGTGTATGAGAAATCAGATTTTGCCATTGAGACATTAGGTCAACGTAAAAATGATTTTGCTAAGTATCTAAAGAATAGCAGTAACAAAGGTGCGCCATACTTTGCAGCTGGTGAAATGGGATATTTAGAGTTGGGATTAAAGCTTGCAGATATGGAAGTGAGTGATTTGCAAAAGATTGACTTTACAAAGATTTGCAATGCATACAAGTTTCCTGAAGTGTTGTTGAATAATACTGATAGTAGTACATACAACAACATGAATACAGCATTAAAGATGTTGTACACAAACTCAATTTTGCCAAACATACATTTGCTTAGAGATGCTTTGATTAAGGGCATTTTGCCTATGTATCAGGATGGAATACAAAGAACCATTGAGATTGACATAAGCGACATCCCGGCAATGCAGGAAGATATGAAAACTCAAGCTGAGGCATTGAGTGCGATGTGGTGGATAACACCAAATGAAAAGCGTGAGATACAAGATTTTGAGATGATAGATGAGCCAATAATGAATCAGATAATAATTGATTCAGGTAAGCAAGTAATAACTGATTTAGGTATAACTGTTGAAGATGTAACAGTATTTGAATAATGGAAAAAAGTATAGAGCAAATTACACAGATGTTACATAGTAAAATTTCATTGATATTAATCAGTGAGTTACCGGTTCCATCTTGTCCATTAAAGAAACAGCAAAGGGATTGGAAGGTAGAGCAAATAAAAAAATCATTAGCAAATAAGTTAGGAGTAAATGGGTTAGGTATAACCGTTAGTTTATGACACAACAAGAGCAACAAGCATATTGGAATAAGTGGAACAAGTTCCAGCAATACTACGAAAAGAAGTATGAAAGCAAGTTCCATAAAGCGTTAAAAATACAATTGGATGCGTTTGTAAAGACACAGGATCCAATGACGTTGCCTGTGTTTCCTATTTACGAGGTATTAGTTTCATTGTATAAGACGGTAGGGCCTGCATGGGCAAGAGTAACAAGAACCGAATCAATAAAGGCAGATGATGCGTTTGTTACCGGTCAGATGGGATTTAATGAAAGGATAGTTGAGTTGATGAATCAATACTACGGAATTGATTTGTTGAATGATGCAAGCTTAATGACAAGTTACAGCACATCATTTATACAAAGAGTGTTAAGTGATGCAGCGATAACAGGTGCGTCATTTGATGATATAGTTAGGCAGTTGTTGGTTAGTCCGGCATTTAATGCAATGAGAGCAAGACGTATAGCAAGGACTGAGACGGTTACAAGTGCAAATGGTGCAGCTATGATTTATGCGAATGAAAGTGGCAATGTAATGGAGAAAGTATGGATAGCGGTTAAAGACAATCGTACAAGACATGATCATAGAATGGTTGATGGTACGAGGTTACCAATTGAGACACCATTTACATTAACAAATGCAAAGCTTGGTGATATTGGGATGATGCAACCTGGAGTAAGACAGCAACCAAATGGGTTGGCGGTTCCAGCTGAGGAAGTGGTTAATTGCAGGTGTACGGTTGCATTTAAAGCTAAGCGTGATAGGAACGGCAGAATAATTCGTAGATAATTTTGTTTAAATAATAAAATAAAATAGTAACTTTATACCAATGAACAGCATATACAACATAAAGGATGTATCAATAGCTTCTGAGATAATGGACATTAATCCACTACAGGGCATAGTTACAGGTTATTTTAGCAAGTTCAACAATGTAGATAGTGATGGCGACATAATGAAGCCTGGAGCATTTACAAAAACAATACAAGAGCAGGGGCCACAATCGGCACAGCCAAGAATAAAACATTTACTTAATCATGATGTTGCACAACCATTAGGCAAGTTATTGACTTTGAAGGAGGATCAGTACGGATTATATTACGAGAGTCAAGTAGGAACGCATGAGGGCGGTGAGGACTTTATAAAGATGGTTGAGAGTGGGTTGATAACTGAGCATTCAATCGGATTTAAAATAATAAAGCGCAATCAAATCCAATCCTATGAAAACTATTTGCGCAATCCTCAGTTAGGTCAATATGAAATAACTGAGGTAAAATTATATGAAGGCAGTTCATTAACTGCATGGGGGGCAAATCCTTTAACACCAATCACATCGTTGAAGGGTGAAAAGAATTTAGATGTAGATATGATAGTTGATAAATCAGCAGCTATTGAGAAATTCTGCAGAAATACAACTGCGACAGATGATACAATTCAAATGTTGTTGTTGCATAGCAAACAATTAGCTCAATTAATAGTCGATATGAAATCTAAAACTACTGAACCGGATAATACCATTCAGCCAGTTGATGAAGTAGCGGATATTATTAGGCAGTTTAGAAATAAAATTTAATCAATTTACAAAAACCATAAGACATGGAAAAGAAGGAATTAATGTCAGAATTGGAAGCGTTAAAGTCAACACTTGAAACTTCAATATCTGAGAAAACTAAATCTGAAATTGCTGATCAATTAAAATCAGTAGTTACAGCGGTTGATGAGAAAATCAACGCATTTGCAAACGGCAACGATTCAGCTGAGGCTGTAAAAGCAATGACTGAAGAGTTCAACAAGTTAAAAGCTGAGCAAGCTGCAATTTTAAAAGGATTTGATTTGTTACAAACAAGAGTTAAATCTACAGGATCTACAGTTGAAAACAAAAAATCATTTGGACAAATTTTCAGCGAAGGATTAGAAGAGAATTTCGACCAAATCCAAAACGTAAAGAAAGGTAAGCCATTCAGAATGGAGTTAAAAGCTGTTGGTAACATGACTTTGACTAACAATTTGACTGGTGATGGTGTTGCATCTTATGCAGCTACACAAGCTATCTTGCCTAGCCAAAAAATCAATTTCCGTGATTTAATGCCTACTGCAGTAAGTCCAACAGGTTTGTATGTACAATATCGTGAAACTGGCTCTGAAGGTTCTATCAGTGTTCAAACTGAAGGAAGTGGTAAAACTCAAATCGATTACGATTTATCAGAAATCAAAATCGTTGAAGATTACATTGCAGGTTTTGCACGTTTCTCTAAGCAAATGGCTAAGCAATTACCATTTATGCAAACAACTTTACCAAGATTGTTGCTAAGAGATTTCTACAAAGCTGAGAACGCTGCATTCTTTAGTGCTGTAAGTACAGCTGCTACAGGATCAACTACATCTGCAGAAACTGATGATATCAAGTTTATCGTTGATGCGATTGCTGCACAAATGCAAGCTAACTACAATGCATCTTATGCATTAGTAAGCCACACACAGTTAGCACGTTTAAACAAGCTTTTGTATGTTAACGGTTACTATCAAGGTTCAGGTGGTATTTTGTCAAGTGTTAACGGAAACATTGCAATCAGCGGAACACCAATCTTACCAGCTTCATGGGTAACTGATGATAAAATCTTAATCATCGATAGAGATTATCTTGAGCGTGTTGAAACTGAAGCTATCACTGTTGAGTTCTCAATGGAAGATGCTGACAACTTCACTAAAAACTTGATTACTGCACGTATCGAGTGTTTAGAAGATGTAAACTTAATGATGCCTGCATCTGCATTATATGCTGATTTAGGAAACGTATAATAAGTAGTTTGTTTGTTTGATGATGAATAAAAAGGCCCTGCCCTACGGGGTGGGGCTTTTTAAAATAAAATAATCATGGTAGAATATAATAGTGTATTAGATATTCAATTTGATGATGAAAATATTTTGGAGCCGGTTACATTAACTGAGGCAAAGAATTTTTGTAAGATTGATATCAGCACTGATGATGACTTGATTAATGTATTGATAACTGCTGCAAGGCAGATGTGTGAAGCTTATACTGGAGTGGGATTTGTTGAGCATAATGCAGTAGCGGTGCTTAATAACTCAAATGGAGATATTTATATCCCATACGGTCCAATGATAGCCATTAATAGCGTTGTAAATGATCAAGGAACAACTTTAGTTCTAGATACTGATTATACGATTGGTGGCAATGAGTTTAAGCGTTTACGTACACCACATGAAAATAATATTACCATTGATTATACAACAGGTTACACAACATTACCTGAAGCATTAAAAACGGCATTACTTAACCAGGTGTATTATTTGTACGACAATAGGGCGGTAGGTACTGATGATATCAGTCCAATAGCTAAGATTATATTAAACCTTTACAAGCGTGTATAAATTAAATCGTAGAATTACAATTAATAGATACACAACGAGCTTAAATGAGTTCGGTGGGTTGGTTAGTGTACTTACTGGTAGTTGGTCAAAGTGGGCAGATGCTGAGCAGAGAGACGGTTCAACGGCTAAGAGCTATGATCAGAACCAATGGACATACGACCAAAATTTTGTGTTAAGGTATGAGCGTGAGCGACCAACTAGAAGTAATGATGTGATAGAGTATGAATCACAATTTTATAAGATTAACTCAATTCAAATAAGAACGGAGGGCGCGAAATCTTTTGAGTATATAAAGGCGACTAAGTTAGATGAATCAATAAATTCAGATGCACCAATGGACACAGGAAACATAAAAGTATACAACTACATTGCTGAGGGTGGAGAGTATCAATTTACTTATAATGGGTTAGTTGGTAAAAATGTTTTTGGTGCGTTTAAGGATGGTATTCAATACCTGGTAATCACATCGGGCAGTCCAGTGGGCAAAGATGTATTATATAACAGTGCTACAGGTGAATTTACTTGGGGTGCTTATTTTGAACAAAACGAGGTTGCAACAATTCTATACTACTAATGCAAATAGAAGTAAAGGGTTTAGATACGCTAATTAAGAAGATGGATAAGTTAGCTAAAGATGTACAAAAGGATGTACAAGCTGAGTTGAATGCGTGGGCAGATGATACGGCAACAATGGCAATAAGTTTGGTAGCGGCAAATAGTAGTGATGAGGGTTTATTAAAAAATTCAATTAAGCCAAAATATGGAAACGGCAACGCCAGTGTTGTAGCTGCTACAAAATATGCAGCTTATATTGAGTTTGGTACTAGAAAATTTGCATCGGCTTATGTAGGCACGTTGCCTGCAGATTGGGCAACTTATGCAAATACATTTAAAGGCAGTGTTGGAGGAACGTTTGATGATTTATTATTGTCTATAATGTTATGGGTTGGTAGAAAAGGTATAGATAAAGATGCGGCTTATCCAATAGCTAGAAAAATTATGATAGATGGTATAAGACCAAAACCGTATTTATATCCATCAGTTAACAAAACGTTGCCTGAATTAAAAAAGAATTTAAGAGCAATATTTAAATTATGAGAGACGTAAACAGCGCAATATTACAAGCTTATTATGAGATAATCTCAGGGTTAGATATTCCTGTATATGAGGGTGAGGAACCGGATGATGTGAAGCATAAAATTTATTGCGTTATCAACGATGCAACATCAACTGAGACAAGTACAGCAAATTCATCAGACGTTAATTTGACTATACAGTTGAGCGTTCATAGTTGGGAATACAAATACAATAACAGCAAAACATTAAATACTGCGTGTGGGGCAATTATAGATGCAATAAAGCCTGATGGAATATCAAACATAGATTTGTCAGCATACGGATTACAAATGTGTAATTTGACGCTACAAACGGATAGGACTGAAAGATTTGGTAATTTAGGTGGCAAAGTATTTATTTCAAGAATATTGATTTTTAAACAAGATATTTTCGTAATTTCATAACAAATTAAAATTTAAATAAAATGGCAGAACACAAAGTAGCCGGCGGTACAATGTTATTATTCATTGATCCAACAGGTGGTACTGATTATGATACTGTAGTTTGTTTGACTTCAGTAAGCAAATCTGATTCAATAACAGTTGTAGATGCATCTAGTGCATGTGGCCCTGATAAGAGTCCTGGTACATTAGAATTGTCTTATGCTTTTGAAGGACAACATTTGCAAGATCCTACAACAGGTAAAATCAGTGGTACATCATTACGTCAATTGTTACGTAGCAAAACTACAATAGGATGGAAGATTGCTCCTGAAAGCCCAGTAACTGGAGATGAGATTGAAAGCGGTACAGGATTCTTATCTGAGTTGAGTTCAACCTACGCATTCGATTCAGTAGCGACATTCACTGGAAGTATAAATCCTTATGGAGAACCTTCATTATCAATACAAGCTTAATTTTAAATAAATGGCTGAACATAAAGTAGAAGGTGGCAACATGCTACTCTTCATAGATCCTAATGGAGGCACTGACTATGATATAGTTGTGTGCCTTACATCTGTAAGCAAAGCAGACAGCATAACTGTTGTTGATGCTAGTAGTGCATGTGGCCCGGATAAAAGTCCGGGAACATTAGAATTATCTTATGCGTTCGAAGGTCAACATTTACAAGACCCAGATAGTGGGAAAATTAGTGGTACTGACTTAAGATTTTTGTTAAGAGCAGAGCAAACCATTGGATGGAAAATAGCACCTGAGACCCCGGTTAATGGTGATGAGATTGAGGAAGGTACAGGGTTTTTATCAGAATTAAGTTCAACATATTCCTTCGATTCGGTCGCTACATTTACTGGAAGTATAAATCCTTATGGACAACCTTCATTGAGCACATTTGCGGGTGCATTAACAATAACAGCAAATAATTCTAATCCAATAACATATAATGTTGGAGATATTATATCTACTCCATTAACTATTGGTACTGCAACTGGAGGTACTCCACCATATACTTATTATTTTACTGATTTGTTCGATGTTGATTGTACTTCATACATTTCATCATTATTTTCAGGTGGATTTGATACATCAAATGCAACTATATCAGGTACAGTTATTGGAGGTACATTAGGAGTTGAAAATTATAGATTGCATGTTGTTGATTCGGCATCAAATGACACGTATGTACAAATTGACTTTAATTTAATACCATAAAATAAAAAACTAAACAAAAAATGAAAATTAAACTAAACGGCAAAGAGTTCGGAATCAAATTTAATCAATTAGCCATTGAAAAGCTTCATGAGTATAATGATGGAGAAACTACATCCGGGTTTATGTATGCGATGGTATATGGTGGCATGATTGGTTACAGCAGGTTGAAGCGTGAGGATGTAGATTATACTTGGGAAAATGTTTGTGAGTGGGTTGATGAGATGGAAAATAAAAATGAGCAAATCCAAGCTATAACATTGTTATTGAACGAAACAAAAATTTGGAATGACCTTATTAAGCAAGGTCAAGAGATAAGAGAGAATGAGGAGAAAAAAAAAGCCATCGAGAGCAATGCTACGACAATTTAAAGTTTGCATTAGGTAAGTTAGGGTGGAGTGTAGATGAATATTATTGCTCAATGCCTCATGAGTTCTATGCAGCGTGTGAGGGATACCAGGAGAGGCAAAAGGAATCGGCTATGGTCATTCGTTTTGCCTCTTTTCGCATAGCGGAAGCAATGGCAGGCAGTAAGGCAATAGGTAAAATAAATCGTTTTTGGCCTATGGAAGATGAGCAAGAGAAAAAAGAAGTTGAGCCAATGACTGCAGATAGATACAAAGCTATTTTAGAAAGACACAATTTAAAGATTAAATAATGGCAGAAGAGATAGAGATAATAGTTACCGCGACCGGGTTTGATAAGGTTAGTTCAGGGTTAAAAAATACTACTGATGCATTAAAGAGTACAGCTACTGAGGCTAAGAAAACTGGAGACGCATTAAAAAGTAGTTTAAATGCTGGATCTGCTCAAGCCGGACAATCAATACAAAATCTATCTAGAATTGCATCAGATGCTCCTTATGGTTTTATAGGTATTGAAAATAACATCAATCCATTAGTTGAATCATTTGGCAGATTAAGAGCTGAGACTGGTAGCACTGGTGGAGCATTAAAAGCATTGGTTGGTGGGTTAAGTGGTGCTGGTGGTTTGGGTTTAGCATTTAGTGCTGTAACTGCAGCTATTACATTTGCTCAAATAGGTTTTAGTGCTTGGAATAGAACAGCAAAAGCAACAAAAGAGACTGCAGATGAAACAGCTAAAGCTATGGAATCGATAACAGATTCTTTAGCTAAAGAGGCAACCAAAGTTACTTCATTAATTGCTGTATTAAATAATGAAAGTGAAAGTAGAGAAAGAAAATTATCAGCATTAAATGAATTAAAGAAAATTAATCCTGAAATATTTGGAGCTTTAGAATTAGAAAAGGGTAAAGTTGAAGGATTAACTACTGCTTATGATGCTTATATTGCTTCATTAAAAAATACATTAACAGCTAAGCTTTTACAAGGTAGAATTGAAAAAGAATTAAATGAGTTAATAAAATTACAAGGTGGAACTTTAACTGAAACTGAAAAAGGTATTTTAAATATAGGCAATGCTATAAATTCAGGAGTTGTTAAAAATTTACAACAATTTGGTAGTGAAGGAGCTAATGCAGCAATAAAATTACAAGAAATAAATACTGCCTTAGATAAGAAAAAACAAGGTAATATAGATGCTGTAAAGGGTAGAATTGCAGCATTAACAACTGAATTAAGTAAACTAAGCCAATCTATAGATTTACCTCAAATAAAACCTGATAAAGAGGGTAAAGTAAAAAAGGCAAAAAAAGATGTTGAAACATTAACTGATGCTTATAATGCTTTTATTCAAGAGCTTGTAAACAATCAAAAACTAGCTACATTATTCAATGAGCCAGTATTAAAGAAAAACATTGATTCATTTGAGAATTTTATACAATTAGCTGTAAAAAAGTTTAATGCTAATGCAACATTTACTTTACCAATAGTTTTTGAGTTAAATACTTTAAGGAAATCATTAGAAAAAGCGAAACCAAAAGACTTAGTAAAATCATTACAAGATCAAATTAATCTTACACCAATTGAGATACCTTTTACAATACCACAAGGCTCAATAGACAATATAAAAAAACAAGCAGTAGATATTACAGATGCATTAGGAGCTGCAGTACAATCATCAATAGTAGCTATTGGTATAGGATTAGGTGAAGCTTTAGCAACTGGATTAACTGGCGGAGATTTAACAAGCGTATTTCAAGCTTTATTTAATCAATTAGGAGGTATTATATCTACTTTAGGAGAACAAGTAATAGCTATTGGTGTAGCTGGTATTTTAGCACAAAAAGCAGTTGCTCAAGCTTTAGCAAATCCATTCTTAGCAATAGCAGCAGGTGTGGCATTAGTAGCATTAGGTTCATTAATAAAAAGTTCTTTATCGTCTCAAAATAAATTTGCAGTTGGTACAAGAAATGCACCTGGTGGAATGGCTTTAGTCGGTGAGCGTGGTCCGGAATTAGTAAGCTTGCCTAGAGGCAGTCAAGTTATTCCTGCAGCGCAAACATCTAACATGTTGGGTGGTGTTGGCGGTGGCATTGAGATTTATGGCATTTTAAGAGGTCAAGACATTTACTTTAGTAACAAAAAATATAGTGCTACTTATGCACGTACAACATAATGGGATTAAAATACACAAGCTCATTTGATTCGATTAGAAATAACAATAGTAGATACATTGTAAATATCTACCAAGAAAGTTATACCGGTGATCCCATAAATGTTTTATTGGGTGCTACACCAGTTATACAAGAGTGGCAGGAAGATGATCCATTGGCACCGATTAAAGGAAGCACATTAACAATTAATCTTACCACATCAAACGGTTTGTCTTTATTAGATTTTTATTCAGACAATGATAATGAGTTTAGGGTTACATTAACTGATAATAGTAGCAGTACAATTTTATTTGATGGTTTTATTCAACAAGATGATTGTACCGAGGTGCAAGTAGATTTTATTCATGAGATACAATTAGTAGCAACTGATAATTTAGGAACGTTAAAAGATATTACTTTAGATAGGTCTAATTTATTGTTTGGGGATGTGATTACTTTAACTGATATTCCATGTGTATTTATTCCAGACGGCCCATTTATAATTATTGATGTTCCATCATGGCCAGTGCAACCAGGTCAAACTTTTACCATTGGAGATTATACGTTTACGATGGTAAAAAATTTAGGGGACATAGATTTAACTTATGATGGCTGGTCAATACAAGTAGTTGAGGAAATCCCATCAATAGCAATTGCAGATTTTACTATTACATATAGGCAAGCTATTGACTTAAATACATACATCCCACTACTTACTTTTATTAAATTATGCCTTCGTGCTACTTACGTTGATAATTTATCATTATCAGTTTTTTGTCATATTACTCCTACGGATGGTGAAATATTCTTAGATACAGGCGAAACAAGGATGTTTGAAGATGTAACATTACTTGGTAATACATTTTTAAAAGGAAACGAATATATGAGCTGTTATGATGTCCTAGAGGCAATCATGAAGAGGTTTAACATGACATGCTTTCAAGCTTTAAATAGTTGGTGGATAGTTCGTACCCCTGATTATTTTTTAGATTATGAATTAGGTGAAACTCAGTTTGATTATTATAAATATGAGGCTACTACATTTGCTTTTGAAGATAAATATACTATCAATAAATCATTTATAATAGCTACAAATGGATATGTTGAAACTGGATTATTAAAATCTATTATTAGACCTTATAGAAGGACTTTAGAAACGTTTAATTATATTCAGCCTGAGGATTTAGTATGTAATAGTAAATTCAATGATTTAGGAGCTTTAATAAGCACGTATAACGTAGGAAGCACAACAATTAGAAATTATACCGTTCCATGTTGGACACCAATGCTTGGAGAAAAGATATTTATTAGACAAGAGTTCAATTCATTTGGCGAGGAAATAGATAGATATTGCGGAACAGATACTTATAGTAAAGCCAGATCTAATGACATTGCATTGGATGCCAATGATACATTTGAGATTTCATTTCAAATCCGTTCCAATGATAATAGATTTTCGGGTTATTATGAATTGAGATTATCTCAAATGTTTAGATTAACTGATGGTACTACAACATATTTTTTAAAAAATGATGGTTCATGGACAACCATTTACGATGATGATAATTTAACTTATGTAATTAATCCTGGTGATAATGCTGATAGATGGCATACAGTATCATTTCAAGCTCAAAAGGCGCCAATTGATGGCATTTTAAATATTTACTTAGTAAATGCTTGGTTAGGGACTGAAGCAGGTGTAGAATGGTATTACAAAGACATTACGTTAAGAGTATCTTGGATTGTAGGTGGTCAATTAAATACAATTGGTCATACACATACTGCTAGTCAATCAAGAGAGTTAAATAATGTAAATGATGTTGAAATAATAATTGATAATACAACTAGAGCATCAATTGCAGGTACTTTATTTTTAACTACACAAACAGGATTACTACAAGACAAATGCACTACTTGGAAGTTTGGCTATGGTTATAATACAGGCACACCGGGTACTATTTATCAAAATTTAGGGCAATTAGTTACATCTACATATATGTTTCAGCGTTACAAACCTAGAACAAAGTATAATGGTAATTTATTGAATATACGAAATGCGAATGGAATACTCAGCAATTTAGCCATATTTAGTAACGAATTTTTAGGAGATTTATTGCATAATAAAATGTTATTAGGTAGTTTGGCAATAGATTATAAAAATGATTCAGCTGAGTTTACAATGTGGGAAGTATTTAATAAAGATTTGCCAGCACCAGCTGATAATTTCACTGAATTTGAGAGTTATTTATACAATATTTTGTATCAATTTAATTATCTTTATGAAAATAATTAACCAATGGGATTAGTAAGAGGCGAAGATGTAATATTAAGCACACAACAATTCAATGGAGTTGAAAATGTGTTTATACCATTTGGTTGCGCTAGATCAGTAACATTCGATATATCTACGGATTTTATTGAGACATCAGTTACTGAATCAGGTGCATTTAAAACATTTATTCCATCAGGTAAGCAATTTAGTGGTAATATTGAAGGATTAGTTTTTTTAAATAAACCAGCAACCACTGAAACAAAAGCAACAGTTACGATAGATTTTTCATCAATAAGCGGCTTATTTCCATCATTATCATCAACAGCTTTGATTAATTTAGTTAATCCTCCGGGAAGTTCACTTACTGTATGCAATTTAGGAGCCGCATCATATTTGACATTGGATGATTATTTAACAGCTATTAATAATTATATAAATGCTGGTGGTACAGGTTATACTTCAACAATTGTTGGTAATACAATTGTAATTACAGCCAGACCTGATGTAGGTGCTACTATTAATGGCAATGCTTGTTATACAAGTTATGATATTGATGGGAATACACCGCCATCACCAGGATATATTACTGATAATTTTTCTGGTGGTATTAATGGTTATCATCCTGACAGGTTAGGTCTTGGATGGATGTATGATAAATTGGTTACAGGAGAAAGAATTTATTTACAATATTACGAAACTGATGATGATAATCATTATTTACAAAAATTTTGTTATGTATACATTGAATCAATCAATGAAACAGCATCATTTGACAATATGACAACATTTTCAGCATCATTTAAAGGCGATGGCGCACCAACTATAACTTATGGCGACATTTAAATACATACTATTGTGTGCTATTCTTTTATGCACAATTACTACCTATGCACAACCTGCACAGTATACACCAATGACGGCAGCGGGCTATCAGATGAAACGTTTAAAGGTGGATTCGACGCTACATTTACCAAGTTTTTGTGGTGTTCCCAATTTAGTTGGTAGTACGGCAAAAGATGGGGCATTAGCAATAGATACGTGTAATGCTTTACTTTATATGTGGACTAGATCAGGCGGATGGGATACAATAAATGTAAATGGTGGTGGTACTACAATTGACACAACAAGCCTTTCTAATCGCATTAATAGTAAGCTTTCTATAAGTGATACTGCATCAATGCTAAGCAGTTATAATAGCAGAATCAATGGTAAATTAAATATCAGTGATACTGCATCAATGCTAAGTTCATATAACACTAGAATCAATGGTAAATTAAATATTAATGATACTGCAAATAAATGGGTTAATAGTATAACTAGAATAGCTGGTAAAGATTCAATAATTTACTTTATAGGTGGTACAAGATATGCTATTAAAGATAGTGTTGGCACTGGTGGTGGTAGTGGTCAAAATGGTAGATTCGGTAATGATACGGCAACTATTGTAATGGCTAAAGTACATAATGACGCTGGAGTAGTTTTGACAAATGGTAAAGTAGTAACATTTTCTACATCAGGCACCAACTCTAATGCTCCATCAGTAAAATTAGCCAATAACAAACATGATTCTACATCAGCTAATACTTTGGGATTTGTTACCGGAACAATTGCCATAAATGATACTGGTTGGGTTATTTTAAGCGGTCATATTGAGAAGCTTAACACTTCAGCATTTAGCAACGGTGATGTAATTTATTTAGATTCAATTTCAGGGCAGTGGACAAAATCAAAGCCTAAGGCACCATATCACATGGTTTATCTTGGTGTTGTAGTTAAGTCAAATGCTGGTAACGGTTCAATATATGTAAAATGTCAAAATGGTTACGAGCTTGATGAGATACATGACACAAAAATCACATCACTAGTAAATAATCAGGTATTAGCCTATTCAGATACACAAAGACTTTGGAAAAATCGCAATATTTATTCAATAGTTGATACTGTTAATACAATTGCAACTAAATCAAATGTTGCATTAAAATTAGCAATAACTGATACAATATCAATGCTAACTAATTATGCCCGTACAAATGTTGTAAATGCATCTTTAGCTACTAAATTAAACATTACTGATACAACATCAATGCTAACTAATTATGCCCGTACAAATGTTGTAAATGCATCTTTAGCTACTAAATTA
>Ga0214923_10003192_pt1 | contig 20811 bp, 20 predicted proteins | sample LL1510_MetaG_FD_177993 | JGI IMG/M metagenome (GOLD analysis project Ga0214923, IMG submission 177993) | Freshwater microbial communities from Lake Lanier, Atlanta, Georgia, United States - LL-1510 | ecosystem: Environmental > Aquatic > Freshwater > Lake | place: USA: Georgia | collected...
GGACCGTCGTTACACCTTCCGATCACTTTCACGCGGCGGTAACTTCCGATACTGCAACGACGGTCCAAGGCGGGTTTAACCATGCAAACAATTCGAGCAGGGACATCGAATGGGCCATTCCCCCACCAATATTAAAGACCTGCCCAGCCGCTTGATCGGTATGGTGAGCGGCCGAAAAATACAAAGCGATCATATCATCGGCGTGCAACTAGTCGCGGACCTGTTTTCCTGTTCCGGAAATGGTAAATGGATCGATCGTGTCTGCCTGAGATTGAATCAATCCCTGTCGACAAAACCACCCAATCCAACCTTGTTCCACGGTTGAAAATTGGCGCCCACCGTACATCGATGAATGACGAAAAACAACCGTCTTAAGGCCAAATACCCGTGCATAATCCTGCATATATTGATCAACCGCCCCTTTGGAGCACAATAACGGCTAGATGACACACCCACTCCGCCAAAACATTTGAGTGATGAATGAACAATAGCGATTTTTTTGGATTTCGATTCACAGATAATAATTCCGGTCGCGGCAACGACCTATAATTTCCTTTAAAACCGTTTTAAGAACCGCCTTCCAATTTTTTAAAAAAACGGTTGGTCCGCAGACGACAAAAACACGGCGAAACTCTGAGATAGAAAATTCATTATGGTGATCTCGAATAGTATTGTTCGGGAACTCCAAGTACAAAGTCGCCCTCAACGGTGTATAAAACGCCGAATGCTCACCGGGGGCAAGCAACGAATCGGCTAATAATTTGTAACCGTTAACATCCAACATGAGTCGTTGGCGGTTTGTTTGAAAAAAGGAATCATTCCCAAGTCGCGCATTAACGGGTACATACGGGCACACTCTCAGTTGATTCCACGATGAACAGAGCAAACTGCTCATGATCATATAAACATGCGAATAAGCGGTACCAATAAAACGAGTGTCAATCGTCTGAGAATGCCATGCGTCACGACGGATGATAATGCTTGAAATGTAAGAAAATATACCGCCTAAATCCGCCACTTGGTTGAAGTATGAAAGCCTATCGCTCGCAATTGAAAAGTCAAACGACTTCATCCGCAGCAGTGGACGATTAAGCCAGTGGGTACGATTTTTGAGATACGTGAGCGTAATATCGTATTCATCACGCCCGAACAAAAACACGCCTGTATCGGAATACGTTTCGATATATCGTAAGACTTCAGTTATCCCCCCCACGACAACCTGATCATCACTACCAATCATCCACAAATATTTACCAGTTGCCATACTCGTAACCTTGAGATAATTCGCATCTGCACCTTGATTTTCATTAAAACAAAAATACTTAATATGGAGTTTGCCCTCCCAGCTGGTTATCATGTCAGCCGTACCGTCCGATGAGGCGTTGTCACTCACACAAATCTCGACCCGAGCTCCCATCGGATCACAATAAATCGATTTTAATAAATCATTTAAATAATGGTTACGGTTATACGTTGGGATACAAATCGACAGTGAAAATGTCATGAAATACCCATATCATTTGTGCTGGATCCAGACGACATGACTAACGTCCCACCCACTCCATCATGCGATCAAGGCCATCGTTCATGGTCACTCGTGGGCACCATTCTAACAATCGCTGTGCCTTTGACACATCCGCGACAAATACTTTTTGATCGCTTTCTCGAGGCGGAAGTTGTCGATACACCAGGGGGCGACTTAACCGACCCTCGAGCCACGAAAAAAGCTCCAACAACGACATCGAATTGGCTATACCACCGCCGATGTTAAAGACCTGTCCTGCCGCTCTCGAAATTTGGTGAACTGCCGAAAAATACAAGTCAATCATATCGTCCGCATGTAATAAATCTCGCACTTGTTTACCCGATCCAGAAATCGTAAATGGATCAGGATGGGTCACCTGAGATTGACGCAACGCTTGTTCACAAAACCAACCGATCCACCCCTGGTCGGCAGTTGAAAACTGACGTCCCCCATACATCGATGAGTGGCGAAACACGACTGTCTTTAGCCCAAATACTCTGGAATAATCCTGCATATATTGATCAACCGTCCCCTTTGAACATCCATAGGGCGAACGAAATTCCAATGGTAGAGCTTCTGAAAAACCCGATGGATAGTCAGATGCAGAATATCGAGTGGGCGTCTCGTAATAATCCATCCACTCTAAATCACCGTACACTTTATTTGTTGACGAATAGGTCACAATGGCGTCAGGAGCGTACCGGCGGATGGCCTCAAGGATATTAAATCCACCCAGAACATTGGTCTCAAAATCGCTGCGCGGGTCAACGATGGATGTCGTCATGGCTACCTGGCCGGCAAGATGGAATACAACATCCGGACAATAGTCAATAACACATCGATCCACATCGGCCGCATACCTTACGTCAGCCGTGACTAGCTTAAACGATCCATGGGCCCGTAACCAGTCAGCGTTCTCGCTCGATCCCAAGCGGCTCAAATTGTCGAGAATAACGAGTTCGTGCCCTTGCCGCAGCACTTCCCGCGCTAAATTTGATCCAAGAAACCCACAGCCCCCTGTGATTAAATATCTCATCACTTACCCTCAAAAAAAAGATGTAGCTTATCGGAAATATAGTCAAGGTGCGACTCGGTTAACCCGGGCCATATTCCGATCCAAAATCCATCGTTCATCACCTTATCCGTCACAGCAAGGTCGCCTACAACCCGGCGGGGAATCGAACGATACGCCGGTTGTCGAAGCAGATTTCCAGCAAAAAGCAATCGGGTACCAATTTTATGAGTTTCAAGATATTGCACCAATTGATGCCGGTTCCATCGAGTGCTGTCCCGCAAAGTGATCATAAACCCGAACCAGCTGGGAAGGCTGTTAGAGGTGGGCTCCGGTAATATCAGATGAGGACTCAAATCCGCTAACGCGGCGGACAAATAGGCATGATTTTTACGGCGCATCCCAACAAATTCATCAATTCGCTGCAGTTGACTCCACCCAATCGCAGCTTGAGTATCCGTGACTTTTAAATTAAATCCGATATGAGAATAAATGTATTTATGATCGTACCCATGGGGCAATTCGCCCAATTTCCAATCAAATCGCTGCCCACAGCTATTGTCTTTTCCTGGCGGACAAAAACAATCACGTCCCCAATCACGAAAGCTCTCAGCAATTTTTCTTAATCGAACAGTATTGATGAGAACCGCTCCGCCTTCACCCATCGTGATATGGTGGGCCGGATAAAAGGATAACGTCGACAAATCCCCGAAAGTGCCCGTTTTTTGATCCCGATATTGAGCTCCCAACGCGTCACAATCGTCCTCAATAAGCCAAAGCCCATGGGCCTTAGCGACACGCGTTACAGCATCCAAATTGAAGGGATTCCCAAGGGTATGAGCCATCATAATCGCCTTGGTTCGAGGAGAAATCGCTTCCTCCAATTGCGTCACATCCACGTTGTAGGTCGGTAAAGAAATATCCACAAAGACGGGAATGGCACCATACTGAATCAAGGGATTAACCGTCGTTGGAAATCCCGCAGCGACGGTAATCACCTCGTCACCCGGCAACAACTGACGCTCCCCCAAGGCCGGAGATGTGAGGGTATAAAACGCCACCAAGTTTGCCGACGAACCGGAATTCACAAGTAACGCGTTCTTGGCCCCAACATATCGTGCCAAATCCCGTTCCATTTGCGTCGCAAAGCGGCCGGCAGTCAGCCATCCATCAAGTACCGACTCGACGCCAAACAACAGGTCCTCTGTTGTCACTTGCTTGCCTGTAACCGGGATGTAATCGGTACCAGGAACAATCTCGCGGGTCGGTTTGCCAATGGTTTCGGCCAGCTGAGCCCTCAGCGTGTCCGTTAAATGCACAAAATTAGTCATGTTCAACATAATAATTTACCGTTTCTTTAAATGATATAGGTCGGGGCGATTCAACAAACCCCCATTCCTCCGCCAAGGTACTACCGTTGTAAAATTCATCGGACTCATTCGGGCGAGTCGGCAAATCGCCCCACCGCCACAACTTGGGGTCAAATTTGGGCAGCGACGCGACGATTTCATCCCCGACATCCCGCAACGATCGCGATTGCCCACTCCCAACGTTAATCACAGAAGGGAGGATATCTCCCCTGAGACGTCTCAGGGATAAATTTACCACCCAAACGGCAACATCCCGAACATAGACATAGTCTCGCCGCTGAAGTCCGGCCGACAACGGCACCGAATGGCCCCGAAGTTGGCTTTGAATCAAATAGGGCACAATTTTTGTCGGTTCTTCTCGGGGACCGTACATTGCAAACGGCCGTATCACCGTTGAATTTGGGGCATTAACTGAACCTCCGAGGTAATGCGCCAACATCCACTTGGATATTCCGTACGGTGTTCGAGGATAACATGGCGTCGATTCCGTGATTGCTGACACCCGAAGATCGTATTCAAACGCTGTCCCGATTTGAATCCAATGGCATGACGGCGTCAAGCAATCGATATAGTCGGCGGGACCTTGATAATTGACTGCCATCATTCTCACAGGGTCCGTTTCGGTTTTAACAACGCCATAGCCAGCCGCGTTAACGATGAGATCAAAGGATCGATCTGGAAAAACAAAATCCGAAAAATCAAGTTTCAGGCCCCCGTCCTTGGTCGGACGATGGGAACTAACGGTCAGGTCGATGTTTGAAACCTGCCGAAAGGCATCCACAATATGCCTGCCGACAAATCCCGATCCCCCAATCACAAGAACATTAGCCATTCGAATAATCCCGAATATCGTTCAAACACTGAGTCATCGCATCAGCGCCATGGGCAACCGAGGAATACCACCCCACCGCCCGTTCAATACCTTCAGAAACCGACCACCGGGGGCGCCAACCCAATCGATCAACTGTTTTCGAAATATCTAACTTTAGCACGCCCGCTTCGTGAACGTGTTCGGAGTGCTCATCGATGACAATCCGCCCTCCACCCCAGCCAGTGGCCACCCGGGATGCAATATCGTAAACCGTCAAATGATCCTGGGGCCAAGGCCCCAAATTCCAGGGAGCAGAAAATGTGACCGGATCCACAGGCAATGCTTCGGCTAAGGCAATATACCCACTCAGTGGCTCGAGTACATGTTGCCAAGGACGTATTGCGTTTGGGTATCGGATCGTGAGGGCCTGGTCATTTGAAAATGCACGAATTGCATCTGGAATTAATCGGTCATCCGCCCAATCGCCTCCCCCAAACACATTTCCCGCTCGAACAGTTGCAATAGTTACCCCATGCGCTTGGAGTCGATCTAGCGGAAAAAAACTATCTCGAAACGACGCCGCGACCAACTCTGTGCCGGCTTTGCTGGCACTGTAAGGGTCATGGCCTCCAAGCCGATCCGTTTCGCGATATAGGTACGGTGTCCCACGATTTTCGTAAATTTTATCAGTGGTAACGACCACCACCGAACAAGGTTTGGAAAGGCCCCTAACGGCATTCAGTAGATTAGCCGTTCCCATCACATTAACCTCCCAGGTTTCCAACGGCTGAGCGTACGACAGTCGGACTAAGGGCTGGGCCGCCAGATGGAACACGACATCGGGAGCAAACCGCTGAATTTCCTGAGCCAAACGATCGGCGTCACGAATATCCCCAAAAACAGATTCCCAGCGCCGATCCCCATTGATCTGCTCGTAAATCGTTACGGGCCCAGCCGGAGCGAGCGCATAACCCTTAAGGGTTGCCCCCAGCTCAGACAACCAGGTCATCAACCACGTCCCCTTAAACCCAGTATGGCCGGTTACAAATACACGACGCCCTCTCATTCCCATCGTTTCCAAGGGGCTACTCCCGAATTCCACATCGATTCCAATTCATTTTTATCTCGCAAAGTGTCCATCGGCTTCCAAAAGCCAAAGTGTTTGTAGGCCATCATTTGATCCATTTTGGCCAAATATTCCAGCGGTGACTGCTCAAAGACAGTGGAATCTCCCTCGATTGTATCAAAGACCTCCGGCTGACACACAAAAAAGCCACCGTTAATCCATGAGCCATCCCCTTTTGGCTTTTCGAAAAACGACGCCACCTGATTCGAAGGGCCCAAATTAAGTGCGCCAAATCGTCCCGAAATCTGAACAGCTGTGACGGTCAGTGCTTTACCGTGAGAGTGGTGAAATGCCACGGCCGCCGGAATATCAATATCCCCTACTCCGTCGCCGTAGGTGAGTAGAAATGGATCGTTTCCAATGTACGGCTGAATCCGTTTAATCCGCCCCCCGGTCATAGAATTTATTCCGGTGTCCACCAACGTCACTTTCCAAGGTTCCGCTTGCGTATCGTGAATCTGAGACGTATTTGTCGCGAGATCCACGGTGAGATTCGATAGATGAGTGTAATAATTTAAGAAAAACTCTTTAATCAATCCGCCTTTATATCCCAAACAAATTACAAAATCATTGAACCCAAAGTGAGAGTAAATTTTCATGATGTGCCACAAAATCGGTCGGCCGCCAATTTCAACCAATGCTTTCGGTTTAACTCCAGTTTCCTCACTTAAACGAGTTCCCAACCCACCCGCCAAAATCACTACTTTCATATAAATCCTCCAAAATCAAACTCCAACAGGCCAACGAAAAAATAATCTAAAAGCAACCCAACACACATACTCGACACCCAGTTGGCCGTCACCCACGAGCTGAAGTCGGCTTTGGTGTGAAATGCTCCATCTGCCTCATTTTCGCTCTCGTTATGTCGAGCTGCACCACCACGTCGAGCGAGAAACGGCGCATCTGAATCATTTGGCAACATCGCTATTTCTGAAAATAAGCCATTTTGCAACAGGCCCAAGTAATACTCCTCAACCGAACCGTCATTAATGAAATCTACCTGAATAGGAAGAAGATTACGAGGCAGTTTAAACTACCTTTTAGCAATCGGCCATCCCCCCTACGCAGCACCCGCCCCCCTTGAAATCACGGGTGACTGTGGCGGCGTATCATCGGTAAAAAATGGCTGAAATTCGAGGCCCATATACAGGCCAAGCGCAACTTAATCGGAATATGCCCCGGGCAAATTACAAGGTTAATATTGCGATCCACTAATTGGGTTTTGAGTGACACCATTGAATCTGTCGGTCGAAGGTGTATCGGCTGCCACTCGGTGGGACACCCGTTCTTCACGGCGAGGAATTGATCATCATCACAGAAAATGGCGGCCTGATGTCCGACCCGCTCCCAATAGGCGTATTGGCTCGACAATGTACCGTCTGACCCATCGGAACCCGACAGAAGGTGGCCAACATAATAGGAAACGGCCGACGGCGTGATGACGGTTCGGGTACACTGCGAACACGACAGCGGCCGGCAGTGATCCATACACCGATTTTGTTGCTTCAGTATGACATGCGGACTCAGCCACGGTGCCCAATGAAACGCGTTTTGAGTACGTGTACGGTAAATGACAAGGGAGGGACAGCCCACCGCTGCCGCAATGTGAGATATTCCGGAATCAGGCCCGACGAAATACCGTGAGTGGGTCAGAATTGCCACCACATCCAATAGCGACGTACGTCCCGTTAGATCAATCAGTCGCTCCTGGGCACTCATCCACGCGAGCGTCGAGTCAGATGCGTTCGCAATGCTATGGCCGACCAATAGAACGGGTGTCGATTCCATTGCTAATAACTCGGTAATCACTGGAACCAATTCATCATCCGTTAGACATTTGACTTTGGCGCCAGCATCAACGGCAAGTACTCGATAGGGGCCAGCGATAACGGGCCAGCGAACCGTCAGATCATGTCGAACCGAATCAGAAACGGACAGTGCCAAGGGCGCATCGGCCACAGAAATTCCCAATGGGTGTAGCGTCGCCAAATTCATCGCCACCTTGTGACGGTGATAATCCTGATAATTAAGATGGACCCGATGGGTGTGGCACCAACGATTGGTCCAGCCAATCGCGTGACCAATCCGTATCGGTATTCCAGCCATCTTGGCGAGTTTGGCATACCGAGGGTGTTCCCATAAATTGATCATGACATCAAATCGATGAGAGATCACCCGATGAAGAACATCGCTAAATTCAGGGGACCCGACTCGACCATCATACGCCTGGGTATCCTCGACCACGCCCTCGACACCGGGGATGGCCATCACAAGGGATGCACACTCCGGACGACACAGAAAATACACCCGAGCACCGGGATAGGCCTCGATCAACGGTGCAATGAGGGCGGTCGCTGTTATCAAATCGCCCAGCATATCAGATCTGGCAATCAAAAATTTTGGACGCTCTGGGAGACGGATTCCCGTCATTACCGAGGCTCGTCCCCCCGACGCAGTGAAATTTCGGGGATGCTCATCGCCGCAATAACAGCCACGAGTAACAACACGCTTCCAATCAAAAACAACCCATCGACACTGCTGGTTAGCCCTTGCCGAACGGCCACCAGGAAGGATGGAAATTCATCCATCAACCACTCGCGGGATCGAGGGGGGAGCGACTGAAACATCGCCGTCAATTCCATTTGCCGTGAAAAGGTCAGCATCCCCTGAATCATATCCCCATTAAGGTGATCGACCCCTAAGTCTGGGAATGACTGATGAAGTTGACGGATAAAGGGATGGTGAGACCATTGGTCGATAAACCACGCCATTTTGTAATTAAACAGTCCCCCAAGCATCGCAGACCCGATCGTACTGCCTAAACTTCGGAACAATTGGACGCCCGCTGTTACCTCCCCAATTTTAGATCGATCAAAGGCACTTTGGACGACCATACTGATAATTGGAAACGTCGCGCCCAATCCCAAGCCAATACCCGTCATCCCGACAATGACACGAGTTAAGGTCGAGTCAATTCCAATGTGCGACATCGACAGCATCGCCCCACACGCGGTCAGTGTCCCCATCACCAGAGCGGGCTTGTAGCGACCCGTGCGAGCCGTAATTTGACCCGCGACAATTGACGATATCACCATTCCAATCATCATCGGAACCATGGCCATCCCCGACTCGGATGGACTGACGTTCAGTACCCCTTGCACAAACAACGGCACCATCATCATGGTACTGGCCATCGCCATCGCCGTAAAAAACGAGATAATAATAGCGGTCAAATAGGTTCGATTTTTGAACGATCCAATGGCCATGATCGGTTCAGTGACTTTCCGCTCAACCCATACAAATGCAACGAGTGCCGAGATCGAGATCACGGTAAGACCAATAACGGGAATGGATACCCACGCGAATAAGTGCCCCCCACCGACCAATACCAACATGAAGGGCAATAATGACGACATCAACAGTAATGCACCTAAATAATCAATCGAGCGCCGAGCGACCCGAGCCACCCGAGGTAAGCTAAACGCTAGAACCCCCAACGTAATCGCGCCAAGTGGCAGATTGATGTAGAAGATCCATCGCCACGAAAAATACTCCGAAATCCATCCCCCCAAAATTGGACCTAAAATATTCGACACACCAAATGCGGCGGCAATATATCCCTGATACCGGCCACGTTCGGCTGGGGGAATAATATCGCCAATAGTAGCGACAGCACACACCATCATCGCCCCGCCGCCGACACCTTGAATCCATCGAAACAAGACCAACTGCCACATGGCCTGGGCCGCTCCAGCCATCACACTACCCATTAAAAATATAATGATGGCAATGAGGTACATGCCGCGACGGCCATATAAGTCCGACAATTTGCCAAATATAGGCACCGTGATCGTCGATGCTAACATATAAGCGGTGAACACCCAGCTCATATGAGCCACTCCGTTTAAATCTCGAACAATTTGAGGCATGGACGAGGCCACAATCATTTGATCCATAGACGCCAGGGATATGGCCAGAAGGACCCCGAGTAACACCTGGTTTCGATTAACAGCGACATGCGACCGACTCATAGGTGAAGAATAGCTGAATTTATATGACATGACTATCGTAACAGAGCCGCTGACGGGGGCCGATAGTCAGGATCTGGCTCACTCGCAGCGGAACCCAAATCGTCCCGGACACCCGACTATTTTTGAAAAATGCGCCAGCGGCACCCATTCGCGTGGGATCGATACGCTCTGACGTTGAACGACCTGTGAAATCCAGTCAAGACAATCCGTGATGTGAGTTCGGGGCGTTCGCATCACCCATCCGGTGCGTAAAAATCCCACGTGGCGGTGTTCTTTGTAGATCAGCGATGAATTCGAAATCGCCGGAGATTCGCGGCTCAGTGCGCCATAGGTCACCAAGGTTCCCAGGGGCTGGAGTGCCTTGGCCATCGGAATCATCGGGTCACCGCCCACCGCGTTCACCCCCAGCACCGCCGTATCGATCAGGCCGGAATCCCACTCGGTGTCGCGGTCGAGATTAATGACCTCAACGCCCCGGTCGCGGGCGAGCGCCGAAATCCACCGACCGACCGATGACCGTGGGGAATTTTGGATAATCCGTTGGCCAGGCTGAAGCGACACAAACTGGGTGAGTATGGCGGCCGCCGTTAAGGCATTGATTGCCATTTCAGCGGCAATGGGATCGGGAATATGGGCCGGCACTCTCCACCAATGGCCGGCCGGTGACACCACCGTGGTGGCCCAACACCCCAAATGATCCGCACCAATTCCAATCACGCGATCCCCAATGGACACCCCCGTCACCTCAGCACCGATCGACTCCACACACCCCACGCCATCACGCCCCAACACAAATGGCACTGCCGGCTGGATCGCGTACGAACCGGCCACCATATTCCAATCGGAGGGGTAAATGGGGCTTAAACGCATCCGAACACGAATATCCGTTGGCCCCAGCGCGACGTCGGGAAGGTCCATTAATCGAACATCGGCATCAGTCGCTGAACCGTGACGGAACAGCATAAGGCCACGAGTCATGTAATCAGAATGCGCTGAGAATCAACCTGAACCCATTGACCTCGGCGAATTTTACATTTTTTTCGGGTTTCGACAACGCCATCCACAGCGACCAATCCTTCGCTAATAAACAGTTTGGCATGACCACCAGTGTCACAAATACCCACGACCTTGAGCAACTTGCTGAGCTCGATATAATCGCCAATTAACGGGTAATTTATTTCCATTGTCTCTCGCTTTCAACAGAAGTTATGGGCAGGCAATGTAGCACAGCGCGGGTACGTTTGGCAGGGGCGTAACTGAGCCATCGATCGCCAATCATTAAAACCGATGAATGAGACTCATAGTCATTGTCATCCAATTTGAACTAAACCGGCCGCCGAGATCCAGCGAATCGTTTCCCATTTTTTGGCTAACTCCGGCATTCACAAAGTGACGGTCTCCACGGTAATCGAACGACACATAAGAATATAAGGCAGGGTTAAGCTTAAATTTCATTTGTAACAATGCGGCAGGCCGTAGATTAATACTGGATTGAACCGCATTCAACGCATCATCATAGTTACCGACCGTTCCCCCAATTAATCCAGTGTAGGCGCCTAGAAATGGGCCTACGAATGTCCATCCTACTTGAAGCTTTTGAAAAGTAAACAGGGTGTCATCGTATCCAATCGACGATTCGATGTCCCATGATATGGCATCGTTGACGGGATTAAAAAACGAGTGACTCTCAATAGATGCCAGATCCACCTGATATGCCATTCGACCATTTTTAAACGAAATTTTGGAACCCAAAGCATCAATTTTTTTAGATTCAAGGATGTCGTAGGCATCCATTGAATCGTAATAAATGGGGCGATAAGCAACATTCCACTGATGGGAATCGGCCTGAACTTGGACGGCACTTGAAAGCGCTTTTAAAAACAATTGTTGCATAACCACCACTTATACATAAAAATTGTTGAATAACCATTTTAAAGCCTGATGGAAGGAGTGATCGATGGAGTTTTGGAAAAAGTACGTAGTGAATACATTGTGTTTATGTTTCACTTTTTTTTTGCTCACTCCATCGATAATACAAGGAGAATCCGATTCTAAAAATGTGATAAAGGACACTACGGTTCCAGAATCCATCATTGCGTATAACGGATCGTTTTCAAAAGAAGAAATCGCAAACGATCCAGTAACTGCACGCTACCGTCTTTGGGTTTCCGAAAATCCCTGGATAACACCCTTTGCCATTGGGGCTGGCGGAGCGTTGTGTTATTTCGGATCGATCGGCGTAGTAAGCAATCTCGGTCAGGGTTGGGAACGATTTCGGTCACCTATAATCACCAGTGTTGTGGAATCTGGCAAAGATTGGGACGTATTACAGAATTTGGGGCTAGCGGCTCCTGTTGTTGGCCCGTTACTTTTACCGTTACTTTTAACTGATTCCTCCTTGTCAATTGTTGGGGGAGTTGTTTCAGGTATTGTTGCGGCTGTTCCTAATGTACTATTGGCTACAGTTTCGCTTTATGGTGTTTCGTTTGGTCTTAATATTATCAACTTCACGCTATCTACCTGGTCAATGTCATCGGAAGATCAGGCTTTTTTTCGTAACGAAATTGGAAGGATTGAAAGAGAAACGAGGAGACGTAATAGTCGCAATGAAAATGGGTTGAGTTTAGATGTTTCAACTGAAAATAACCAAATAGTACCATTTTTTCTGGATAAAGTGGGCTGGCAACCGTTGTCTGCGATTAATTTTGGGTTGCCTCCTTTTGAGAAAATACCGTTATGAAATCGTGCTTGGGTAGCCAGTTTTAGGGCGACTACCCCAATCCGCCGCGCATCATCCATGGCTCAAGAATAACGCGGCGGTACTGGCTCAAAATGATATCCACGGACTGTCCAATCCACGCCATTAAGGTGGTATCCACCGCATCAATCACAGGGCGATCATTGATGGCCGCCGCCCATCGACAATCAAGAATAAGCTGATGAACGGGATCAATCTGGCACACCAGCTCAACGGTGACCGTCTGGTGAGCATCGATATCGAGTATCGCCTGGCCTCGATGCGAATATTTTATCGGCCGCGTTGAATTGACTTTTAACGTTAGCATGGAGTCACTCCCGTCGGAGAGTGCTCGCGGACGAGGCGATCTAACTCATCACAGAATTTGGCCACATCGGCCAACTGAGTCGTCGCACCCATACTGACACGAAACGCCGATCGTATCACCCATTCGGGTTTTCCCAATGCTCGAATCACATGCGATGGATCCACGGCCCCGGTTGAGCATGCGGACCCAGTAGATACCGAGATACCCGCAAGATCGAGGTTACGCACCACATGCTCCCCACGAAGTCCCGGAATACTCAGATTAATGGTATTGGGTAATCCATCGTCCCCGGAGTTAAATTCTAAATCAGGAATGTAGGCCACTCGCTGACGAATATAGGCCGTCAATTCATGCTGACGTTGAGTCACCGTCGCCATCTCAGCGACGGCCAATTCCACGGCATCGGCGAACGCCAACGCTAGCGGAACAGCTTCCGTTCCTGCGCGAAGACCTCGCTCTTGGGGTCCCCCCAAAATGAAGGGCTTTACCCAGTCATCGTCCGAAATAATCAGTGCGGCGATCCCTTTCGGCCCCCCAAGTTTGTGAGCGGAAATTGTCATCACATCCACCCCTAAAGCCGCCATGGATACAGGAATCTTGCCGACCGCTTGAGTCGCGTCAGTGTGAACAATAATTCGATGCGACCGCGCGATCGCGGCCAACTCCGGGATCGGTTGTATCACGCCCGTTTCATTATTGGCGATCATGACACTGACGAGGGCCGTATTGGGCCGAACCGCTGCCGCCAGATCCGCCCGATTAACACGCCCCGCCCGATCCACCGCCAACTCAGTCACGCTTCCCCCGTCGTCCAGATGCCGACGTACCGCCTGTCGCACACACGCATGTTCAATCGTTGAGGTCACGACATGCGATCCTGGAGAGACAGACGCGATGACCTGATTATTAGCTTCCGTCCCTGATCCTACAAAAATAACCCCGCGACGCGGCGCCCCAAGACACGCCGCAATCCGCTCCCGCGCCTCATCTAACGCTGTGCGGGCGCGCCGACCCTCGGCATGAGCGCTACTCGGATTTCCAAATACCTCCCAATACGACTTCCATTTGCCCACGATCTCACGCCGCAACGGATGGGTCGCATTAAAATCCAAATAAATACGTTTCGCCATAAAAAAATCCTTGAAATTTATATATGCAGCGTATACTATTCACCTACTATATACACACTGTATATATTCGGGGAATATCAAAAAACGGAGCCACCATATGCTAACCGAAAAGCAATCGCAAATACTATCGTTTATCCAACAATTTAGAGACACCTACGGACAATTCCCTTCGCTACGGCAAATTGGAAATGAATTTAACGTGACCGTCCGCGCGATTCAACAGCACATCGACGCCTTAAAACGAAAAGGAGTACTCACTGAACACCAACCCAAAACAGCCACCTACCAATTTCCAAACGAATTCAATTACCGAATACCTCTATTAGGAAGCATTGCCGCCGGAACACCGCTGGAAGCGGTCGAACGCACCGATAGTTATGTCGAACTTGGCCCTGATTATTTTGGGCCCAACCGCCAATTATTTGCACTTGAGGTCCATGGAGACAGTATGTCAGGGGACGGGATTAAAGAAGGTGACACCGCTATAATCCGTCGTCAAACCGACCTACCTGACACCGAAACAATCGTCGCGGTTCGAATTGATGCCGACGAGTTCACGCTGAAGCGACTGGCGATTATCTCTCCGGACGGGGAGCCCTCCGATGGGTTCAGCGAGGACACAAATCCGACGACGCGCATGATTGAATTGCGCCCATCGAATCCAGCATATTCCCCGTGGCAGGTGGCGGTCGATCGTGTCGAAATAGTGGGCCAGATGATTGGCTTGGTCAGGAGAATATAATGATACCCAGCGCACAACGACCCAACGACTGGTTATGGAGCCAAGTGCTCGCGCAATTCCCAATACACATCGCGACCCAAGCCACCCTCACCGATACGCGAGTCAAGATACCCTCCACAAACCCCAAAATTACTCAATTTCTGGGCGGGGGCATACCCAAAGGAGCGATTACAGAAATAGGGATCCCCGTGGGGTTTTCAGGCCGCACGATTATTGCCGATTTTGTCAGCCGGGTGACTCAAACCGATTTATGTCTGTGGGTAAATGGGCATTCAGATATGCGAGTGTACCCGCCCGCATGGATTGCGAGAGGTATTAATCCCTTGAAATGGGTCGTTGCGAATTCAGGCCAACCCGTCCGAGAGCTCAAGGCATCGTTAATGCAGCCCATTTTTCAGCTGTTAATTTTAGATATGGAATCGCATCAGCTATCCGCCGAAGATATCGCATTCATCAGTATGCAGGCTCGCCTACACCACTATGCCGTTATCGTCATCCGGCCCTTCCTATTGTCGAATCATCGGGGAAATACCTGGGCCAAACTTCGAATCAACATGACCCCGCAGCGTCACCATATTCACTTGTCGGTGATTAAGGGCTTGGCCGAACGCCACTTAAGCAACCCCAATCCAGTGACAGCCGTCACTCAAGGCAATGCCTAGTCACCGGTATGAAATCGAACGGGCGGGTGAGTTATTGGGCGAATCAATCTCGGGATAGACGCTTACATCCACCTGGGGGAATACCCATGGGGGGGCATCAATGCTAACGGTGGCGATCGCCACAACAGCGCCAACAGACATTCAAATACAATGTCTGGGATCACGAGTCATGGAATGGAATCCCCATACGTGGATCATTGATCTTGATCCATTTCTCGGATATTGGAAGCGTGTCGCTATGTCACGCCAACAGAAAATCATCACCATTTGGAAGCAACGGATCGCCGAACATGTCTTTGGAATTATGCCATCTCAAATGACCACCCCACTAGAACTCGAACAACTGAACGTTCAGGCCGTGTGGGATTACTCGCCATTACGGGCCGTGATGATGATGTCTCACATGAAACATTCCCAGCTCTATGGGTGGATTACACCGAATACCCATCGACACACTGAATTATGGCAAGCCGTCACCTGGGATACCTGGGAGTCGGTCATTCGTGAACTTGTTCACTATTGGAGCCGGTCACCACTGCGACTCGATGTGTCCAAAACGATGAAGGCGGCGCACCGATTACAAATAACCTCACAACGGCTTGGAATGACACCCAGCCAACTATCCCGATTACCAATCGACGGATTACACCGACGATATGGGCCGTGGATGGCCCGCGTGTGCCAGTGGTTATCCCCCGCTGATCACCAGTTCAGTGTCGACCATTTCCCATGGTCAACCTGGCAATCACGACCACTCATTCAGATCCGTCGTCGACTCGATGCACCCACCCATATATGGGATCACTGCACTCAAGAGTTAATTGACGATCTCGATTCGATCGGACAGCAATGTCCGGCCGCCATTGTTCAAATGGACTGGCACATTCAACTCGAGACAGACGATGTCATCGACCTACCCATCCGATTTCGAGCCCCGCATATTATATCCAGCGAAATAGGGCATCACACCGCCATCCGTCTACAACTGTCCCACGCCTATCGTCGGTGGATAGAATCCCATGAAGCGCCCCACGCCACCCGACTGTCGATTGCCGGATGGACCATCATCATTACCGCCACGATTAATCCGACCATTGAACGGCCGACATTGTTTGACTGGACAGATGACGCCGAACACGAGCGAAACCTACGAACCATCGTCAATCACGTGACGACACCGCTTCATCGATTCCATTGGGCGCCACGATGGACTCCCGAGGAGTCATTTTCCAATACACCGGATGCGACACCAACGGGGGATGTCATGATTGCCACCTTACCGTATAGCGCCTTAACCCGTCCTTTATTCGTAACAACGGGGCCCCAACCCTACATTCCCAGTCGCGACTACCGCGTTTCAGAATTTGTGATGGCCCCATGGTGGAAAGACGCGAGTCACTTTCCAGAACGTCGATATAGCATCGCACAGGATTCAAATCGACGATGGGTATGGATATCTCAAACACCCTACGGAACCGAAATTCATGGGATCTACGCGTAACTCAACCGGCTGGCATGAATGGCTATGTCACTCTCATTATTCGTTTCTCATGGGAGCATCATCGCCTGAGGCCATCGTGGATGAGGCGATTCGGCATGGATATTCGAGTCTGGCGATTACCGATTTCGATGGGGTATATGGGCTCGCCAAAGCATACACCGCCATTAAAAAACACCGAGCGGCCGGCCACTCCCTGCAATTACACTACGGAACAGAGCTGCACTTGGCACCCGATCACGGACTACCAATCATGATTCAGAATACCGTCGCGCTCGTTGCCAAAACGCATCGGGGCTATAGCAACCTGTGTCGAATCATAACTGAAGCGCAACGCAACGGAAAAAATAATGCCTGGATCAACGTCAATGCCATATCCGCCTATGACACAACAGATATCATTGCAATTGTCCCCATGAGAGGGTTGTTACGGCGGCATCAATTCAGTGAATTTGATTCACAGCTCGCCCAGTTATCCCAGACATTCGATGATCTGGTCATGGCGATTACCATTACCCATCATATGAGTGAGGACCATTGGATCGATCACAGTATCGCTATGGCCACGACGAGACAGATTCCATTGATAGTGTCTCAAGATGCATTTTTTCACCGTGCAGAACTGAAACCGTTAGCCGATGTGCTGACGGCGATACGACTCAACCAACCACTCGATAACGCCACTCATCATATGTGGCCCAATAGTCAACGTCACCTCGCATCCATCGCTGTGTTACACCGTCGCTATCGGCATTTAGACATTTTTTTAGAGGCAATGAAGCGTAGTGAGGAACTCGCACGCGGGATTACCTTCGACTTTTCGGAGCTGCGGTATCAATACCCACACGAATGGCTGCCGGACGGACTCACCAGTCATGAGTATTTAACTCAGATCACCCGCCAGCATGCGAATCGATACTATAAGGATGGCATACCCGACCGCGTCTCTGAATTGTTGGACCACGAATTAGCCTTAGTCGAACAATTAAAGTTTGCAGACTATTTTTTGACTGTATTTGATATCGTGGCATGGGCGAGATCCAAACAAATTCTGTGTCAAGGTCGGGGATCGGCCGCGAATAGTGCGATTTGCTTTGTATTGGGGATTACCGCGCTTGATCCCACTCAGTTTGATCTGTTATTTGAACGATTTATTAGTGTTGAACGGGGCGATCCCCCCGATATCGATGTCGATTTTGAGCACGAGCGTCGCGAAGAAGTCATCCAATACATTTACACACGCTACGGACGGCATCGGGCCGCCATGGTCTGTAACGTAATCTGTTTTAAATCTCGTGGTGCACTGCGCGCTGCGGGTGAAGCATTAGGCATCTCGCCACAATTGATCGATAGTGTTTCGACTCGTTTGAATAGTCGGTCGCTTAGAGAGTCCGGCACACACGCCATACTCGATGACGTGCGCCAGGAATTCCCTGACATGCTATCCCCTCATCACTGGACACTATGGGCAAAAATTACCGATGCATTGCGAGGAATCCCCCGTCACCTTGGCATCCATTCTGGAGGCTTCGTTATTTCGCAGCACCCCATGACGTCCATTAGTCCCATCGAACCCGCGACCATGGCGGATCGAACAGTGATTCAATGGAATAAAGACGATATCGAATCATTGGGATTTTTTAAAATCGATATCTTGGCGCTTGGGGGTCTCACGCTCATTCGGAAATGTCTCGATAGCATTCATACCCATGACGGTATCGCACTGAGTATGGATCGAATTCCACCCAATGATCCCGCAACGTTTGACATGATATGTGCCGCGGATACAGTCGGGACATTTCAGATTGAATCACGGGCTCAAATGGCATTTTTACCCCGGCATCAACCACGGCATTTTTATGACCTTGTCGTCCAAGTGGCCATTATTCGACCGGGGCCAATCCAGGGGGGCATGATCCACCCCTATCTACGCCGTCGACGCGGCGAAGAAGCCATATCATTTCCCGATCCTCGACTCATTCCAATATTACAACGCACCTTTGGCGTCCCGATATTTCAGGAACAGATTATGCGGATTGCTATTGCCGTGGGCGGCTTTACCCCCGGGGAGGCGGATGAATTACGAAAACATATTGGGGCATTTAGTCTCAACCTCAATCAATCCCACTGGATAAAACGACTTCACGCTGGCATGACGTCGAACGGGATCCATCATGAATTTATTGATCGGATTATTCAGCATATTCAGGGGTTTGCAAGTTATGGATTCCCTGAAAGTCACGCCGCGTCTTTTGCATTGCTCGCCTACATCACCGCCTATTTAAAATGTCATTTTCCAGCCCATTTTTTTGTATCTATCCTCAATAGTTTGCCGATGGGGTTCTATTCCCCTGATGTTCTAATCAAAACAGCTCAGCGAGCTGGAGTCACCGTGACACCCATTTGTATTCGTCAATCCCACTGGGATCACACCTTAGAGAAGACGAATGGCCAATGGACGATTCGACTTGGATTTCGATTAGTTCGAGGGATCCGAGAAACGACTATCCGCCAACTGGAAATATATCGCCAAAATCCCTTACATCCTGTGATCCACTCGACGCCCACACTAATTTCGGCGCTCAATACCATACGATTCAACGCCGTAGATATTAGTGCGCTCGCGGCCGCTAATGCATTTCAGTCAATCGGGATAGAGCGACGTGATGCCATTTGGTTAGCCGATGCCCATCCGATCCGAGAGATTCTGGATCCTCTGGGCCCCGCCCCGGACATCGATCCAGAACATCCACTGGTTGCCGTTCAACTAGATTATGAGGCGACTCAAACCTCATTGGGACACCACCCATCGGCATTGATACGTCAGTATGCGTGGCCCTATGCATTTTCAAGCCAGTGGCTGACGTTTAAGTCGGATATCGTCAGGGGAACCATCGCGCCTGGAAAAACCATTACTGTGTTTGGCATGGTGACCGTCAGACAGTCGCCACCCACCGCCAAAGGGGTTGTGTTTATCACATTATGGGACGAACACGGCAGTTATGATCTCATTATCCGTCCCGAAATTTACCAGAACTACCGACAGGTGATCGACCGCGAGTCGTTTTTATGTGCCAAGGGGGTGCTACAGCATCGAGACGGGACATGGTCTATCCGTGTAAACTCCGTACTAGACAGCCGAATCCCCAAGCGAAAAAGCATTGTATTTCCGGACTCGACAACAGAATGTGACACCATTCGACAGACCATGTAATCCGCGGAGTGGGACCATTGACATCGATCCAGTCGGCCCCGTTAACTAGTCAGGCCGATCGATGACTCATACTCAAAGTCTAATAGGATCGCCCAATCCCTCCCGCTAAGTCCTCGTTTATACCACCCATCGGAGTCACCCCATTATGTTACAACGAATCATTTCACAGCCACCCACCCCCGACGTTCGAGTGCACAATTTAATGGTCCATTCCATCCGTTACAGCATCCCCATTGGCCGAAGTGCATTCATTGATGCCAAACTACGATTTAACGGATTAGATGCAGACTCTACCCAACTCGACGAGCTATTTGATGGATTTCCACAGCCATCCCCCACCGCACAATCGTGGATAATCGAGACCCTTACGGCGCCCACCAATCCCATTCTAAGATTACCGCCTATGACCGTATCTGAAGCGCATCAGTTTTTTAACGTCGCAAATTACTTAGGTATCACCGACACCAGCACGGCGCTTATCCGTTATCTCGAACAACCATGGATCGAGTTTCCTAATAAATCATCATGGCTAACCAACGACCAACGCGCCTATACGGCCATCCACAAGTTAAATGAAGTTGACGAATCAATGTCCACGCACTACGAGGTGCAGTCCAGGGAATTA
>Ga0214923_10003193_pt1 | contig 20809 bp, 16 predicted proteins | sample LL1510_MetaG_FD_177993 | JGI IMG/M metagenome (GOLD analysis project Ga0214923, IMG submission 177993) | Freshwater microbial communities from Lake Lanier, Atlanta, Georgia, United States - LL-1510 | ecosystem: Environmental > Aquatic > Freshwater > Lake | place: USA: Georgia | collected...
ACAGTTATTGCCGGAGTGAATGATGGCGTTGAGGAAGAAAAAGAATTGGCTACTTTTGCAAGAAAATTTCCTTCAAAAATCAATCTAATTGAATACAATCCAATTACTTTGGCCGATTACCAACCAACCAGTAGGTTGGATGCATTTGCCGACAGCTTAATTGCAAAGAAGCTCATTGTAAATGTCAGACGCAGCCGCGGTAAAGACATTGATGCTGCCTGTGGTCAATTGGCATTGAAATCTTAAAAAAATAATTTCCAATACATTTTTTCGGCATCGGGATTCCAACGACCTCCGAATAATTTTTCCATTTCAGTATGCAAGATGAGCTTTGTATATTGTTTCTGCTTCTTTTTAAGGGGTAATTTCGGATCATAGCCTTTTGCATTGAGCACAACTTTCTCGGCAAACCAATTGGTATAATACATAGGTATGCCAAGTCCCAAAACTACTCCTGGAAGTCCATGAATTACTTCAGGTCCTTGTGAACCTATCAATTCTTCTGCAAAAAATGCATAAATAAGAATACTATCTTGAAATTTAGCAATTGCCTTTCTGCAATTGTAACCCGCAATATTGCGTTTGTCATTGGTGATTTTCCATTTAAAATTAAAATGCGAATCACAAATAAGGAATTCACTACCTGCAATATCCTTTTTCAATTTCAAAGAGTCCGGATATAGGATAACCTCATTGTATGCTGATGGAACAAGCCACTCTGGCAATGTGATACTGCTTTCATTTTCAGGGCTAATTCTATACGTTGAAACCCCATTTTTACCAATGAGTATATACTTTTCCTTCTTAAATTTAGGAATGTCTTTCTTTATTTGTTCTACCCACGATTCATTAGGCAATTGCTTGTGAATATTGGTTGTTTTCGTGAAATAAATTGTAAAAGAATCAGAAAACTGCGCACTTAAACTCGAAGCTACCAAAAATAGGATACTCCAAACTAATGATTTTTTATTTAATTGAACCGATTTCATTTGATGTATCGTTATTGGTTGAACTTTTAGGTTTGTTTTTAAATTTGTAAACTACATTGAATAAAAAATACCTTTTGAATGCAGAATTTGTTGTTTCGTAAATTTGATTTCCTGACACAAATCGAGAGTAACTTATGTTTTGATTCAACAAGTCATTTACTTTTAAACTGAAAATAATCTCTCTTTCTTTTTTATACGTATAACTAATTTGCCCATTAACCAATTTGTTATTTGGCACGTTATAAATTGATGTTTGTTGCCTAAAGTTGGCTTCGTAATCAACCGACAAACTCCAACCATTGCTTTCATCTTTTGTTTTTACTTTTTTATCAAACGTAGTTTTATTAAATGGTCCAAGATTGATTCCAACCTCAACGCCTTGAGTATAGTTAATATTGCTAAAGGATTTGTTTAATTCACTGGTATTGCTATTTCGAGTGAAATCGTATTGAAAATCTATCATGAAAATCTCACCCAATTCAATATACGTGCGTGGTTGTAAAGTCAAAGATTGGCTCATGTTTTTGCCCAAGGTTTCATTTTGAATAATTTGACTTGATGACCGATTTATACCGGCACTCAATCCAAAAGAAATTGGTGTTCCAGAAATCCCCTTATTCAAATAAAACCAACTATTTAAATTGTAATTCCCATTCCCCATTTCTGTAGAAGACAAAGTTCTGCCCAAACTATCAATGTTAGAAGTGCTTATGAAATTGCTCGCATAATAATTGAAATTACCAGATAACATATACCAAGATTGTTTTAACATATTTCCACCATGATAATTCCATCCATAATTATGCGACAATCCTTGACTCAATTTTGTATTTCCCTTAGAAATATAAAGAGGATTAGAATTGTTCAAAATAGGTTGAAGCATTGATGCTGTTGGCAAATTCACTTGCGCATTATAAAACAAATTAATTGAACCACTTTTAGAATAATTCCAAACCACATTCACACTTGGTAACAAGGCAGAATATGACTTATCAAGGTTTATTTGTCGTGTTTTTTCATCTTGAAGGATATTCGATGTTTGAGGTCGAAAACCTGCGCTTACATTCCATTTTTTGTTATGCCATTGTACCCCAAAATTCCCACTCATTTTTGATTGTCCCAATAGATAATTATTTCCCAAAGAATCAATTTTAATAATTCCCCCTGAAGAATTATATACATCCAATAAATTCCATTGTTTTGATAAGTTATAATCGACTCCAAATGTTAAATCAAACGCCTTATTCAATGGTTCAATATAATTTATTGTTGCGCCAAATGTTTGACTTTTGCTTGAATTGTTTCGATTTTGATTTAACAAAACCTGGTCATATCCATTCAGCTGATTTCGGAATAAATTGATTGAATTTTGTCTATTTGCTCCATTGGTATTTGAGGTCGATAAACCCATAGTTCCGCTCAAAATTCTACCTTTTTTGGAGAAATTATGAGAAAGTCTCATATTGGTATTAAACGAATAACTAAGCGATGAATCCAATCCGTGTTTACCCTGATTATTTACCGTGTCGGTTTGATTCAAGGACGACAAACCATTATAAATTGAATTTGTTAACGACCCACCAACAATTCCTTTAGCAGTTATCAATAGAGATGTAACCGAATCAATTTGATAATCCCAATTTCCTGAAATTTTGAGTTGATTTTTATTGGATGTGTCATTCATTTCTGACACATTCCAAAATTCCTTATTCGTTAATAATTGAATTCTCTTCGAAGTATTTCTATTGATTACTCCCAAATCTTTATAAGAGGCATTCATATTCACTTTATGCTTTCCCCATTGATTAGAATAAATCATACCCAATTCCTTTGAAGACGGTAATCCGTTATTAGAACTCAAATTATCGTCATTTCCAGAATAAGTAGTGGTAATTCCACCACCGTCTATAGAAACATTATTGCCGCTACCATACTCACTTCTTTCATTCCAATTCATTCCAATATTGGCAGTATTTCCGCTTAGTCCAAATAAACTAAACTTTCGTTTTGCTTTAAATGAACTAAATAACAGTCGCTGCTCAGAAAATTTAAAATCTGTAGAGCTAGCCAATCCAATTTTGCCAAAATATCCTTTCTTAGAATCCTCATTCAATCGAATATCCAAAGTTTTTACTTTAGATGCCGTATTATCACCCGTTCGCTTTGCTTCATCGCTCTGTGCATCATAAACTTTTACTTCTTTTACATTTTGGGCATCTAAATTACGGGTAGCAATGGTAGGATCTTCACCAAAGAATTCTTCTCCATCTACCAATACTCTTTGAATTTTTTTACCCTGAGCAGTTATTTCACCATTTCTATTTACTTGTAAACCAGGTAATTTCTTTAATAAATCTTCAACTGTGGCATTGGCCTTTGTTTTAAAACTGTCGGCCAAATAAATGAGTGTGTCTCCTTTTATTTTCATTTTGCCCCTTTGAGCCTTAATGAAAACAGCTTCAATTAATTGCGACATTTGAATCATATTTAGATTTCCCAAGTCTAATTGATTATTTTGAATTTCAACCCTATCAAGATAATCGGCATAGCCCGGAGAGGTAGCCATTAGAATTACAGATTTAGATTGAATATTATTCAATTCAAAAGCACCAGATTTATTGGTTCTTGCAAAACCAATTAAAATGCTATCGGCAGAATTTAATGCCATAACCGACACATTTTCCAAATTCAAATTATTCGTTGAATCAATAAATCTTCCAGAAATGGTTTGCCCATACAAACCGAAGACATTGATCATACATAAAATGGCTAAAAACTTTTTCACAAATTCAATGCATTAAATTAGTTAAAACAAACATAGAACTGTTTAAAGACAACGTCATGATAGATTTCTATTATGTAATTTTGTATGGCAGTGAAATTTGCAATTAAATCAAGTTTACAAAAGAGTAATTTTCTTTTCATTAACAGTTAAACGTATAAATTTAAAATTTGTTCCATGAAAATAAAAAAAAGGCTCTTTCTGCATGCAGAAAGAGCCTTTTTTTAACCTTTAAATTCTCTGTGATGAGAATCTTCATATAGTCTTTCTTTGGGAAGAGCTTTGAAATAATCCCAAGTAATTTTCAAGCCTTCGGCTCTTTCAACTTTTGGTTCCCAACCTAAAATTTCCTGCGCTTTGGTAATATTCGGTTGGCGTTGTTTTGGATCATCTGTTGGCAAAGGATGATAAATCACCTTTTGGTCAGTACCGGTTAATTTGATGATTTCCTCAGCAAACTGAGCAATGGTAATTTCAGAAGGATTTCCAATATTTACCGGATCAGCACAATCGCTCAATAACAATCTATAAATTCCTTCAACCAAATCATCTACATAGCAAAAACTGCGTGTTTGACTTCCATCGCCAAAAACAGTTAAATCTTCACCACGTAAAGCTTGCCCCATGAAAGCAGGCAAAACCCTACCATCATTGAGACGCATTCTAGGGCCATAAGTATTGAAAATACGAATTATTCTAGTTTCCAAACCATGATAGGTATGATAAGCCATAGTAATGGCTTCTTGGAAACGCTTAGCTTCATCGTATACACCGCGAGGACCAACAGGATTTACATTTCCCCAATAATCTTCAGTTTGAGGATGTACAGTTGGATCACCATAAACTTCACTCGTACTAGCAACCAAAATTCTTGCTTTTTTGGCCATTGCCAATCCAAGAAGGTTGTGCGTTCCCAAAGATCCAACTTTTAATGTTTGAATAGGAATTTTAAGGTAATCAATTGGACTAGCAGGAGATGCAAAATGGAGAATATATTTAATTTCACCCGGTACATGAACAAAAGTGCTCACATCGTGATTATAAAATTCGAATTCTTCTAAATGAAATAAATGTTCAATGTTACGTAAATCACCCGTAATCAAATTATCCATACCAATCACATGGTAGCCTTCTTTGATAAATCTATCGCAAAGATGACTTCCCAAGAAACCAGCAGCACCCGTAATTAAAACTCTTTCTTTTTTCATTTAATATCTTGTCTTCCAATACTGTAATAACTGAAGCCATGTTTTTTAACCACTTCAAGATCAAACAGGTTTCTACCATCAAAGATAACTTTTTCAGACAAAAGAGAACCAATTTTTTCAAAATCAGGAGTTCTAAACTCTGGCCATTCAGTTGCAATAACCAAGAAATCTGAACCATACAAGGTATCATAACCAGATTCACAAAAAGTAATTTTATCACCCATTACTTGCTTTACATTTTCCATTGCTTCTGGATCGTAGCATTTCACAGATGCGCCTCTTTCAATTAATGCATCTATCATTTCCAATGCTGGTGCTTCACGAATATCATCGGTATTGGGTTTGAAAGCCAATCCCCACATTGCTACAGTTTTGCCAGAAATACTTCCAAAATGCCCATCGATTTTAGGCAATAAGGCTTTTTTCTGATCTGCATTTACATCTTCAACAGCTTTCAATATTTTGAAATCGTAGTTCACTTGCGAAGCGCTATGAACCAATGCTTTCACATCTTTAGGGAAACAACTTCCTCCATATCCAATTCCAGGAAATAAGAAACGCTTACCAATACGGTCATCACTACCTACCCCTTTTCTAACCATATCCACATCTGCACCCATCAGTTCGCACAAGCGTGCAATTTCATTCATGAATGAAATTTTAGTTGCCAAGAAACTGTTTGCAGCATATTTGGTTAATTCAGCACTTTTTGCATCCATATGCATTACAGGATTTCCTTGACGCACATAAGGAGCGTACAATTCATCCATTACGTCGAATGCTCTTTGATTTGCAGCACCAATCACAACCCGATCTGGTTTCATAAAATCATCAACAGCTACACCTTCACGTAAAAATTCAGGATTTGAAACTACATCAAATTCGCCTTTAAAGTTTGCAGCAATGGCAGCATGAACTTTATCGGCTGTACCAACAGGCACTGTGCTTTTGTCAACAATTACCTTGTAGTCGGTCATTATTTTACCCAAATGATCGGCAACTCCCAAAACATAGCGTAAATCGGCCGAACCATCTTCACCTGGAGGGGTTGGTAACGCCAAAAAAATTACTACACTATCTTTGATTGCGTCTTCCAAAACGGTGGTAAACTTCAATCTACCTTCTTTTAGGTTGCGTTTGAACAAGACTTCTAGTCCTGGTTCAAAAATTGTAATTTGACCATTGCTCAAACGATCAACTTTACTTTGATCAATGTCTACGCAAATTACATCGTTACCAGTTTCAGCGAAACATGTTCCACTTACCAAACCTACGTAACCAGTACCAACTACAGCTATTTTCATGTTATTGTTATTTATTTAATTTGATAAAATTTTAAGATTGTATTTATGATATATTCTTGATTTTCAATTGATAATTCAGGACAAATCGGTAAACTCAAAACACGGTCACATATATTCTCAGATATTGGCAAACTCGCATTTTGACTATACGCAACTTGTTTATGCAATGGAATTGGATAATATATCATTGAAGGAATTCCATTTTCACCCAATTTCCCTTTCAATGCATCCCTATCCTCTTTCGTTTTTAATGTAATCGTGTACTGATTGAAAACATGGGTTGCATTCATTTCATTTTGAGGGACTTGAAACAAGTCTAAAGATTCGAAACGCTGGGTGTATCTATGGGCAACATCCTGCCTTGATTTTGTAAACGATTTCAAATGAGGTAATTTCACTGATAGTATTGCAGCTTGAATAGCATCTAATCTTGAATTAATGCCAATAACTTGATGTTTATATTTTTCAGCTTGTCCATGATTCGCAATCATGCGAATTTTAATGGCCAAATCGTCATCATCGGTAAAAACTGCACCACCATCGCCAAAGCAACCCAAATTTTTTGAGGGAAAAAAGGACGTAGTTCCAATGTGACCCAATGTCCCTCCAAATCCAGAAACACCCAAAGAACAATACTCAGCACCAAGGGACTGCGCATTGTCTTCTATTACATAGAGATTGTGTTTTTTTGCAATTTCTAAAATGAATTCCATATTGGCAACTTGGCCAAACAAATGAACCGGAGCAATTGCCTTAGTTTTTGGAGTGATAGCTTGCTCAATTTGATTCACATCAATGAGGAATGAATTTTCATTGATATCTATAAAAACAGGTTTTAACTTAAGTAAATAAATTACCTCAGCCAAAGCTGCATAAGAAAATGATGGGGTAATAATCTCAGATCCTTCCGGTAAATCAAGAGACATAAATGCCAATTGTAAGGCATCTGTTCCATTGGCGCAAGAGATTACATGTTTTACATTTAGCAGTTTAGCCAAGGCGTTTTCAAAGTTTTTTACCTCAGAACCCTGAATAAAAGCAGCAGATTCCATTACCTGGACAACTGCAGCGTCAATATCACTTTTAAAACGATGATATTGGGCTTGTAGGTTACCATTGGAATAGTATGCGGCATAAATGTCGCAAAAATACAATTAATTACAATGAAATCTTATAAATTCTTTGCGCGTTGACGATTTACTTCGTAAACGAAAATACCCGAAGCAACCGAAACGTTTAATGACTCAACTCCATTGGGCGACAATGGAATTTTCAAGAGTTGATCACACAATTTCGCAACATCCAAACTGATACCCGTTTCTTCACTACCCATGATAATGGCAACTGGCCCTTCAATGGTGGAAGTAAACAAATTAGAGGCTCCTTTTTCAGAGGCTCCAACAATAGACAATCCGCTATTTTTTAACAACTTCACAGTGCCATACATTGAATTTGTACGACAAACTGGAATTTTAAATAACGCACCTGCTGAGGTTTTGATGGCATCGGGATTAATGGCAGCACCTCCTTTTTCGGGAACTACAATGGCATGAACTCCGGCACACGAAGCTGATCTAGCAATTGCCCCAAAATTACGAACATCCGTAACCCCGTCCAATATCAACACAAATGGCTCCTCACCTTTTTCGTAGGTATCGGCAATAACATCCTCCAATTTTGCGAAATCCACAGCTGATATAGCAACAACAATTCCTTGATGATTTCCGCGTACTAAAGTATTTAATTTTTGAATAGGTACTTGCTTCCAAATGATATTTCTATCGCGAAGCATCATTAAAATATCTTTTAATTGGCCTTGAAGAACTCCTTCTTGAATCCAAACTTTATCGATAGTTTTGCCTGATTCTAAGGCCTCAATCACGGGATGAACTCCGTAAACAAATGAATCTCTTTTCTGTAATGGATCTTTTCTAAACATAAAAAAGTCCCGCCTTTCGGCGGGACAAAATATCATAAATTAAAATAAACCTGCAGACTCGCGTTTGTATTCCGCTGCCCAAGCCATTTTGTTTTTACTTGTTGTAAATTCTATAGCTCTGTTAATGAAATACTGGCTATTGCTCAACTCTCTCTCGAATACGCCGTTTCCTTCTTGTCCTTCAGCCAATTTTTTGAAGAATTTAGCAAACTGAATATTTTCTTTCACGCTTGCGTCCAAAACCTCTTTGGCTTTTTTCTCATCACCTAATTGTAATAATGCAATTCCATATTCAGTTCTGTATTCTCTGCGCAATGGCATTACAGATTCAGGAATTTCTGTTAAAATATGATTTAAAACTTTAACACCTCTTGTTTTATAATTAGGAATTGAATCTTTAAAAGCTTCATAATAAGCAATTGCATTTGCATACCCTTTTAATGGAGATGGAACTTGTGCCATTGGCACTTGAACATCTCTTCCACCAGCAGACATGACTGAATATCCATTCTTAATATCTTTGCCTATTTGCTCTAGGCCATTTATTCTTTCAACATAGAAATTAGCCAACAACAATGACATTTGTTGCAAATCATTTGGAACGTATGCAGCTTTATCATCCAAGAAGAAATTTTTCTTTTCCTTCATATTGTAATACTTGAATCGATTAGCCAAGTTGTTATACAATTTAAATTCTTGAATACGGATAGGTTGACCACGATCAGCACCACCACGAATTGGAACGAAACGGTAAACCAAACCTTCTAATTGCAAGTAGTTATTCAAGAAACCAAAATCATAACCTGAAACAGAAGTAAAATAGATTGGTCTCTTCCAACCTTCTTTCGCCATTGTTGCGATTAAGTCATACATAACCAAATCACCTTTTGACAAACGGCCACTTGTAATATCAATAGAAATAGTATCCTCAATTAAGTTAGCCTCGCTCGAAGCAACTACACCAGCTGCAAGAACAGCAGCTTTGTCAACCTTAATGAAGAATTTATTCCCATTCCATTCAATACCTTTTGTTTCACCACCATTTCTCTTTTTTGCATCTTGCATTTCTTTAATAATTTGAGAAAGCTCGCGGCGTTGAGGATAAGCAGCAGCATTTATAGTAATTCCATATGGTGATTCAAACGCACCAGTTTGCAAATCTTCCTTAGCCCATGATAAAGGCAATGGAGCAGATTTATAAACAGTATCCTTCAAAATCATACTGTACCAATCAGTGGGTAACAATGATTGATTGATAATTCTTACATCAGTTCTAATGCCTTCAACATTTTGTGCATACCACAAAGGATAAGTATCGTTATCTCCGTTACAGAATAAAACTGCGTTTGGTTCTAATGATCCCAAAAAGTTCTTGGCCATGTCGATACCGATATAACGACCAGAACGATCATGATCATCCCAATTTTGATATCCCATATTCACAGGAACCAATACAATACTCAATGCAGCAGCACCAATTGCAGATGCACCTTTTAAGTATTTCTTGAGAATTTCAGCCAACGAAATAACACCTAAACCTATCCAAATACAGAAGATTTGGAAAGAACCAACAACCGCATAATCACGTTCGCGTGGTTCTGAAGGAGGCTGATTTGTATAAACAATAATTAACAAACCAGTAAATACAAACATGGTCATGATTAACCAGAAATCATGTTTCTTTTTGCCATATTGTAAAACCAAACCCAAAATACCCAAAATTAACGGCAAAAAGAAAAACGCATTTTTAGCCTTCTGATTTTGATAGTACTCCGGCAAGTCTTTCATAGGGCCCACATTTAAGTTGTCAATAAATGGAATACCCGAATACCAATTTCCGTCAACTTTGCTATTTCCAGAAACGGCTTGTTGGTCATTCAGACGTCCCACGAAGTTCCAAGCAAAATAACGAATGTACATATATCGGATTTGATGGGTGAAAAAGTATTTCATGTTATTGCCAAATGAAGGACATTCATATTCCAAAGACTGTAATTCTTGCTTATCCTGCTCGGTCATTGCCTTGCCTGAATTTTGCAATTCGTCTATCCTATTTTGAACATCATCCATGCCACTGTTGGTTCTATATCCTCTAGCATGACGTTGTTCCATACTTCCCATACGTGGAAAAATAGTGTTGTAATTTTCCGGTCTACCATCACCATCCATATCATACGGATCGAATAAGGTTTCGATGTTTTCATCACCTTCTTCATAACGGTCTTTAGCTTTGAAATATCTTCTACCTTTGTCTTTTTGACCGGTTGCAGGAGCATTAAAATAAGGACCGTATAGAAGAGGTCGATCACCATATTGTTCACGGGTAATATAACCGTAGAATTTAAATGGATCTTCAGGGTTATTCATATCAATAGCTGGATTAGCCATACTACGAATAATTACCATTGCATAAGAAGAATAACCAAAAATAATGAATCCTATTGTTAAGAAAATCACATTCCAATTGTGACCACCCTTTTTATGAGACCACACTAGCAAATAAATAATTGCAGCAAAAATTAAGGCAATTGCAAAAATAGATCCGCTATAAAAAGGCATGCTAAATCCATTCACAAACAATTTATCCATGTTTGCCAATAACCAAGGAATACCTGGGTAAATGATTTTCATTACAAAGCCCAAAGCCACGGCACTTCCAATAAGGGCCATGAAAATTCCTTTTGGTGAAACTGTATATTTTTTGAAATAATACGCCAAACAAACTGTAGGAATTACAAGTAAGTTCAACATATGCGTACCTAATGCAAGTCCAATTAAGAAACCAATAAACACAATCCAACGATCTACCCCTTCACTTTCTTCGCTTTTGTACCATCTCAATAATGCCCAAAAAGTTAAAGAAGTAAAGAATGATGACATTGCATACACCTCGGCTTCAACTGCGCTAAACCAAAAAGAATCAAGAAATGTATTGGTTAATGCAGCAACAATACCCGCTGAAAAAATCAAGGTATTTCTTTGTGCATTCTCAGGAGAAACCAATTTCTCAGCAAACATTACTGTTATCCAATAAGTAAACATAACACAACCTGCAGAAGAAACTGCAGAAACCATATTTACCCAAAATCCTACTTGATCCGGAGATTTTGCCATCAAAGCAAACAATCTACCAATCATCAAAAACAAAGGTGCCCCTGGAGGGTGAACCACTTGAAGTTTATATGCTGCGGAAGCAAATTCACCACAATCCCACAAACTTACAGAAGGCTCTAAAGTTAGTGTGTAAACTACCAAAGCAATGGCAAACATCAGCCATCCTATGATTACATTTAAGCGAGAAAATGAATTCATCGTATATTATTTTTTTCGTTAATTAATTATTTAGAAGGCGAAAATAAGGATTCCAATTGCCAAAAGGAAACGTTTTCTATAAATATGTGTATTAAGATTAAAGTTTTACCGTATTTGTACAATTCGTTAATCTATTCATAACAACGGGCAATGTTAATAAAGCCAACATGTCAAAAATTGGAGGACCAACTGGTTGTCCGCTAACCGCCACGCGAAGTGGTTGCAATATTTCACCTGTTTTTATGCCCTTTGATTCACAGTAATTTTTAAATTGTTGTTCGAATTCAGCAGCAGTAGAGGCAGCATTTTCTTGAAAATAAGCACCTAAATCTAACAAATGTTGGTTTGTGTCTGGCTTCCATTTCTTAGCAACAACGTCTTCATCATATTTCGTTGGTTCAACAAAGAAGTAAGCAGCAGCAGCAGGGATTTCATTCGCAAACTGAACTTTCTCCATCATTAAACCGATAATTGTTTCTGCATTACTACGATTTATATTTCCAAACTTTTCTTCAAAAATTGGTGCAATTGCATCGTAAATTTCAGATACAGATTTTTTACTCATATACTGATGGTTGAACCAAAATGCTTTGTTTAAGTCAAATTTGGCTCCACTCTTACTCACCCTATCCAAACTGAATGCTTGTATCAATTCATCCATTGAAAATAACTCCTGGTTATCGCTAGGATGCCATCCTAATAGAGCAAGCATATTTGCAACAGCTTCTGGATAATAACCTGCTTCTCTGTAACCAGAGCTTTTTTCATTTGTTTTGGGATCTATCCAATCTATAGGAAAAACTGGAAATCCCAAACGATCTCCATCTCTTTTGCTCAATTTACCATTTCCTTCAGGTTTTAATAACAAAGGCAAATGTGCAAACTCAGGCATATTTTCTTCCCAACCCAAAAAGCGATAAAGCATTACATGCAGAGGAGCACTTGGCAACCACTCTTCGCCGCGAATAACATGAGATATTCCCATTAAATAATCGTCAACAACGTTGGCCAAATGATAAGTTGGCATACCATCTCCTTTTAAAAGAACTTTATCATCCATGGTATTGGTACTTACAACCACCCAACCTCTAATTACATCATGAAAACGAACTTCTTCTTTTCTAGGAAGCTTTATACGAATTACATAATTGTCACCGCGGTCTAAACGCTCTTTTACTTCATCGGCAGACAAAGTCAAAGAATTTTTCATACTCATGCGGCTAATAGAATCGTAAGCCGGTTGCATTTTGCTGGCTTCTAATCTCTTACGCATTTGCTCCAAATCATCTTCGGTATCAAATGCATAATATGCCAATCCCTCAGAAATCAATCTTTCTGCATATTGGCGGTACATTGGCTTTCTCTCACTTTGGCGATAAGGCGCGTGAGGACCACCTTGTTCTGGTCCCTCATCAATTTCAATACCAACCCATTTTAAACTCTCACGGATATACGCTTCAGCACCAGGTACAAATCGGTTTTGATCTGTATCCTCAATACGCAAAATCATGGTACCTCCATGTTTTTTTGCCAATAAATAATTATACAAAGCTGTTCTTACACCACCAATGTGTAAAGGTCCAGTAGGACTTGGAGCAAAACGAACGCGAACGGGTCTTTCTGTTGACATAAAAATTGAAAGGTGCAAAGATACGGAAACAAACTTGTTTTGTATCTTTGCACTATGAATCTAATTGAACAAGTAAATGCTGGGGTAATGGCAGCGATGAAAGCCAAAGACGCCGATAGGTTGAGAGCACTTCGTGGTATTAAAAGTGCATTTTTGTTATTGCAAACAGGAGAAGGTGTAACTGAGGTAACCGACGACATGTGTATGAAAGCACTTCAAAAGCTTGCTAAACAAAGAAAAGATTCCTTAGAAATATACAACACCCAAGGAAGAGAAGACCTTGCTGTTGTTGAAAGACAAGAACTTAGCATCATTGAAGAGTTTTTACCGGCTCAAATGAGCGAAGCAGATGTTCGTGCAAAAATTCAAGCAGTTATTACCGAATCAGGTTTTTCTGGTCCAGAAAATATGGGCAAAGTAATTCCACTGGCAATGAAGGCATTGAGCGGACAAGCCGATGGTAAATTGATTTCACAATTGGTGAAAGAGCTTTTATAAGCCTTTAGCCAATTAATTTTTATAGAAAAGCGCCAAGGCAGCGCGTATTTGACCGTCAAGAATTAACTTTTTGGCGGTTTGGTGTATATCACCCAATCCAAATTGCTCTAAAGTAATATCTATTTCCTCACTTGTAGGAATATTAGGTTGACCAGCAAGTTTCCCAATATCATTCGCAGTTAGCACTTTACTCTGCTTAATTTCTTCGGGTAATGCATCATATCCAATTGTTTTTTGCATCGGTTGAGCCAATTTAAATAGGCTGTTTTCATCTGTTTTGCAATACCAATTTCCACCCAAACGACCAACCAAATTCATCTTGAGTTGAGATATTTTTCCATCTTCACCCAAAACTTCTTCGTTGATATGTACTTTCATCACTTGACAAATTACCAAGTTACCTGCACCACCACCAGTTCCCATTTCTTTCACTTCAAGTACTTTGCACTCTAATTGAACTGGACTTTCAGCCACCCTAAAAGGTTTGATTAATTCAGATGCTATGGGTGAAAAGCCAGCTTTTTCAAATTCATTTACACCTTGTTCCCATGGTGCTGCAGCAACATTCATCTTTTCAACCATTTCCATTGTAACCACATTGATTACAACCTCTGGTACTTCTTTCACATTTAAATATGTGTGCTTTGGTGTACCGTCCCTGCCACTGTTATTTGGGGCAAAAATTACAATAGGAGGATTTGCACTAAAAATATTGAAGAAACTAAATGGAGCCAAATTTGGTTTGCCTTCATTATCAATTGTACTTGCAAAACAAATTGGCCTAGGGCCAATACTGCTTATTAAAAATTGATGCAACTGAGGAATCGGCGTTTCTTTCGGATCAATGGTAAGCATTTTCATCATATTACATGGCCCATCTTGGCTCTTTTAGTATCTAAATATTTGGCATTATGTGGATTAGGCACAACCAACAAAGGTACATTTTCAATAATTTCCAAACCATATCCAATCAAACCTGTGCGTTTTTTAGGGTTATTGCTTAACAATCTCATTTTTTTAATTCCCAAATCACGAATGATCTGAGCACCCACACCATAATCTCTTTCATCCATTCCAAATCCAAGTTGTATATTGGCTTCCACCGTATCTAATCCTTGTTCTTGTAATTTATAGGCTTTTAATTTATTCAGCAAACCAATTCCACGTCCCTCCTGATTCATGTAAACAATTACACCTCTGCCTTCTAATTCAATTTTTTCCATAGCCTTTTGTAATTGCTCTCCGCAATCGCATCTGCAACTTCCAAAAATATCGCCAGTTAAACAACTGCTATGCACACGAACCAAAACAGGTTCTTCTTCAGTCCAAGTTCCCTTAATTAATGCCAAATGTTCTTGGTCTGTATCTTTTTGTTTGTAAGCTATCAAATCAAAGTCACCAAATTTCGTAGGCATTTGAACTGAGATTTCTCGTTTAATCAAACTCTCATGGGCAATTCTATATTTGATTAATTGTTCAATACTTACAATTTTCAAATCAAACTTTTTGGCAACGTGAACAAGATCAGGCAAACGCGCCATGCTTCCATCTTCATTCAAAATTTCAACGATGCAACCGGCCGGTTCAAATCCTGCCATTCTCGATAAGTCAATTGCCGCTTCAGTATGTCCTGCCCTACGCAAAACGCCTTCTTTTTTGGCACGCAATGGAAAGATATGTCCTGGTTTACCCAACTCATCATTTTTAGTATTGGGATCAATCAACGCCATGATGGTTTTTGACCTATCCTGGGCAGAAATTCCGGTAGTACAGCCATTTCCAAGTAAATCAACACTCACTGTAAATGCTGTTTCATGGGTGGCGGTATTTTTACCCACCATCATGTCTAATGCCAATTCTTCGCAACGCTCCTCTGTTAATGGAACGCAAATTAATCCACGACCTTCTTTGGCCATGAAATTAACCAACTCGGGAGTCATATTGCGGGCAGCAGTTAAAAAATCTCCCTCATTTTCCCTATCTTCATCGTCAACTACAATGACAACTTTGCCATTTTTAATGTCTTCAATGGCTTCTTCAATGGTATTTAAAACGATGATATTTGCTAACGACATATGCTAATTTTTTACAAATTTACAATCAAATTTACCGTGTTTATTTTTTTTATTTTTTAGGATAGAAATATCTCGATAAATCGCTTACTTCGAACAATGGAACAGCCGAACAAAACAGAAATTATTTCAGCGGTAAAAAATCGTATTCTTTCCATGCTAAATACGGTAACTGAAAGTTTAGAATCTGAAAGAAATGCAATTCAACAAGAAACCAAAAGTTCTGCTGGTGACAAATACGAAACGCAACGAGAAATGCTTCAAGCAGACATTCGACGTTCTGAACATCAATTAAATGAATCCACACATCATTTAGAAATTATAGACCATTTATTTGATTTTCATGGAAATATTATCGTTGGGACCGTGATTGAATTAAAACAAGACAAACAAAACATGTGGTTGTTTATTGGTCCAGCAATTGGCGATATAGTTGTGAACCAAGTTAAAATAAAAACGGTTTCGCAGGCATCCCCATTTGGTCATTTACTTATGGGCAAAACCATTGGCGATACAATTAATTTCCATCAGAAATCATTTTCAATAGTTAATTGTTATTAAGATATGTCGGACTTGAAATCATATTTTTCAGAATTAAATCAAAAGCAATCTGATTATTTCAATGAGGAATTACCTTGTCGGTTGAATTTAGAAAATCGCAACTCTTGTTATTAAAAAAAGCAATTGAAGCCTATCAAGATGAAATCACAGAAGCGCTTTTAATGGATTTAGGGAAATCTGAATTCGAAAGTTATACCACCGAAATTGGATTTGTTTTAAGCGAATTAAAACACACAATTAAAAACATTGGTAAATGGAGTGCCGCCATCAATGTCAAATCGCCAATGGCATTATTTCCCTCAAAAAGCAAAATAATCAATCAGCCCCATGGGAAAACGCTAATCATTGCGCCATGGAATTATCCTTTCCAGTTGTTGATTGCACCCTTGATTGCTTCAATTGCCGCAGGAAACACATCCTTACTTAAGCCATCTGAATTAACTCCGAAAACCGCAGCTGTACTGAGTAAAATTATTCATGCAACTTTTTCTGAAAACTATATAGATATTGTTGAAGGAGATGGTGCTGAAGTTGTTTCAAGTGCAATTGATCATTTCCAACCAGATTTCATCTTTTTTACGGGCTCAACGGCAGTAGGAAAAATCATTGCCAAACAAGCCGCTCAGTACTTAATTCCTACGGTTTTAGAATTGGGTGGAAAAAGCCCATGTATTGTAGATGGTTCTACCTCTGTGAGCTTGACAGCCAAAAGAATTTTAATGGGCAAGACAATCAATGCTGGACAAACCTGCGTTGCCCCTGACTATATTTTGGTTTATGAAAAGCATTTGCCAGAATTTGTGCAATCTATGAAAACTGCCATCCATGAATTTTTTGGCAAACACCCTTTAGAATCAGCAGATTATACAAAAATTGTAAATGCACATCATTTTAATAGATTGTTGAAACTAATGGAAGGCACTGATGTTATTCTTGGGGGAAAATATGACTTAGAAATCCGAAAAATAGAACCCACATTGGTAAGAGTTCCTAACTTGGAACACCCCATAATGAAGGAAGAAATTTTTGGTCCTATTTTGCCAATCATTCCATTTACAACAGAAGAAGATATTTATAAAATTATTGCGGCAAACGCGAATCCATTAGCACTTTATGTTTTCAGTTCTAACAACGAATTTACTGAAAGAATTACTAAAAAAGTTTCATTTGGTGGTGGATGTATCAACAATACGCTCATGCATTTGGTTTCTCCAGAGATGCCATTTGGCGGTGTTCGCGGCAGTGGCCAAGGTGCTTACCACGGAAAATTTGGTTTTGATGCGTTCACACACAAAAAGAGCATATTGAAAACAGGATTTTGGTTTGATTTAAAACAAAAATATCCTCCTTACACTGCAAGTGCATTAAAACTCGTAAAGAAGTTTCTTTAATTTCTCTTAATAGAAACTGTTAGAATTGTAGCTTAACTCTCAAGTAATTCTAGCAAAGCATCGTAGGTTTTATCGGCATTTGGCAACATCACAGCTTCCATTCCCATATTTAATGGAATTGCTGGAATATCGGCACTACCCAATGTTTGAACTGGGGCGTCCAAATACCTAAAGCAATCACGACTGATTCTTCCAGCCAAAGCTTCTGCGAAGCTATTGGTTATGGTTTCTTCTGTCAATACCAATATTTTACCATGCTTTTTAGTTAAATCGTAAACTGCTTCTTGATCATACGGAGCCAAGGTACGCAAGTCTAAAATCTCAACCCTGTTGTTTAATTTCTTTGCTGCAGTAAGCGCCCAATAAACTCCCATTCCATAGGTAACAACACCTACTGTTTCACCGTTTTCAAGGGCTTCTTTTGAGGGACTTAAAACAGTTCTACCTTTACCGAAAGGAATTACATAATCGTCTGAAGGTTCTGGTGATTTAGCCATTTCTGTGCCTGGAACTTTGCTCCAATATAATCCTTTATGTTCAAACATTATTACAGGATTTGGATCATAAAAAGCAGATTTCATTAATCCTTTCATATCGGCAGCATTGCTTGGATAAGCAATTTTTAAACCTTTTATTGGCAAAATACTACTTTCAACTGTACCTGAATGATAAGGCCCACCACCGCCATAAGCTCCTGTTGGAACACGAATTACGCTTGCAACTGGGAATTTACCCATACTCAAATAGCAACTCTTAGATAATTCTGTTACCAATTGGTTTACACCTGGCCAAATATAATCTGCAAATTGAATTTCAACAATTGGTTTACACCCAACAGCACTCATCCCTGCGGTACTACCCACAATATAGGCTTCCTGAATTGGGGTATTGAATACACGTTTCTTACCGTATTTATCGGCAAGAGTTGCGGCTTCCCTAAATACACCGCCTAATCTATGACCAACATCTTGACCATACAACAATGCTTCAGGATGTGTTTTTAATATTTCATCAACTGCAAAAAGTGCAGCATCAACCATCATAATTGGTTCTCGGCCTTCTGGTTCGCGAATTCCTTTTTCTTCAGTTATTGGCGTTGGAGCCAAAATATGGTCATGCAGTGTTTGTGGTTTTGGATCTTCAGCAGCTTTTGCTCTTTCAAAATCGTCTGCTACCCTAGCTTGGGCAGTAACTGAAATGGCTTCAAGAGAATCTTTCGTTTCTGCCAAACTTAAAAGCAACTGTTCTAGTCTAGGCAAAGGATCTTGGCGCATTTGGCGTTCCAAGTCGTCGCGGTACCATTCACTACGAACCCCACTGGTATGGTGCCCTAGTAACGGTACTTTGACATGCACCAACATTGGTTCGCGGTTTGTTCTTACCAAATCAATGGCACGTTTCATTTCGTCATGACATTGAACAAAATCAGAACCGTTGATACGAATGCGCTTCATTCCTTTAAAGCCTAAAGCATAATCGAATGCATCCATGGCTCTCATTTCATCTCCACTCGCGGAGATTCCCCAATCGTTGTCTTGAACGAGGTAAATGATTGGCAACTTATGCAATACAGCCATTTGCATTGCTTCTGCAACTTCACCTTCTGTAACTGAACCATCACCCAATGAGCAAACAACAATAGGCTTTTCAGCACCTGTGAGTAAATTTTGATCTTCTAAATATTTTATTCCATGAGCTGCACCCGTAGCTGGAATGGTTTGCATTCCAGTAGCACTGCTTTGGTGAGGCATTTTGGGCATATCTGGTCTTTTTAAAGACGGATGTGCGTAGTATGTTCTTCCACCGGAAAATGGATCATCGGCTTTTGCCAACAATTGCAACATCAATTCATAGGGTTGCATTCCCATTGAAAGCAACATGCTTTCATCTCTGTAGTAAGGATAAACAAAGTCAATTGGCTTTAAGTGAAAACCAGTAGCAATTTGAATGGCCTCATGACCTTTTGATGTACTGTGCACATACTTGGTAATTGGCCTATTTTCTTCATAAATTTTTGCCATTGCTCGGGCTGTTTGCATTAAATCCCAAGCTCTTAAAAGCACATCTTTTTCTACCATTGTTTTCGAAGTGCAAGTTTAAGCAATTTTCATATTTTATTAACACACTATTTTCGTTGATTTCAATGTTCAATTGCTATTTTATTTTGTATTTAAGTATATTGCATCCATTATTTTGAATTATTTATGATTAGAACCATACTTTTAGTTACTTTTTTTACAGGAATGCCTTCATTGTTTGCACAAGGTAAAATCAAAGGGAAAATTATTGATTTATCAACTCAGATTGCCCTTGAAACAGTTATTAAAAATGCAAAAGGCAACATACTAGGTAATTCAAATGATCAAGGCGATTTTGAAATCGAAAAACCGTCCCTCAAAGAAAAAATAAGGGTGGTTTTTAATGATGATAATTTTGATGTTGAATACAACAATGAAGTCTTTTGGACAATCAAAATTGATTTAAAAGTTGAAAAAATAGACGCTGTTAATATCAAACAAAACCGATTAAAAGAGAAACTCAAAGAATCGGCTTTAACCGTTGAAAGCATGAGTGCCCAAAGTATTAAAGAAACCCCAGCAAGTGACTTTTACGAGGCTTTAGGTCATTTAAAAGGTGTGGATGTAACAGCAGCAAGTTTGGGATTTAGAATTGTGAATACCCGTGGTTTTAATAGCACCTCGCCGGTTAGAACCTTACAAATTATAGATGGGGTTGACAATCAAAGTCCTGGGTTGAATTTCTCACTGGGGAATTTCCTAGGTGCTTCAGAGTTAGACGTTGCAAACCAAGAGATTGTTGTAGGCGCAAGTTCAGCATTTTATGGACCAGGTGCATTCAACGGAGTAATCAGTATCACAACCAAAGATCCTTGGAAAACTCCAGGATTGAGTGTAAAAACCAAAGTTGGAGAACGCGGATTATCGGAATACTCTCTTCGATATGCACACATTTTTAAAAACAAACAAAAGCGAGAATTCTTGGCTATGAAATTCAACGCATTCTATATGAAAGCTTATGATTGGGTTGCAGATAACGCAGCACCAGCAACTGATTCGAAACAAGGTGTTTCAAACCTGGGCGGCTATGATGCAGTTAATAAAT